>OASR01000156.1_pt1 | contig 38634 bp, 21 predicted proteins | sample 1475751 | NCBI WGS metagenome assembly OASR01 (sample SAMEA2579907, study PRJEB22360) | human gut metagenome | biome: human gut; feature: human-associated habitat; material: faeces | place: Denmark | collected 2008/2010 | reverse complement strand
TGGTCAGATAGGAATTTTAAAGAGGGGCCTGCGGGAGACTTAGCCGCTGCTTCCAGGGCAATATTGATTTGCGTTTCTGCATCTGCTGCAAAACGGGAACTGATGGTGACATCTGATGTCACATTTTTCAGGATATATTTTCCGTTGGTAAGTTCTACAATTTCACCGTTTACAGTGGGATCTGCCACCTGAAAACCTGGGTCCGGCGTAAAAGTGATCTCAACATTTCCCCCATCTATGACCGCGTTTTCCGGATTGGTGGTTATTGATCCGTTCTCTGTCTGTTCAATGGTGATGCTGTGTTCCTCACTGGAATCCATACTCTGAAATTTGGCGTCTGCCCAGTCTGCATGATCATAGGCATTGGTATTCCCGCCATCTGTGACTCTTAGAACAAGTTCTCTGCAATTTTGAATCACCTGATCTATATCGATCTTCGGATTTTCCAAATTGATCATGCCGGAATCATAGATCCTGGCTCCGTCCGCCCAAAGTTCAAAGGTCACCTGAGGCGGCTGGTAGGAGGCACCCGTCTGATTGTAATCATCAATTGCCTCATCATCTATTCCCGCCACGGCTGTAAAGCGGTAATCTCTTCCCCCAAGGTATATTTTAACTTCGCTGGGTGAATTCGTACCGACACCGCTGTCATATCCGGTATCCTGAATCGTTATCTTGTTACCGCTAATCGACTTATTCCTTAACGGCTGGTTCTTCCATCCGTCTTTGGCACTCATCCATTCCATATCTCCCAAGACCAGCATGTCAGCCGGTGCATTTTTCACAGAAATATTATTTTCCAGATGCTTGGTCCGGGGCTCAGCCTCATCTGCATACTGATAGGACAGTTCCAGGCTGATCTTATCTTCCAGCTCACTTTCAGGGGCTTTTATATTCCAGGACATGGCTGATTTTTCACCAGCTGCAAGTGTCTTAGAAACTTTGTCTGCCGGTTCGGCTGTAAATCCTTGTGGTACCTGTATTACGGCTTCAAGATCATTCATAGCCACCGTACCCAGATTCTCAACTTCTGCACGAATGGTAAAGGACTCATCCGTATTTACGATCTTTTCGGAATTGAATTTCACTCCTGCTAACTTATCCGTATCACCAGCCTGCGCTGCTTTAATTCTGAAAACTTTGACACCGTGTCCCGGAATTGTTCCTGATTCTAAGTTCGGTGTGATAACCTTTGCTTCTAAATTTTCATCCCAAAGATCTGCTGCTACATATGCCATAGCTTCCGGAAGTTCTACGCGGCTGTCATCCACGGCTATATTGCTCAGATCCAGAGCCTGCTTTGAACTCATGATTTTTTCCGGCTTACCGTCCAGGATAATCTCTCCACCATCCTCATGGTAAATTCCAAACAGGCACTTCATAAGTGTGGATTTTCCAGCTCCGTTTTCTCCCATCAAAGCATGTACGCTTCCTTTTTTAACGGTAATGCTAACATTATCCAGCGCCTTAACACCAGGGAACACCTTCGTGATATTTTTCATTTCCAATATGGTTTCTCCCATGCGTCCATTCCCCTTTCTGCCAGAAAGGGTGAAATATTTTTCACCCTATCCTGTTCTGTGCCTTATTTTATTTCATATAATCCTGATAATTGTCAGACGTAACTTTTACATAATCAATCCAGATATACTTGCCGTCTGTTACGGGATAACCAACATTTTCTTCATTAATTTCTTTGCCCTCAACCGCTGCTTTAGCCACATTGATCGTCGCTTTTCCCTGATTGTCGGCATCGTTCAATACAGTACCTAACAAAGAACCGTCTTTCATTGCTTCCAGTGCCGGTGCGGTAGCATCCACGCCAACAACCGGTATGTATTTCGCTGCATCGCCCTTGTTGTAGCCTTCTGCCTTTAATGCCTCTACAGCTCCTAATGCCATATCGTCATTGTTTGCAATAACAGCCTCAATTTTATCCAATCCCTGACCTGTAATAAACGCTTTCATCAAATCGGTTGCTTTTGCTTTATCCCACATTGCAGTATCGGCTGCCAGCTTATCTGTTTTGAAGCCACCCTCTTCAATTGCTTTGATTGAATATTCTGTACGCAGAGTTGCATCCTGATGCCCAGGCTCTCCCTGAAGCATAACGTACTGGATGGTACCGTCACCGTTTTTGTCAGCGCCCGGATGTGCTTTGAAATAATCTGCAATAATTTCACCGGAGAGCTGACCGGACTGTTCTGCTTTCGCACCTACATACCAGACTTTATCATAGCTCTGCATATCTGCTTCTTCCGGCTCGCGGTTCAGAAATACAACCGGAAGACCTGCCGCTTTTGCCTTTTCAATAATTGGAGCTGCCGCAGTTCTATCAACCGGATTAATTGCCAGTGCCGTAACCCCTTTTGTAATAAAAGTATCTACCTGCTCATTCTGGGTAGGCTGCTTATTCTGGGAATCCACCAATTCCAGTTCTGCGCCGGCTGCTTTCGCCTGATCGGTCATAGCTGTCCTGACACCGGTCATAAAGGTATCATCGAACTTATAAATTGCTGAGCCAATCATTACCTCTTCACCGCCAGCTGCTGTATTAGTCTCCCCGCCAGCCACATCAGTTTCTCCATCAGCCTTTGTGCCGGTCTCTCTGCCAGCCTCAGTGCCGGATCCTTTCGTCGTATCATCCGTTTTGGCTGCACTGCCGCCCCGTGTACCGCATCCTGCCATCGCCCCCATCACCATCACTGTCACTGCACTGAAAGCAAAAATCCTCATTACTGCCTTTCTTTTCATGTTTTCTTCCTCCTTAATTTTTTATCTCTTCGATCAAGATGTAATCAGTATAAAGAAATCAGACAGCAATTTACATATAATATTTTTATATGTACTGCTAATATTTTTATATATTGTGTTAAATTTAGATGTTGTTGGAAAAAGACGCTTTGTAGATGTTACAAAGCGTCCCTTTCCCGGCAAAACCAAAATTGTATAACGATATAAAATCACATCCTCAAAATATGATTTTATTCATACAAAGAAAGCTCTGCGGATACACAAAACTGATGAGTATCCACAGAGCTTCTTTTTCATTATTTAGCTGTTACTGTAATTTCCTTGCTGCTGGCGCTGTAAACTTTTCCTTTCTCGGTCTTATAGGATTGGAGGCGATAAGCATATTTACTGCCTTTTTTTACTTTCCCATCCGTATAGGTTGTTGCTTTTGCGCCGATCTTTGATGATAGTGTAATCCACTTGCTTCCACTTTTTCTTTGTATCCGGTAGCCGCTCACATCGGTCTGTTTCTTCCACTGAATATTCACCTTTCCCTTAGACGCTTTTGCGCTGATGCTTCTTGGCGCTGCCGGTACGGCTTTTATCTTCAATGCCGAATATTCACCATAAATGTTTTTCTTTTTGCTGTTCTTTTTATAAACTTTTACTGCAAAGGTATAGTTCTTTCCCGGGGTCAGGTTGGACACCAGATAGGATGTTGTCCTGGAACTCTTTGTATCAAAAAGAGTTTTCCATCTGCTTCCATTTTTCTGCATTACTACATATCCGTTAACGCCGTTTATCTTCTTCCAGCTCAGCTTGATTGAAGTTGAGGAATGATTGGTGGATTTAACCGCAGCCTTTTGAGGAATCGCCTTCTTGGTTACGGCATTGCCCTGGGTATATGTCCTGCCGTCACGAAAGGATTTATATCCCAGAACCCGAAGTGTATAGGACTTGCCCAGACTGCCCTGGGTAAAGCTGAAGCTGGAGTAAGTATTTTTCAGGTCTTTGACGGTAATCCATTTTGAACCGGAACGCCGCTGTACCTGATAGCCGTCCACTCCGCTCACTTTTTTCCATGTCAGCTTTATTGTCTTATAGGATGATAGCGTGGCTTTTACAGTAACCTTTAAATCTTTTATTTTTGCCTTTTCTTCACTTTCTTTAAGAACTAAATTACTCATAGCCTGGCTAAGGGCTTTTTCAGCATTTTTCACATCCTGCTCTTGTGCCAGTGCATGATTAATCACCGCTTTTGCCCCATTGACAGCTGCTTTTAAACTGGAAGCAGATGCCTCTGTATAATTAGAAAGATTTATAGCAGCTGCTTTTTTCAGTAATGCTTCAAGCGAAGTCTTGGAAGGCTTCAGTTTAAGATTTAACCGTGCTTTACTCAGACTGTCTGCTGCCGTATCTATTTCCGTCTGGTTAACAGCAGTGCCTGGTTTCTTTGCATTTTCAAGGAGATTTTTCCCTGCCAATAATAAATTTGAAAACTCCTTTTTTTCAGGCAAATCCAGATATCGATTGAGGTCTGCCTGTTCTGCAAGGGCAATTTGCTGTTCAAGGGCAGTTAACTCCAATGAAACCACAGGCTTTCTGGTTAGCTTTTCTTTTGCCTCTGATAATGCTGTCATCTTCTTGCTGTATTCGGTGTCTGCCACTGTTGGTCCTGCAAGAAGGCTGGCTGCCTCGTCACGCAGGGCTGTATATGCCTTTAGCATCTCGTCATGAACGTATTCATCGGATTTTATAATGCGGTCTGCCTCTTCCACCGCAGCTTTCAACCCCTCCCGGTTGGCTGCAAGAGAAAGCTCTTGCGTGCGGGAAACCAATTCTGAAGCGGCATCATTCACATCCTGCTGTGTATAGCTGTCAGCGGTGTCGTTATAAATTTCCCATGCATTTGACAGGGCTGTTTCAAATTTTTCTTTCGTGGCGGGAACCAAATCGGTTAAGGGATTGGCTTTTAGAACTTCTGCTGCATCGATGTTTTTCTTCAGGTCCGTTTTGTCTACCGCGGCTTTCGGCTCAAGAACCGTTACCTTAATGACTGCCTCCCTGCCGCCATCCTCTGTATATCCGTGAATGGTGGTGGTACCAGGACCCTTCGCCAGAATCATAGCCCTTCCAACGATACCGTCATCACTGATTTCGGCAATCTGCTCGTCTTCTGTGGACCATACGACTCTTTGCAGTGAGGCATCCTCAGGTACCGTTGCCGTAGTGATATCCATTCCTTCACCCATGTTCATGACTGCTTCCGTAACACTGATGGAAAGAGCCGTGACAGGTTTGGACTGTACTGCCTTTGCATCTACAAAGAGTTTACAAGTGTCTGTAAAGCCTCCGTCCACCGAGGTAGCTGTCACACTGGTCTGACCGGATTTCAATCCTTTTACAACACCCTCCGGTGTTACACTAGCCAACGTGGGATCCTCCACTTTATAAATAAGCTTACGGTTTACCGCCATAGCAGGAATGGTATCTGCGATTAAAGCCACGGTGCCGTCAACCTTTACCCTCACATCGGAAGGAGAAACAGAACCTGTAATACCATTTTGAGCTTTATAAAATTTAACCCCGGTCACCTTTGTGGGAAGGTCTTTTACGGTTACTCTGACTGTTTTCTTAATTCCGTTTGCTGTCTCAGCCGTAATAACAGCCGTACCCGGATGCCTGGCAATTACTTTGCCGCCTGCTACGGTAGCCACGCCCCAGGCAGAACTGCTCCACGTTACCTGCTTATTAGCAGTATCTGTGGGCCATACATTTGCATTCAGGGTGAAAGACTGTCCAAAATCAAAGTCTTCCATCATGTTCAGGGTAATTCCTGTGATGGAACCATCTGCTGTTTCAATACGCGGGGATTCTTCTGACAAACCAGCAAAGTCCACAGCGCTGTCATTGGTTAAAGTAAGATCCGTTTCCTGGACAACTCCAGCCGTTTTGGGAAGCACATCAAACTCAACCCATCCGTTTGCGCTGAGCTGGAAGGTATAAGTTCCGGTTGAACCGTCCCATTCCCCATCCGAGATCGTATACTGGTTTTTCTTATGATAATCGTCATACATCCCGTCAGTTACCACAATCCTGGGTTCCTCTTTTAAGCCATGGATTGTAATTGACGCATTTCGATTCGTTTCATCCAGACGGAATTCATTTGGAATGACACTTCTCCAGATATAATTGGGCCACATACTGTTATTATCTGTATCCCAATGTACGGTTCCGTTTGGATCGTTAATATTTTTATATCCGTTCCATACATCGTCCTTGTCCAGCAAAAAGTTGTTGAATTTTACACTGGTTTTGTCCGCTTGATCCGTGATTACCAGATAAGTGAAGTTATCATAGCTGATATCCACGGAATCGGCAAAACCATGATCCAGTGCCAGAGAAACGTTTTGATTCCCTTGCGTTTCCCACAGACTATTGTAGGTAAACCACTGATTGTCAAGTTTTTCTGCATATCCATTCCCCGTGTAGGTCTCCGGATAACGGTTATCAAAGTATTCCAGTACTTTCTGGGTACTATTCAAAGCTTTACTGTTATCGTTGTTTATAAAATCCATCTTCCCTTCGTATTTCGTCTTAAACTCGTTTGTAACAAGAGATGGAATAACCGGAATGGTTCCATACCGTCCGGTGGATTTGGTAACCATGGACTTATAGGCACCCCCGGCTCCGGTATCACCATAAAGGGTATTATAGATAGGTGCCGTAGTCAATATACTGCTGACCTGCCCTTTTTCTGTAGTGATTGCCACTTTGGTTTTGGCAGCAACCTCATTTCGGTCAGGTATCTTTGCATCCAGCAAAAATTGTGTTGCTTTGTCCACAATATCCGTATAGGTAGAAGATAATGTATTGCGCACGCCTTCGGCTCCAACCGGATGTTCAAAACTAAACACGGTAGCTCCGCTGAGTCCCTCCTGAATCATACGATAGGCAAACAACTGATCCGGCATAGCAAATGGACCGCGGCACTCTTCTGCACCGCCTGAGGCAATACCGCCTCCCTGTCCTCCATACAGCTTCCAATAACCGTCGATATACCACATCCAGGAATCCGTAAGGGTTCCCCAGTTATCGGCAAGACCGGACAGCCATGCTCCTTCTATAACTCCTTCTGATGCATTTGTTCCCATATTGCCGGAATTGGGAGTGGAGGTCTTGTGCATCAATATCAGATTCTTGCTGTACTTTTTGGCAGCCTGTACAAAAGTATCCGTGTTCAGCATATTTGTGAATTGTGCCGAAAGAACCTGATCCGCATACCATATGTATCCTCCGTACCGGTTGCAGATTTCAAGCTTATTTGCAACATCGTCAGCATAGTTTTTCATATGGCACTCAGAATAAGAAACTCCTAAAAAAGTAGGATATGTTTGGAAAAATTCCTCTACCAAAGCATCCGACATCACATCAGAGGTATAAGAGTTACCTATCATAAGGAAAAACGGGATGTTATAGGTATTGCACAGATCCGCCTGCTGACGGTAAAACTGTTCCTGTGTCAGCCCCCGCACTACATAATTATTGTTCATATAGTAACCGCCATGAATTACAAGTGCCTGATAGGGCTTTGTTCTTTCCGGCAAGTTATCCCAGAAGTCCTTCACATTGTGACCGCCCTGTATCGTTCCCGGTAAGTTGCTGTTAAATTCACGCTGCATATGGTGAATGATAAGTGGATGTTCATTGTCAATCACACGCCTCATCTGTGCTTCCACAGCTATTTCCACAGGAACTTTTACCGGTTCAAGACCATTCACAGCTACCGTGATAAAGGTGGATCCGGTGTCTTTTCCTGTAACCAATCCACTTTCATCAACCGTGGCTATTGCTTCATTCTCACTGGCAAATGCCGCTTCAGCCCCATAAATATCGGAAATGCCGCTTTTAGCAGATACTTTCATCTGCTGAGTATCTCCCTTACGGAGTGATAAAGAAGCAGGTGATACATCTATTTTATCTGCCTGTACCGATGATGTATCCGTAGTAAATGCAAATCCATCTACTTCAATGTACGTGGAGCCCTGACACTCAATCTTTAACGTGTGCTGAGCGTCCGGTATTCCAACCAGGGAATAAATTACTCTCTGGTAATAGTTTGTATCTGCATCGAAAGAACTTACGGTTTTCATTAATTCTCCATCCAGGTAAACCTTGGCTGGAGTTGTATAGGTAGGATCTACCTGGCTAATCCAGCGAACCCCCGTTCCCTGAAAGGTAAAGGATGCCGTTGCTCCGGCAGAGTTGGTCTGCTTGGCATGACCACTGCTCTGACCGCCCTCATTGGTCGTAATCCAGTTTCTGCTATAGACAACTGCAGAATCTGTTTCTTCTACTGCTGTCCAATTGGTGTCAGATTCCTTACTCGCTGTTGGATCGGCACCTGATTCTAAACCTGCTGATTTATTAGTTTCATCTGATTCTGTGGGTGCTGTTGCGGCGGTATCTGATTCTGTCATTGTTGTATCAGCGACATCAATTTCCATACCTGCTGTTCCAGCGATATCTGATTCTGTCATTGTTGTTCCAACAGCATCAATTTCTGTGCTTGCTGTTTCTGCGGCATCAGAATTTCCACCTGTTATCCATTTTGCTTCCGTTTCCATACTTTCTGCAGGATAGATATCCGATTTCTCATCTGCTGTCCATGCTACTTTTGTTTCCTCACTGGCTGCGAAAGCCGTCCAGGAGGGAACGGTCATCAACATACATATTGCCACAAAACCAGAAAGCAATCGCTTTGTGAATTGTTTCTTTTTCATTATCATTTCTCCTTTTTCCCTGTAAAAATTTACGATTCATAGGATTTATATACCTTAATAGTTTAGTCGTTCTGCCTATGATTACTAACAATGCTACTTATAAATTATATCAATCTTACATATGAAAGTAAATTTAACATAATTGACTGAAAATTGCTTAATTCAGGGAAAAAGTAAAATTATCGAATATTTCGTTATAATATTGTTAATTTTTGACTGAATATGATGTGTTTTTGACCTGATATCTTTTCCTGCTGCTGTTTTTACGGGATCAGATAGCTTTGGCTTGTTATATTTCTTGACATAAAGAAAAATAAAATATAAAATAAAACATATTATTGATAAATAAATTTATTGTTCAAAGGAGAGTACATATGCCAGCAAAAAAAATAATATCAAGAGATAAAATTCTTAATGCATCACTAGCTATTTTTCGTAAAGGTGGAATGGATGCTATTAATACAAAAAGTTTAACGAAAAAACTAAATTGTTCAACACAGCCAATTTATCTATCATTCCTTGGGATGAATGAAGTAAAAGAAGCAATAAAAATAGAAATTCAAAAGACTTATAAAACATACATAGAGAATGAAATCAAAAAGAAACGATATTCTCCATATAAGGCATCTGCCATTGGATATATATGTTTTGCAAAAGAAGAACAGGAAATGTTTCATTATTTGTTTATGAGGAAACGCTCTTTTGAAGAAATGGAGCAGGATATTGATCAACCCGCATCTATTGCCATTCAAGCACTCATGGAGAAATTTGGAATGAGTTATGATGAGGCTAGAAATTTTCATATGAAACAATGGATTTATGTGCATGGTATAGCTACAGCACTTGCTAGCTCTTATTATCATTGGGAAGATGATACTATTTCCGAGTTACTCACTGAGCATTTTACTATTTTGATAGAGCGGTACCAAAAGGAAACAGGAGAATAGATATGGAAAAAGGCTTAAATTTTCGGACAATAGAAAGTCAAATAGAATATTTTGAGGCATATGAGTCATCACTTAATCTATTCTCTGTTCCTTACATTGAGCGATATATTCCTACATCTTTTGGTCAAAGCCATGTGATATGTAGTGGAGATGGGGGAAATCCACCATTAGTATTACTCCATGCGGCAAGTTGTGGCTCACCTATTTGGTATAAGAACATACCATTCTGGAGTAAATATTACAGAGTATATGCAATAGATTTGATTGGCGAATCTTCTAAAAGCATTTTGAGAAAGAAAATGAAAACGACATATGATAACGCTAAATGGCTAGATGAAACCTTAACTGGATTAGGATTAGACAAAGTTTACCTTTGTGGACTTTCAATAGGCGGTTGGAATGTTGCCAATTATGCCGGCTTTTACCCAGAAAATGTACTAAGATTAATACTTTTAAGTCCCGTACAAACTTTTGCAAAAATGTACAATTCGTTTTTGATAAAAATAATGAAAATGGGATTCAGTCCAACAAGAAAAAATGTAGAAACTTATATTGGGTGGGCAAATGAAAAGGAAAAACCACTTCCTGATAGCTTAATTAAGCAATTTACAATTTCAGTAATGAATATGAACTCAAATGCCAGTTTTCCTAAATGGTTAAAAAAAGAGCATTTATCAAATTTAAAAATGCCTGTTCTTGTTATGTTTGGAGAAAAGGAATTTGCATTTTCTATACACAAAGCAGCCAAGCGTGCAAAAAGTATAATCAGTAATTTAGACTTACAAATAGTTGATGGGGCGTCCCATCTGCTCCCTGTAAGCAAACCAGATTATATTAATGGTAAAATATTAGAATTTATAAATAGGTAATTAATTTGCGAAAGAAATATATTGAGGATGACTAAAAAAAGGTGGTGGTATCATGGGAAAATATTAGTAAGTTAAAAATTCCCAAAAGAGAAACCGTAGATTATGTATTACTAATTAGTGAGTTACATATAATCTACGGTTTTTGCTTTCAGCATATATTTTCTATGTGCTTAATCATATTATCATATCAAAGCTCTTTCCTAAGTGGTAAATTAGTAGTAAATCAAACTCACAAAACCTAAGTTATTGCTGATAAGCCTTGAGTTTAAGCAGTATTCTGTATGTGTATTTAAAATTTCTAATAATTTTAATTAGACAATTCTGCTAACTCTGCAGACTTACCTTCACCGTCAAAAATCAGATTTTCATCACCAACTGTAAAAATTGACAGTCGTTTATAACGATAATCTTTTGATACATTCTGAACAGTCCCCATAACTTTTAAGCGTGATGCAGACTCTTCGTGTAAGAGCATAATTTTATCGCCCTTTTCTATTTGCAGATTATTCAGTGCATTTGCTATTTTCCGGTTTTCTTCATTTCCTTTTAAAGCTACGCTTGCCTTCATATTACCATCTTTGCCTAAAACGTATACACTGCAGTAAAGATTATTTCCAAATCCAGGATGAGGCACCCCATTATTATAACTTGTTATCAATTTTTTGTTTGCATAATCAAATTTAATGGTTACCTGGTTATAGTTATAATGTCCTTGTAAAATAATGGTATTACTTTGTTCTAATTTACCGGTCATTTCTGCAATTAACGCTTTTAAGTCTTTTAAATTAGCGTTTGTTGTTCCGGCGGCCATTTCTTTTTCCGCCATTTCTATTGCATTTTGCAACCGGTTAAAACTGGTAGGTGTATAATCTTGCGCCTTATATTGTTTCGCCTCCTGAACAGCATCCTGCAATTCCGTCAAAAGAACTGATTTTTTTTCTGCTGTATACTCTAAATAATCTCCTCCAATATAAAAACGTCCTTTGCTTGCATCTATAGGACTGCCGTTTGAAAAATTATAGCCCCCGAGTACATTTCTGGATATTTTAAAGCGTGTATACTGTTCCTGATGATTAATTACAAAATATGCACCTTTCTGATAGGGTTGACTATTGATCTTCTTTGCAAGAGCTTGTCCATTGGATACTCCAAGTATTGACTCACGAAATACCAGATTATCATTTTTATCATAGTATTCAACATCTACGTACCTGGAATAACCAAATGCTCCGTTTGAATTAACACCAGATGCCGTGGCTTTCATGGAATTGTTACTATAGTCAATTGTAAGCCAAACCCGATTGTTATACCCTAAAAACTGAATTGTATTTCCTGCCTCCACATATCTTTCTGATACGGTATCCATCTGGTAATCAGATTTTGCACTAGCAGATGCAGAAGCTGCTGAACCTGAAAATATGGTTGTTACCAATGTCAGAGATAAAACTACTGTTATTATTTTTCTTTTCATACCTCATTCTCCTTTTTGTTAGATAATTTCTGTTCAATTTAAATGCTACAATTTTTTGGATCCATATTGATCCATTTTCTGATAGACTACTACTTATTACTTTAACAAGTCTGTAGTATGTTATAAATAGTATCGTCTGTCATTTTAGCATAATAATTTTCAAAAAATTAATCTATGTATTAAGAAGTAGTATTTAAGGTATGAATATTTTAATACCATTTTCCATTACCAGACTCAAACATCTATAGGTGCATATTTCTTACATTATAAACACACATTTTGACCGCTTTGATATCCATTAACTGAAACATTAACAATCATTCGCTTCATGAATCTGACCTTTCAATACATCTGTATGCAGTTCTATTCTCCTATTAACAAGCCTGTATTCCCTTGGCGAAACTCCCTCTTGCCGCTTAAAAAAAGCAGACAAATAGTAAGCATCACAAAATTGATACTGCGCTGCCAATTCTTTAATGGTTTTATCAGTGGTTACCAGTTCCTGGCGGAGTCGGGCGGAAAGCAGTTTTTCCACATATGTTTTGATGCTGCAGCCGAAATCCTTTTGAAATGCCCTGCTGAGAGTGGAAGGATGCCAGCCGTGTCTATCGGCGATTTCGCTCATCCGCAATGCTGCTGAAAGATTGACATCAATATCATCTAAAATAGCCCGATGGCGCATGATCTGACTATCTGGAGATGTCCAGTTTTCCGGTATCAGGAGTGAAAGAAGCTTTAACAAAAAAGCATCATACCAGAGCTTATCGCAGAAAGAATTGGGTTCCAAAATAATAAATGCCGGGTTGTCCCCAGAGGAAATTGGATTGCTGCTGCGGCTGATCACAGCCAGAATCTCATCCCTGGCAAGGGACACAGAAGCAATCCCATTCAAGGCACCAAAAATATCCAGTCCTGGCAGCAGTTCCGCGTGTAAATCAATATATATCTTTTCTATATAATGACTGCACTTACAGGAAAACTGTGTGTTTGGCGGTATTAAATACGCATGTTCCGGCAGCAGACGGATCATATGGTCACCAATAAGAATTTCACCATCACCATCCAAAACAAGATAAAGGGTATTATAGGGATAGATATTTACAGGATAGTTCCAGTCTTGGTTATTGCGGTAATATACGCAGTGGATAACTTTTGTAATGACATCCGGAAAAGTCAAAAAATCACATCCTTTCATTATAATATTATATTGCCTTTTTCCTGATGTCAATCTTATAATATTGGTATGTTAACATGAAAAAATAAAAGTTCTACTTATGCAAGCACAAAAAATCAAAGGAGATGCCGCTATGTATGATACAAAACAGAAATGGTTTAAGGAAGCGAAATACGGAATGTTTATCCACTGGGGACTATATTCCATCTTAGCAGGAGAATACAACGGACAAGTGACAGATAATATTGCAGAATGGATTATGAACGATCTGGATATCCCTATTCCCGAATATGAAAAACTGACAGCCCAATTCAACCCGGTAAAATTCAATGCCGATGAATATGTCCGCAAGGCACGGGACTGGGGGATGAAATACCTGACATTTACTGCAAAGCATCACGATGGATTTGCACTTTATCACTCACATTGCTCTTCCTATAATGTTGTAGATGCAACGCCTTTTGGACGTGATATCGTGGCGGAACTGGGAGAAGCCTGCCGCAAGTATGATGTGAAATTCTGCCTTTATTACTCTCAGGCCCAGGACTGGCATCATCCCGACGGATATATACACAAGAAAGATAACAGCGGAAAGAACTTTCGCCGTTATTTGGATGAGAAATGCCTCCCTCAAATTAAAGAACTGCTTACCGGCTACGGTGATGTCCACATGCTCTGGCTGGATACTCCAATGGGATGTACAAAAGAAGAAAGTCAGGAGATTTATGACCTGATTAAATCCATACAGCCTAACTGCATAGTCAGCGGCAGAATTGGCAACCAGATTGGTGATTATATGACAACAGGTGACAATGCAATCCCGTCACTTCCATTTCACGGAGATTGGGAGGTTCCAGCCACTCTAAATGATACTTTTGCTTATAGTAAACATGATCATAATTGGAAAAACCCGGAGCAGATCATACACTTAATGCTTAGAATCAACAGCCGCGGCGGTAATTACCTGCTGAATATCGGTCCAAAATCTGACGGAAGTATTCCCGAAGAAAGCTGCCGCATCCTTGATTGTATAGCGGAATATCTAAAATGCAGTGGAGACAGTGTTTATGCAACAAAGCCTGTTCCTCATTATGTCTATGAAATGGACAATGTGATCTTTACCGGCAAAGATTACCGTTTATACATTCACTTGAAAAAGCCTGTAAAGAAACTGTTACTGAACAATATTGCCAATACCATTGAAAAAGCTTATCTGCTTCACAGCGGCAAACCGGTTACCGGCAGCTGTGTTAAAAGCTGTGAAGGGGACTCTTGCTGGATGTTTGATATCTCTGAAGATGAGTCTGATTTCCATCCGATCGATACTGTTATCTGTGTTGAAATGGGAGAAAAAGATCTGATACTTGAGTCACTGAAATAAAAAATTGGAGCTGGCGCTTTACGATTTATGTATCGTAAACGCGCCAGCCGTAAATAAGCATATTGCTCATTCTCTTTGGTATTGTAAAGGAAATGTAACTTTCCAGTTTCCTTTCGTTATAGTACCGGAAATCACAAAATCTCCATATAAGGTGTAGCTTGCAATTTCACTTTGAGGGATATCGAAAACATAGTTACAATAGTCAATTCGCCCTGGTTGCTCGGATTGTTTTATAAAATAAAAATTATAGCTGTAATCAATTTTTTTGCCATTGCTATCTTTTAAGTAAAAGAAGCCGTGATTATCCTTTTCTAAACTATCAGTAACCGCCGTTTGTATGTGAAGCTTCCCATCAATATATCCTATACCCGTCATATCGATTCCATCCACAGGAAATTCACTCATAGGTAAAGAAGGAATTAAAGCAACCGGATTTTCTTCATCAAATTCATTATAATTGACTCCTCCACCACCTGTGATATTTGAAACAATTTGTGTTTCTTTTGCAATTTCGATTGATGAAAGAGATAAAGGGATTTCAATATCGTTAAATGTTTGTTTGTTACTTAAAAACTGTGTTACAGAAAAAGTTATTTTATCTCTTGCAATATCTTTACTGCCCCATTCATCTATGGTAATTAAAAATGTAGCTGTCCTTGTGCTTTCGTCATATCCCACACGTTCGCAATGTGCCTGGCTGTCAAATGGGCGGTTTATAGAGTAGCTGTCAAAAAGATCTGTTGTTTCATCAATGCGATTTTCCGTTAAATCTTGCAGAGTTATATAAATTTCTGCCGTATTATCATGGATGTAGGCTGATACAACCTCAATTTTCACACCATTATCTTCATCGGATTTTTGAACAGGCATAAAAAACTGTGCAATGGATGGAGAAACCATATACATGAGCTCATATATCGGTTCTACCGTAGCAGCTAAAACTGGCAATGCGAGTGATAAGCAAAGACAAATTGATACTAAGGCTATTGCTGGCTTACGGAATGAATAAACTTTAATGCGCGATTTTCTTTCAATTTTCTTAGCTTTTCGAATAGTATCATGCAGTAAATTTTCATCCGGACAAACTTCATTAATGAGTTGGTTATATTGTTCTCTAAACATAATCTGCCTCCTTCATAAATTTTTTCAGCATAGCTCGTGCCCTTGTGAGTTGAGTTCTTACTGTTGAGTTCTTTCTATTAAGAGCAAGGCTTATTTCTTCAAGTGACATATTTTCGTAATAGAACAGATGAATAACTTCACGATATTGGGGTGGTAATTGTTGCAATTCAAAGTATAGGTTTATGGATTCTTTTGTTTCAAATAACATTTCATCACTAAGTTCCTGTGTCCTTTTATTCCACAAAGAACTCCAAAAGTTATTTGAGCAATTTATTGTAACTCGAATGAGCCAAGCCTTTCGGTGTTCCTCCTCCTGGAATACCGGTTTCTTTTTCACATAGCGAAAAAAGACCTCTTGAAAAATATCATCAGCATCATGCTTTGTTCCTGTTCTCGCAAAGGCAAGACGATATACCATATCTGAATAATATTGAATCACTTTTTCAGTGTAATCATCCAAACGCAACGATTGTTGATCCATGCATCTAACCCTCCTTTCACTCTTAACACCTATGAGGAGTTAAAAATGCTACACGAAAAACCAGAAAATTTTAGAGCATCACTCCGGGAATATTCCCTGATCTGATTTGCTTCAACACCCCGCCTTCAAGGCTCAACACCACATCCGCCTGATTCGCTACATCCATGGAATGGGTAACGATGACCACGCACTTATCCTCAAGGTGGTGCGCATGGTGGACTAATAATTTTGTGATGGCGCTTGTATTCCCTTCGTCCAGATTCCCGGTGGGTTCATCCGCCAACAAGATAGAGGCATCAGAAATCAACGCTCTGGCGACTGCCACACGCTGTTGTTGACCTCCGGAGAGTTTTAGCACGTTTTGTTTTGCCAATTTCTTGTTGATCCCGACCTTTTCCAATACGGGAAGCGCATCCAAAGTGGAAACGAGATTTAAATTCTATTCGGCGGTGAGATAATCGATGAGGTTGAAATTCTGAAAAATAAAGGCTACTTCTTTCCGACGATAATCCGGGAGCTCTTTTTCATTTATGGGTCTGCCATTTAAGAAAATGGTACCCTCATCCGGAATGTCCAATCCGCCTAAAAGGGAGAGCAATGTGGTTTTTCCACAGCCAGAGGAGCCTATAATGGCATAAACTTTTCCAGGATAAAAGGCTGCATTTAAATTCTTTAACACGAAGGTGCTGCGATTATATGAGAAACTGATATTTTTGAGTTCTAACATAGAGATACCTCCTAAATTTATATTTTAATGAGATCTTTTGGCTTCTTACGCATATATGGGACACTTACGGCGATGACGGATAACGTCACTAAAGCAAATTCTAAAAGGGCGACACTCCACACTGTGGCAGGAGAAAGTGTAAGCCCTAATTTTGCCGTCAAAGTTCCTGGTTCACTATGGGATGCAGAGCCGTTTTCAGTTGTTTGATTTACTGTGGTGTTTAACAAATAGTCACTCCCACTCTTTACGATGCCGCCGCTTAAAATTATGGATAAGAGGATTGCCGCAATGGTGGAAAGCAGAGCCTCGGTGATGTGCTGTATTAAGATGGAATTCGGAGTGATGCCGAGGGCTAATAAAATGCCGATTTCCTTCTTGCGCCTCTTCACCACATAGGAGATGATGATGATTAATATCAACAAGCAGACGAGCAGAATAAGCAAAAGCCCTATTTTCAATAAATCTTTTAAAGAAGAAAGTGCATCAAGCGTCGGACCGTATTCATTAATATCAGACCAAATACTGCAGTTAGACCAATCAATCCATTCCATATTTTGAATCACGTTAACGACATCGGCTAACTCGGCAGAATTAGAAATCGTAAACATCACTTTGTGAAAAAAAGTGCTCCCTTCTAATCCAAAAAAGGAAGAATAGGTGTTCATATCGATATAGCAGTTATTCTCGTAGAGCAAATGGGATAATTGCAATCCGGCAGCTTCATTCACCGATTGTGCTGTCTGAAAAATACCAACGATTTCCACATTGATTCGTTTTAAATCCATATTTGCCGTGTCATAATCTCTGGAAAGGTCTGTAACGATCTCCTTTGGAAAATCCAGCCCGATACAATCTCCCACGGTTAAACCGTTAGATTCTGCTAAATTTCCATGAATCAATACCTTCCATTTGTCATTTTTATTAAGATGTCTCCCGGAGATCAGCTCAAACGTCCCATCGGCGAACAATTCATCCTGTTCTGAGGACGAGTTGCTCCGTATCGTCCCCGCATGTTCAAAGCCCGGGCTCACCAAAGTATCCTTTTTTGTGTAAACATTTAATGGTTTCTCAGCATGATTTAACAATCTCGCGGGCAGGGTGTTGGATAGACAATTGAAATTGACGATGTCATCCATGTCAGCGATCTTCAAGATGTTTTCGGTAGTGAGAACATCGGTCGAACGATAGGTGGACAAGGTGATATTTTTGCTGAAACTATTTTTTATCTGCTGAATATAATGGTTCGCTGCAACGGTGGTTGAGAGCACAGTCAAAATTAAAATGGAGATTGCAGTCAATATCAGGACCATTATTGCGCTGTGGGTTGTTTTGCGTGTGAAATAGAGAAACGCGCGTCTGATTGGGTTCATAATGATTCCTCCTGTTAACTCAATTTAACAAATATGTCCCTGGGCTTCGTGTTAAAGAGCCGGAGGCTGGATGCATAAGTGGCGATTATGATTAAACATAAATTGATCAGAAGAACGGTTGCGAAAACGGAAAGCTGTAGTTGCGGTGAATTTCCGCCTATTTGTATATAATCCTGAGCCTTCAAAAGAAAAGCACTGATAAAAGGTGCTGGCAGCAAGGATAGTATTGCCGGCAACAGGAGTTCGGCAAAATGCTGAATCAGGATCCGTCCTTTATTCACACCGAGGGACAAGTAAATTCCCACTTCCGAAATCCGTTCTCTGGACTGTAAGGTTAAGATCAGTGTAATGATAAAGAAACCGATCAGTATAGTGAGTCCCGTCAGCAATAAAAATAAGTAGGCAAGATTTTTAATGGAGTCCCTATCCACCACGGATTCGTTAAAACCATCGATTAGGCTATAGTGATTCCAATTGATATCGAGGTCTTTCACGCCTTTTATGACATCACTGAGTGCGCCGGCATCGGATACATAAAATTTAGCGTATGTTGTACCGAAATCATAGGAATCTAAATCGGAAGCGGTTTGAAAATCGATATAAATATCATTTGATGCCAATTCATACGGCTGCACTTCTCATGTTAAGAACATTCTGACAAAAAGGAGTGTGAAGCTCTTTTTAGGAACTTACACACTCTATTTTATACTCCCACAAAATTCTGCGGAACATGCTTATCTTGTATTCGGTCCCTTAAAAATCGTGATTCGACACCCCCTTTCATTTTTTCTTTTTGTTACTTCTTTATTTTTACTGTAGAACTTTGGCCCTTATTCTTCATTATCTTTTTATATTTATTGAGCTTAGAAGCCGGCGCTTTTATCACAGCCTTTTTATTGATATTCTTAAAAGCATTTTTGCCAACTCTCGTTAATAACTTTGAAGATACTGTGATTTTCGTCAATTTCTTATCACCTGAAAATGCTTTATCACCAATCTTAGCAACGTTGTTTCCTATTCTGACATTTGTTAATTTTCTATTGTCCTTAAATGCATTAGCCGCTATTTGAGTTACTTTATATCTGCGGCTTCCAATTTTAACAGTTGCCGGAATCACGACGGACTTTAATGTCTTTTTCGTTGGCTTAAGCAATGTAACTTTACCTGTCTTAGTTGAAGCATTTGTTACTTTATACATATACTTACCTACTTTATATGTTTTTCCTCTTGCTGCCAGTATTTCAAAGGACTTGCTAACACTTCCTGTATATTTATTTTTTCCAATAATAGTTAAAGTAGCTTTACCAGGAATAATGTTATTCTTATATTCCAAAATATAATCAATTCCTTCTCTTAACAAGACATGACCGTTCTTAACGACTACTTTAGGTCGTAATGCTTTTCCTGTATGTTTTTGACTGCTCAAATTATCAATCTTTAATTTAGTAACAGGTATCGTCTCATTAAGCGTCTGTGCCTTTATCGTAACGACGATTTCTCTAAAGATATCGCCGACACGAACAGTTACCTTAACTGTACCCGCTTTTGAAGAATTGAAACCTCTTATTTCATATTCAGAGTTCGTAAGCTTCCGCTTTGTTCCATTTGAATATACTGCAGTCACACTTAACTTTTCTGTGTCAAACTTGTCTCCAACCTGATACTCTGTCTTCGCAGTTACTTCTAATCCTATTATTTTAACTTCTATAGGCCTTTCTTTTACAATAACTTTAAAGGATGCCATTACAGTACCATTAGTTACAACAATCATTTGCTCTCCAGTAACTTCCTTATCATATCCACTGATTGTATATTCCTCAAAAGCCAACTTCTTTTCAGTCCCATTAGAGAAAACCCCGATAACCATCAATCCGGTTATATCAAGTTCCTCTCCTTTTTCATATTCTGTCTTTGCAGGAGGCGTTAACTTCAGGCTTTCTAAAACAATCTCGTTTACAATGATCTTAAATGTTGTTAATACTTTCTTTTCTCCTTCCTCATAAGTTACTGTAATAGTCTTCTCGCCTGCTACAGACATATCTACTGTATCCAAATCTGTTGTATAATCATTGCTATTCAATTCCTTCATACTTCCATCCGAATAGATTGATGAAACTTTCAGTACAGATAGATCCAGTATATCTCCTACAAAATACTCTACCTGTGGTGGAACAGCTTCAATTGCCCTTAAATATATTTCTACCTGCTCAACAGTGACCGTTATTTCGAAGGTTACCGAAAACGTGTTATATGATACTGTTATTGTCTGTTCTCCTGCAATAGTTGAATCAAATCCTTCTACAGAATATTCGTCACTGTTTAATACTTTCTGCGTCCCATTATCATATGTTACTGACACGCTCATTCCTTGCAGATCTAGTTCTTCATCAATAATATAAGCCACTTTATTGGGCTCTCTTGTCATTATAATACCTGTTTCCGATTTTGGTATTAGGACAACGGACTCCAGTTCGGCAATAGCTTTTTCTACTTCTGAAGATTTAGCTTCCGGATTCGCATAAACACTCTCTGCTACTGCAATCGCTCTTTGAAGTGTTTCTGCGCTTTCTGTTGTGTAATCATCAAAGTTTACTTCTTTTGCTGCCTGAATTTCTGTGTTGAGCGCCGCTTTTTCCTCAGCACTTGCTATTTCGTCCTCTGATGATGAGTTTACAGTGATTTCAAATGTCTTCGTGGCCGTAATTCCATTTTCTTCATAAGACACTGTAACCAACTTAGTACCTTCTGACTCAGTATTAAATCCACTAATTGTATAACCTTCTGTTATGATTTTTTCAGTATCATCGCTATATACAACCGTCACCACCATACCCTCGGCGTCAAATTCATCACCAATCTCGTATATGGTTTTATTTGGTACTGTGACCGTGATTGATTCCATAAATACCGGTTCCGTCTGTTCATTAATAGTAACATCATATTCGGCTGTTTTAATAATTCCATCTTCTTCATAACTAACCGATATGGTAATTATACCTGCTTCTGATGAGTCAAAACCACTAATACTATAGTCCGATTCTGAAAGTACTTTTTCTGTTCCATCGCTGTAAACCGCTTTTACCACCATACCATCCGCATTAAACTCATCACCAATTTCATATACGGTTTTATTAGGTGCTGTAACTGCCAATGAATCCAGCACTACCGGCTCAACCTGTTCTTCTTCAACTGTAACTTCAAATCTTGCTTTTCTGGTTATAGTTTCTTCACCATAAGTTTCTGTGTAAGAAACCGTAACTGTCTGCACACCGACTGTATATGGATCGTAACCCTTTACATCTACATTATCTAAGTCTATAGGTGATTTTGTACCATCTGTGTAACTGGCAATTACTTTCATCCCATTCAGGTCAAGTTCTTCACCTTGTGTATAAGTAATTTTAGCAGGCATTTCACCGATATTGATCGATTTGAGACGAACCTCATATTCATAAATTTTGATGTAATTGACCATTACAGATTTTCCTTCTTTATATGGTCTTCGGACATTAACAGTCAAATAACCATCTTCATCCGTCATCGCATATCCAGTAATATTACGTTCGGCATCCTCGCGTACATCAGCAAGTAATTGTTCTGTGTCAGCTCCCTTATTAGTGTATACACTTACAGGGGCTCCATCTGGCCATTCCCAAGCATTTCCCCAAGGATTTGTTACGAATAGTTCAACTTTATATTGTTTTCCCTTCTCCAGTTCAAACTTATAATCAACGTAAATTTCTCCATACATACTTTTTACTTCTGGTGAACTATCCTGACCACTCGCATAGCGGAATGAATGTGTTTTATCAAGTCCATCCGTGCAGTCATAATCAGAATTGCTGTATGCTCTGGTGTACTGGGTATATAATGCTTTACTTAATTGATTTGGTTTCCATCCTGAGCTTGCTAATCTGCTGCCATCCGGATCTAGTAAATCAAGGGCACCCCAATTTTTTCCGGTTTCTGGATCTGCACCAAATAACTGATCCGTTACACTATTGTTTATTCCATAATGGTCACCTGGATTAATAGTTGTAGGATCATGATCCCCAGCATCTACAAAATACATGAGGGTAAGGTTTTCTTTCTCATCAACTACTCTTACATTGAAGGAGATCTGTGATGAAGTCCCCTGTTCCTTGTAACTTACTATAACCTTGTAAATGCCTGGCACTTCTGCATCATATGCTGATGAGTCTATTGCATAATCACTGGCATCCAAAACTCTTTTTTGTATACTTCCAGTGCCATTTCCGTATACAGCTGTAATTACAACACTATCAGGATTGAACGTCTCTCCAATTGCGCATTCCTTTTTACTCACTGCCGCAGTAATATGAGAAAATTTGAATGTATCGACTACCTTGACATATATTTCCTCTGAAGTACTGTCATAATTCACCCTGATTGGATATGTCCCTACTGCATCTTTAACAAATTCACTATCATCAATTGAATACCGATCAGCGGGAACAGTTTCTCTGCTACCATTTGTTTTAATAATATTAACAATAACTGTACTCGGATCAAATTCTTCGCCCAGTAAATACTGTGACTTGCTAACTCCAAATATAACTCGTTCGTCTTTGATTTTTTCATCTACTGTTACGTTGAAAATCGTCGTTTTTCCACTGTAAGTGATAGTAACGGTCTGCTTTCCGGCAGTGTTTGCATCAAATCCAGTCAACATATCTTCTGTGATTACTACATCATCAGTTGTACCATCATCATAGTTTGCTGTAACGGATAAACCATCCATTTCAAATAACTCACCATTTGCATAACGAATCTTATTTGGCATTTGATAAATTACGAGTTTTTCTACTGTCTTCTCCGACGTCAGAGCTGATATTTTAATATAATTCAAGTTAATTGTAACATCACTTGAAAGTAGTGCCACAATAAATTCTTCTGTGTCTTCATCTACTGTAACCTTTCCTGATAAAATACCAGTACCTCCATACGGGGTAAGTGCTTCATCCAAGCTATCAAGCAAAGTCAAATTGCTGTTGTCTTGATTTGATGCATTAATTCCTGTTCCAGTATATAGTTCAGGATTGGCTGAATTCCCCCACGCATTGCCAACACCGGCTTCAATCTTATATTCTCCTGCTGGAAGCGTAAAAGCATATTTTACATAACGTGGATCAATGCCTGCAGCATCTTGCCCATCTGCATAACGGAAGTATTCCTTTTTATCTGTTCCACCTAAATTACCACTAATTCTTTGATACGTAGTGTTTTGATACGTTGGGTCTCCTAAGTTAATATCATCTTCTGAAGTAACAACACCCCACTTAAATCCGGTAGCTTCACTATTATAGATCTGATCAGTAATACCCGAATTATATTTTCCAAATGCATCACCATCATTTACAGTCGAAATAGTGATATCACCTGCATCAACAAAGTATCCTAACTCCAAGACATCTATTGAAAATGTCTTTGTAGCCGTAATTCCATTTTCCATATAAGATACAGTGAGCGTTCTCGTTGCTGCTCTATCTGAATTAAAGCCACTAACGGAGAAATTTGATTCGGCCAGTTCTTTTTCGCTTCCATCATCATATTTAGCTACTACTTTCAAACCATCCAAGTCCATATCTTCATCTGTATTGTACTCCAGCTTGTTCGGAAGCTCTTTAATTACGATTTCTTCCAATGCCGATTCTACTTCCGAAATTTTAATATAATTTAGATTAATTGTTGCATCCTCTGAAAGAATCGCTACAACAAATTCTTCGGTATCACTGTCAAGTGTAATCGTTCCTGTTAAAGCTTTATCTTTTTGTACATCTTCTAGCAGTGTTAGATTTTCGTTGTTTGTATTTGATCTATTAATTCCAATCCCTGTATATAATGCGGGATTACCTGAATTACCCCAACTATTTCCAACACCAGCTTCTATTTCATATTTACCTGCCGGAAGTGTAAATGCATATTTTACATAGCGAGGTGAAATACCACTTTCGGTTTGACCGTGTGCATAACGGAATGAAACCTTTTTGTCCAAACCATCATTTGCACCATTGTTCAAATTAGCTCTCTGGTACTCTGTATAAGCAGCTTTACTGTCACCATTTGGCGAACTAATCTTAGGATCCGTATCAAAGGTAAGAAGACCCCACTTATTTCCGCTAACACTATCGACACTGTACATCTGGTCAGTAACGCTATTGTATTGTCCAAATCTGTCACCGCTTGATAATGTTGTTGGATCGTGATCCCCAGCATCTACGAAGTATAATAAATTACTACCATCATATTGTAAGCTGAAATTGTCCAAACACAGTGAACCTCTAATGCCATTAGCATCTACCTCAATATCTACAATACCATCTGTAGCAACATTAACCGGTATGGATACTTCTGTGTATTCGCCATACGTTTCAATTGTAGTCTCTTCGTCATTGGCTCTTAGCACTGCCGACCCTGATGTACTGATCGTACTATCAGCTTTCGCATACACATTTAACCAGTACGCCCCTTCCGGTACTCCTGTCACCTTCTGTGTTACGTTTTGTCCTGCGGAAAGTTTTAAAAAGTTACCTTTATATTCGTTGGCGGCTTCTTTTTGTACTATTCCATCTGTAATCCAGCCATGGGTTGTTCCAGTTCCGAATCCAGCATTAACAATATACTGATCAATATGCTCTCCACTACCCTCAGTGAAGTATATAACAACCTTTACATCATTTTGCACCTCAGTAATATCCAGTGAATAAGTACCATTCCCATTATCTACTACGTCCGTTGTTTTGTCTTTTCCATCAACCAGAATCTTATCTACATCTTTATCTGCAATCATTGAAAGGTGGAATGTTCCGCCCTGTTCTACATAGTTTTCAGCTGTACTTGCATAGCCTGCAGCAGTGGTTTTAATAGATATACCGTACTCTTCCGGCAATTCTACTGCATTTTCAAGCGCTGTAGCATTAATTACAAATTTGTCAAAGTTCGGGGTGTAATTTTCCATCTCATTATCCCCTGGTGTTGATTGGGTACCTCCATAAAGTACATTCCAACTATCATCATTATAGACCCTTACCGTATTCTTCCCGGCACTAAACTCCATGGGAATCGTTTTCTCACGGAACGACTCCGCCGAAAATGTATTGATAAAGAAATGGCGATTCGTGCTCGTGATCTCACCTTTTTCATTCCTGATTTCAAATATAGCATATTTATCAATGATTTTAATATTATAGGCATGCGTACCACATATACTATCGTTAGATTGAAACACCTGCATCTGATATACACCTGCTTCTACAGCATCAAATTCAAACTCAAGATACTGGTTCGAATTATCTGAAGCAATGGCACTTCCCTTAAGTCCTTCTACATACTGATTATTGGAAGCACTGTCGCAATCAACAATTACTAACTCTTCGGAGTTCTTAGCCTCCTCAGCTTCAATTACAGTATTCTTTGCTATTGCTTCCCCGTTCTGATATTCGTCCGAAACTTGTTGTACCCTCATATAATCGAGAGCAATAGAGGAAGTAGCATCGACATCAACAATATTAATGCCCTTTTGTAGATATGCAGTTGCAATGACTGTTTTCCACTGAGTATCAGTACTCGAAACTGGAATGCTTTTCACGAGATTATCCAAGGTTGCTGTTGTATTACCAATATAAATATGCGCCTTCCCCGATTCATCCGACTGATATCTAAGTGTAATATTATACAAACCGCTTTTTTCCACAATGACATTCCACCTGATGCCGCCTCCCTCTGTTACCAACCGATCTGCCAAACCAATTACATAACCATTTCCGGAATAACCACTAAATTCAGTTTTTGTTGAAACTGTGGTAGCTGCCTTACCAACTACATTATCTACACCTAATACCGTAAACTCATTAAAATCAGCCTGTTCTGCTTCGTAAATGCTATCAAACCGTTTTACATCTTCATTAATAGCTCCCGAGTAGGTGACATAAGCAACATCATGATAAACTGTTCCCGAATCTAATGTTGTAAATGTAAATGTATGGGAACCTGCTGTCAGATCTACATATTTCGTGTAAAGCCCTGTCATGGCTGCCATTAAGGTGTTTTTGAATTCTACATTCTCCCCCTCTCCTCCATCAATAACCAATCTCTGATTGACATTATACGGTGCATGGCTTTCCATATTTTGTGCATTTGCTCCCATACCATTTGCATACACGAAATCCATTCGGTATTTACCATCAACCGGTACATCTATCGTATAAGTTAACGTCGCATCCTTTGCCATGCTTACTGCGTAGTCACCTGAAAAATAGTAAGATCCCGGCAGACCATGCCATGCTACATTTGCCGCTCCATTAGAATAACTACTATTTTCAGCTTCATATGCAATGTGATAAGTATTGACAAGAGGATCCGTAATCTGGCTGTCCTCATCAGCTTTTGTTATGTTTACACGGTATGCATCTGAAAACTTCATGTTTTTCATGTTGATTGTAACGCTTCCATCTGCATTAACAGGATATGTACCTTCCAAAATCTTTGCCGGTTCATTTAGGGCACCATGAAAACCCACAAAATAGGTAGACTCAATGCTTATATTAACCCTATCTGCATCTTTGAATGTTTCCGTATCCGTTACATTTTTCAGTATTACATCTGTCTGTCCATCAATTCCACCAAACAATGCAGTAGCCATCTGTTTATTATCATCTAAAGTTGCCAACCCATAGAGCTTTTCATAACTGGTATTTGATTCAACCTTCAGAGTCTTACCTGACATATCGCCATACCATTTGAATAACCACCATGCACCATTTCCTTCGTTTGCATCTGCTGTTAGATCATTGAGGTTGTTTGCCTGATGCCAAAATGGTAGACAACCATAAATACCTTCATCTTCCAAACGAGCCATCCAGTTAACTAAACGTCCCGGAACACCGCAGTCAATCATTTGTGCATACTCATTTATAACGATTTGTGGAAGTTCTGGCCCGCCTTTGTCTGTGACCTCTTCTTTCCAAATCATTTTGAAGTTTTCGAGATGTGCGCTCATATCACGTAGAGATTCCTGAGACAATTCATGCCAGGTTGCTATATCCGGCAAGCAGTCATTTTCAAAACACCACTTTAGAAATGGTTTATACTCAACCGGCCCGTTATATCCCCAACAGTTAGGACCTGCAACGGTCGCATTTGGATCTCCTTTATTGATAGCTTCATAATATGACTGCCAGGGTATGAAATAACCTTCATTTCTATCAAGATTTCCAATCCAACCTCCTTTATCCTCATATCCTAATTCTTTGGCAGTTTCAACTCCCCCAACGATCGGGGTTCCTTCATTGATCGGAATATATACGATTGCTTTATCAATATTAATTCTTGCTCCAATATTATCTTTTGGATTTTCAGGGGTACCATGTTCCTCGTTCCAAGCCTTCTTCCATTCTACAACAGCTGGTGCAATAATTGTTTCCAATACTTCTGAATATTCTTTATAATCTGCCAGAACACCAAAAACACCATAATAGTTACTGTTATACATCTGCACCTGTTCACCGCCACTTTCCAAAAATGTCTTGGCAACATCAAGGGCATCCCCATACGGATGTTCCGTACCCAAAGCTCCTTTTGTTGCTAATATTTTCGGTTTTAACGGTGTTAGCGTATTCGTAGTGGGAACACCCTCACTGCTAATTCCATACAGGAAACCAGCTGCGCCATGTACAATCTCATGATTTTCGGCTGTCATATCTACTGTTAGAGTGGCATTACTTGCCGCTTTGGCTGTATTGCCGTGATCCCACCATGATATTGATGATATTGTAATTGCTGCCGCTAATATCCCCGCCGATAACCGTTTAAATAAATGTTTCTTTTGCTTTTTCATCGTCCTTTTCCTTCCCTTTGTTATGATATTAGTTTGATTTTATATGTTGCTCAAAACAAATAACCAGCTCTTCTTTGTTTACATATACTGGAATTAGATCAGAAGTAACATTGACTAAATATGTCTTGCCTCCTTCTTGTTTTTTGCCAGTCCACGCGTCTATCCATACCTCTCCTTGAGGCAGGTAAATCTCTCTCGTCATTTGCCCTGCATACAAAATCGGCGCAACCAAAATATTCTCTCCGTACATATAAGTATCTTCGATCTCCCAGCACTTTTTATCGTCCGGATACTCATAGAATAATGGCCGCATAACCGGTGTGCCCTTTTTATGTGCCTGCTCCATAAGCTCCCTGGTATAGTCCCTTAAATTCTCTCGTAGATGCATATATTTCTTACAGATATCATATACCCGTTCCCCATAACTCCATACTTCATTAGCAGCTCCTGAACAGCATGTAGCACCACCCGTTGTTCCGTACATCGGCTGGCGTGGTTCTCTGTCACCATGCAAACGCATAACAGGACAGAATGTTCCCCACTGAAACCACCTTACAAATAATTCCCGGAATTCATCATTATCAGGATTTCCCCCATGAAAGCCACCGATATCAGTTGTCCACCAGGGAATACCCGCAATTCCCATATTGAGTCCTGCTGCTAACTGGTTTCGCATGCTGGAAAAACTGGATGCAATATCCCCAGACCATACCAGTGCACCATAATTCTGACTTCCTGCCCATGCACAACGCAGGAGATTCACAATGTTTTTTTGACCTTCACCTTCCATTCCTTCATAAAATGTCCTTGCATATTCGACAGGGTAAATATTTCCAATCTGAAGGTTGCTTCCCTTATGATATCTATAATTATCAAAATCATATGCGGAATACTCTGGCTCTGCCTCATCTAGCCAAAACACCTTAATACCTTTATCATAATAATTTTTCTTAGCTTTATTCCATACATATTTCCTTGCTTCAGGAAACGTAGCATCATAATGAATTGTCGCTCCTTCGAAATCCAGACCTACACGGAACCCCCTCTCCGTTCGTATCAAATATCCTTTTTCCAACATTTCCGCATAATTTTCACTTGTCTTGTCGACTGTTGGCCAAATGGATACCATCAGCTCTATCTCCATTTTTTTCAACTCTTTCACCATCGCATCCGGATCCGGCCAGTATACTGGGTCAAATTTCCACTCTCCCTGCTTAGGCCAATGAAAGAAATCAATGACAATAAGATCAATCGGCAGATTTCTTCTCTTGTACTCTCTTGCAACTTCAAGTAGTTCTGCCTGAGTCTGATAGCGCAACTTGCATTGCCAAAATCCCAATCCGTATTCCGGCATCATCGGAACTTTACCTGTTACATTTGCATATGCTTCTTCAATCTCTGCCGGCGTATCGCCTACCACTATCCAATAATCCATAGCCTTTGTGGAAAATGCTTCAAAGCTCATGATATTCTTTCCCAATACCGCTCTTCCCACACTCGGATTATTCCATAATAATCCATACCCTAATGAAGATAGTGCGAATGTAACACTTGCCTGTGAATTACGATGTGCCATCTCCAAATCAAGACCTTTAAGGTCCAGATACGGCTGTTGATACTGTCCCATTCCATAAATCTTTTCATCTTTGCAGACAGACTCCAAACGCATTGTCAGATGATAATCTCCGCCAATAATTGGCTTGAATTCTCTTGCTTCTATCTCAATTGCACTACATTTTTCATCCAACAAATCCTTGCGATTCCGGCTATACTCTTCAAGCAGCAATTCATTTTTTTGATTGTAGACCATGATTTTGCCGCCAGCTGTGACTTCTGCTCTGATTTTTCCATTGATAACCTGAGCTTTGTTTTTAAATAATTTTATTTCCGCACTCGTTGCCGGCCGGAAACGTAATGCCCAATTTTCTTCTGGCATCACTGAGTCCTTTGTAGCTCTAATACGAACCGCATTCTCACCCCAAGGCTCTATCCATACTTGCTCTGAATCAAAATAATATATAATACGTCCGTTTTCCTGTATTAACATTCTTCTCCTCCTGGGTTTAGTAAACACACATTTCGCAATGTGTAAACCTCTCCAGAACCGTACATGCGGCTTTTCCGCATACGGCTCTTCATAATAACATCCTACAGTTGTTCTTTATCCATTGCTTCATCTCTTTCAACTTCCTGGTTAGCCGTTTCCCATTTGTCTTTGGGATTACACAGCATTTTCCTGCCTGGTTTTCACCGCAAAATTCCTAGTGGTCACTTCTTTCCATTCGTTTTCGGGATATAACCCGGAGTATTGGTAGTATGGGAATATCCGACAGCCTGTGCCTCCGCCAAAGCCACAGCAAACTCGCGCTGAATCTTTAACGCTTGCTGCGATGTTGCCTTCCGCATAGTTAGACTGCGTCGACCTCTGAGACACTGTAAAATTTCGGAACTTCCACCCCGCTAAACTATCCACTCTTTATTTCTGGATGCACCTAACCTTTTACCGCCCCGCTTGTCATACCTCCAACAATATATTTCTGCATAAAGATAAAAATAAGTGCCACTGGTATGATTGTCACCACTGCAAACGCCGTTAGATAACTCCATTTTGTACCGTATTGCCCCATAAAATTAAAAATACCTGCCGTTATAGGTCTTGTCTGCTGGTCTATTATAAAAGTCATACCATACGCCAAATCTCCCCATGCATAAAGAAACGAGAATATTGCACAAACCATGACACCTGGTTTGGCTATCGGCAATAATATCCTAATAAATGCAGTAAACCGGTTGCATCCGTCTATATACGCTGCTTCTTCCATGTCTTTCGGTATCGCGGCAAAATAATTCTTGAGAATAAGTATCGAAAATGGAATACCTATAGTTGCGTCTGCCAATACTGCGGCGATCCACGTGTTATATACATGCATATTCTTAAACATAATAAACATTGGTGTAAGCAATACTGAAACCGGCAGCATCTGTGTAACCAGGAACATGAGCAGCATCGCTTTTCTGCCTCGGAAACGGTACTTCGCAATTCCGTATGATGCTGGTACTGCTAAAATTACCGCAATCAACATCGCTCCAAATGAGATTATCAAACTGTTTCCAAATGACTTAAACATATTAAAATCTCCAGTTTCAACCTGCGCCGCATAGGATTTAAAATTAAAGAGCTCCGGAAAAAATGTCGGTGGATTACGAAAGATCTCCTGTTCTGTCTTCAGAGAAGTAATAATTGTCCAATATAATGGGAACAGCAGAATACAAAACACTAGAATAGCCCCTATGCATAAAAACACATTCACTTTCCCCTTAATCTTTGTATCTTCGTTCATTACACTGCCTCCTCTCTGTTTGTTGCTCTTAAATAGAACACTCCAACAACCATGAGGATAACCAATAGCACATTTGCAATTGCCGAACCTTTACTATACTCAAACATCTCAAATGACATTTTATAAGAGTATGTAGACAGCATATGCGTTGAATTCACCGGACCTCCGCTTGTCATAACATAAACCAGATCATACACTTTAAAGGTATATATAAAGCCTAAAATTAAAACTGATTCAATAGTAGGTTTTAATAGTGGTAACGTAATTTTAGTAAAAACTTGAAATTTATTTGCACCGTCAATTGATGCACTTTCATATAGTTCATGTGGGATTGTTGTCAAGCCAGTTGAAATTAGTATCATATTAAATGGAATCCCTATCCAAACATTTGCACAAATCAACGCAAACATAGCTGTTCCAGGTGTTGTCAGCCATTCAATATTATGATTAATCAGGTGCAGTGCTTTCAGAATATAATTTAACACTCCTATATCTGTTGCAAATAACAATTTGAAAATCAACGCCGTTACCGTAATCGGTATCATCCACGGCACCAGAAGCATTCCCCTGACTGGTTTAGCGATACTGAATTTTTTATTAAAAAACACAGCTAAGGCAAAGCCAATCACAAACTGGACAACCAAGCAGCAAACCGTAAATACTATTGTATTAGCTAATGATTTTCTAAATACGTCATCCTTAAAAATCCCCATATAATTATCGAGACCAATAAAGCTCTTCGTTCCTTTTACCAGGTTAAAAGCGGTTACATCCTGGAAACTTAAAATAATATTACTGATTATCGGATAACCGACAAAAACCATCATATATGCAAATGCCGGCAATGCAAAAAACAATCCGATATTATCATACTGAAAAAATCTTTTTACTCTATTCAAAATAATGCCTCTCTTATATCCTTATTTTGGGCGCAAAAAGGGAGTATGGGGAATCAACCGCATACTCCGCCTTTCATCACTCCACTATGTTGTCAATTGTTGTTTGCGCTTTCTCTGCTGCTTCTTCCGGAGTTACCGTACCTGTCATAACTTCATTAAATGCTAATGAAATCGCATCAGAAACGCTTGGCCATTTTGCCAGCGGACCTCTTGGCTGTGCATATGCAAGTTCTTCTACAAATGGTTTATATGGTGAGTCATCTTCAAATTGTTTTTCTGCAATAGTCTGATCAGCAGAAATATATCCAAAAGCATCCATCATGTATTTCACTTGTTCTTCTTTTGTTGCGTACTTAAGGAAATCTAGGGCTCCTTCTGTATTCTGGTCTTTGATTACTGCATAATTCTCACCGCCTAAAACAGATGCATATTCTGTATCTTTTGGAATTAAAGTAACCTTCCAATTAAGATCTGGTGCTTCCTGCTGCATAGTAGGAATCTGCCAAGGTCCATTTACCATCATTGCAACATTTCCTGAAATAAATTGATTCATGACATCTCCCTGGGTCCAGTTGGTACATTCTTTACTCATAGCTCCGCTTTCAATCAGATCTTTTGCAAATGTAAGTGCTTTAATTCCACCTTCTGAATTCATTTCATATGATGACGCTCCTGTTGACCACAGCCACGGAACAAAGTTAAATGTTCCCTCTTCATTCTGTACACTACAGAATGCAAGGCCTGTCACATTGTCTTTTGTCAGTTTTGTAGATGTTTCTTTTAATTCTGCCCAAGTCGTCGGTACTTCCAATCCAGCATTTTTTAACATATCTTCATTGTAATATAATGCCAGACAGTTTACGCCAAACGGAACCCCATACAGTTTTTCATCAATTGTGCATGAATTAACCGTTCCTTCGTAATAACTAGAAACATCAAACTGACCGGTTAAATCTTCAAAAATTCCCATAGTTGCATAGGATGCGTGATCTGGTGAATCCAGAATTGCCAGATCCGGCAATTCATCAGCTGATGCCCCTATGGACAGTTGCTTTTTAAAATCTGCAAACGGAACATATTTAGCCGTTACCTGATATGCATCCTGGGAGCTGTTATAATCCTGTATCACCTTATCCAAAGCTTTTTGATGGCCTTCTGTTTCCCAGTAATACCAGATAGTCACATCCGAAGTTTCACCTGTTGCCTGTACTTCTCCGGTATCTGCCTGCGTTGCTGTACTCTGACTTTCTCCAACTGTTTCATTCGCTGTGGCACTTTCTGATGCTGTTTTTGTTGACGTTGTTTCTTTTGAACCACCTGAATTACCACATCCCGCCAACGTGCTCAGCGCCAAAGCTGAACTGATAGTTAATGTTAATAATTTCTTCATTTTCATAATCATTCCTCCTGGGATTTGTATTTGATGTCTTTATAATAATACATAACAGAGAATTCCAAAACTCCATAAATCTTAAAAAGGAGGAATATCCTAAACTAGATTCTATTTATGTAATTTCCGATATTCTACCGGCAGATAACCGGTCACTTCTTTGAATACCTTACTAAAATATTTAGGGTCTGTATATCCCGTAAGCTCAGCGATTTTATATAGCTTTAGAGATGTTCCTAATAACAGTTCCTTTGCCTTATTAATGCGAAATGATTTCATATAGCTACTGAAAGTGCTCCCGATCTCACGGTGAAACTGTGATCCAAGGTATTCAGGAGTTATTTCCAATTTTGCAGCAATTTCTTCCAAAGTAATACCATTTTGGTAAAACTCATGAATTAATGATAATGCCCGTTTAACTGTCCTGTTATTTACCTGCTCTTGTTCAACTTGTTGAATCTTATTAACTAAGTTTTTTGTGGTATCCATAAGTTCTCGTTTTGTTTTAGCCTGAGATATCTGTTTTAAGAATCTCTGCTGTTCAATTTGTCCGATTTTCAGTCTCCCTATCTCTTCTGAAATAAGTATCAATGCCCAAAGGAAACGAACATAATGTTCTTTTATTATTTTGGGATCATATATTTTCTCTCCACAAAAATAATTATGAAATGTTTCTATACAGTCATATAAGATTTTTTCATTATGCCCACATACCGCTTCTTTCATAGCTGATTCTATATCTAGTGGATATACACATGGTACCAATTGAATATGCTTAACAGCCGAACAAGAGATAATGATCTGATTGCCAAGAGAAATATTCCAGTCTAAATACTTATACATATTTTCGACGTCTTTCTGTAAACTATAAATATTATTAGACTCATTCCATACAATAGCTAAATGGGCTAACTCCCTTTGTTCCTGTAAGATATATGACTGTAACCACCGGTGTATATTTTCATTCATACCATAGCCAAATATGATCAATTTAATTAACTGACGTTTTTCATCATCTAATATGACATAAGAAAACTTATTTTTTTGCGTCATCATTGATGTAATATTTCTCCGGATCTTTTCCACTCTGCCATAATCCCACTGTTCGAGGTAGACAGACATTACGGAAATAGGTATACTTTTTCCTAAATCATACCTCTTATCCAAATAATCTATAATTTCCACTTCTAAAGAAATACTACCATTTAATATACTTCCCAACAATTGTTCAAGACTCCCTACTTGTTCCGGCTTCTGCAGCCTTTCACAATTTATCCGTTCTCTTACATTCCTTAATGCATCAGTAAATTCATCAATCACAATAGGTTTTAATAAGTATTCTGTTACTCCTAGCTTAATTGCTGTTCTGGCATATTCAAACTCAGTGTAGGCACTTAATACAATTGCTTTTGCCATTATTCCCTCCTGGTAAATTATCTTCAGCATTTCTAATCCATCCATAAAAGGCATACGTACATCTGTAATTACCAGATCCGGTTTTGTTTTTCTGATTATTGATAATCCGTTTTGTCCATTGTCAGATTCGCCGACAATATTATATTTTTCTTTTGAACGCAACAAAAGCTTTTTGATTCCTTCCCGAATCCTAATTTCATCTTCAACTATTACTACTCTCATTTAATCACCTTTTTAACCTTTTATCATTATCGGTATTTTTATATTAATACTGGTATACTCACCTTCTTTACTTTCTATATTGACATTAGCCTCATTGCCATAATACATTTTTATTCTTAAAACAGCATTCTCCATTCCTATACAATGGCGATCCTGCGATTTTACATATACACCATTGTTCATTTGTTTAACTACTTCTTGATTTATTCCCTGACCATTATCACGTATTATGATGCATAAACAATTATCTTCTTGCTTAATCGATACCCATAGCATACAAGTCTCTTTGGGTACCGCAAAACCATGAAGTATAGAATTTTCTACAAAAGGCTGCAACAGCAATTTGTGAATTTTATAATCGAGTATATCCGGATCAATATCTATTTCATACTGAAAACCACTCATCATTCTCGTTTGCTGCAAAATTAGATACTTTTCAAGCCATTCACATTCTTTACTTATCTTTACAATTCCATTACTATTGTCTATTCCATAACGTAATATGTATGCTAACGATGTGATTGCTTTACTAATTTCCATTTCATCATGATCAACCGCCATCCAATTAACGGTGTCCAGGGTATTATATAAAAAATGTGGATTTATTTGTGCCTCTAATGCTGCAATTTCTGCATTCTTCTGTTTTATATTCGCTTCCTGTTCTTTAGAGATTGAGTGTTGTAGCCTTTTCAACATTGCATTAAACTGCGTTGCAATTGTGAGTATTTCTGATGGCATTTTCTTATCATTGCGGACTCTCACAGACAAACTTCCTTCTCCTGCTATGCGCATTGTTTTTACTACACTGTTTATAGATCCCATCATTCTCTTCGTTATTGCTGCAATAATTATTATTAGTAACGTCACAGCTACAAGGACAAGCAGAAGCGTAAATTTCTGTTGAGAGTTTAATCTTCTGACTAATTCATTCTGATTTGAAATATTAACTATATCGCATCCAAAATCACTATCATGAACTAAGTTTACAGTAACATATTTACTTTTTAGAACATTATTACTTTGCGCAAAATGAAGATACCCTTCCTCTCTCTTATCCTCATCATCAGACCAGTCTATTATATGCTCCCCTATCATTTCTTTATCATTATAGGAAATAATATCGCCATCTTTATCTACAATAAAATTGAAGCTGTTTTCATTTTGATTATCATTACAGATGCTTTGAAGCAAAGACTCGTCTACACTGACCATAACTACACCAAGCTGTTTATCTACATTCTGGTAGTCTATAATACGATGCCCAATATGAAATAAGTAAAAAGTTTGAGCTGCGAATACTCCTGCCTTTTTTGTCGGAATAATATGAGTACGATTATCTTCCGAAAACTCTTCGTAAAGCTGTTGCGTCGTCATTCCTATACTATCGCCCCAAGAAGTTTGCGTTCCTGAACCTGTTAAAAGATCATAAAATACAATTTTACCGCTATCCGAAATAATAGTAATCGATTTTATATATTCTTTCGTATAAAACATCCCACGAATCCGTCTCCTTAACTGTCCGATTATCAGAGTGTCGTCTTCTTCGGCATTTAAGCGGTCTACCAGTTGTACAATATCATCATTCATATAAATTTGAAACAATATATCCTCATAGGAATCAACCAGCATATCCAAACTACTTTTAGTCTGTTGAAGGTTCACATGGGTTAACTCAACAGCATTATCACGGACAATATGCGAAGTGTTTACATAAGAAAAAATGGCAATAATTAAAATTGGTATGATCGATGTTACAATAAAAGCTCCTATTAATCTAGCTTTTAGACTATTCCAGAAATATTTTAATTTATCTTTCACATTACTCCCTCCTTAGTAAAACATGAATTTCTTAAACAAGCTTACTTTCGTGGTAAATCACATATCTGCAAGAGGTACCTGAACTCATAACTCAGATATTGATCACTGAATACTTCATGTGTTTTTCCTACTAAAACAACCAAGAAGCTTTTGATGCTTTATACTGCATATCTACTTAATAGATCCTAAATCATTATATTTATAATAATTGTAGCAGTTTATCAGAATAAAGACCACTAAAATTTTATTTAACGACTGCATACCATTCCATCAGCAGATATCATATATACCGCTATTGATCAAGCTGAAGCAGGAATCAGCGATATTATTAGACATATTGGTTTCTTTTGCCTTTCCTTTTATTATAGTATTTTCTCCTACTGACAGTATTTTATTTTGTACTTCATCTGAGAGTGTAATTTCCGGATTCTTCTTTTTGATTGTATTATTGAATAGTCAGGTTCTTCACGCTTTGGCTTCTACAATTTTACCAGTCTGTGACTGTTCCAGATAAAACGTATTCCCTTCTATCAATATATTTTAGTGCACCGGGTTATCCACATCCAAGGCATTGTTTTTCACTTCCGGATGGAAATGAATCAAACTTTGGCTCTGCCCCCCATATCTGCATTCTGAAGATAAAAAACATTATTCCGTATGGTCATGTCTTTTACGGGGCCGGATTCATACCAAGCATTAGAATCATTTGAAATAAAGATAGACTCCATCGCCATATTACGGAATATATTGTTTTCTATCAGCACTTTTTTCCGGGTAGTAAATAAAATCCCACGAGTCGGTATAGCTGCAAAATCATTATTCCTTATTTCGACTTCTGGTGTATAGCTTATATTTTCTGCCACAAATCTGGGTTCTCCGCTGATAGTTTCGGTAATTCCTTGGGGTATTGGCCAGTCAAATCGAACTGTCATATATTTTCCTGTAGTATCTCCGCTTTCAAAAGGATTTGTTGCTTCTATAACCGTATAAATCACTTCTGTCCCGTCAAGCGGAGTCAATGAATCCCTGGTTGCAAAGACCACCTGATCTCCTACATGATAGCCCCCTCTGTGATTCCATATAGCGTAATTTCAAAGTATAATCATCCAGCTTTTCTTCTACCCGTGTAAAAGTTCCATGAATATTGATCGGATCATCCAATGCTTGAGAAAAATTACAATCTTCTATTAATATCTTTCCCTTCGCACCCGAAACATGAAGCAGGTCTGCATAACTAGTACAAATTCTGCCGGTTTCACTGCGCGGCATAAAATTACACTCTTTGAATGTCACATTTTCGCTCATTTGGGTTAGCCAGCCAAACTGGTTTAAATAATGTACGTTAACTCTATTCACAACAGTATCTTTTGATTCCCAAATAAAAGCACCTGCTGTAGTTCACAGAGGTGTCGCGCAGAATTCCCAGGTAAATCCGATTTTTTCCGCCTCCGGAGATGCACCATCATAAGTAATTCGAATCACATTGTCACTGCTCTGAGTAATTTCACGGCTATATCCGAATTAAAAGCATTTCAACTCTATAAATTATTTTCTGGCAACTCATCTGGCATAGGTTTTCTTGTTTTTCTACAAATTCAACAGAAGAATAGCCTTATAACTAACATGTCCGAATT
>OASR01000144.1_pt1 | contig 41524 bp, 34 predicted proteins | sample 1475751 | NCBI WGS metagenome assembly OASR01 (sample SAMEA2579907, study PRJEB22360) | human gut metagenome | biome: human gut; feature: human-associated habitat; material: faeces | place: Denmark | collected 2008/2010 | reverse complement strand
TATGTGCTATAATGAGGCCACAACGACAAAGGGCCCGGCCCCCAGCCACAAGCGCAGCTACGGAAGCGGCAGATACCAAGGCGCCGGAAAGCCAGGACAGCAGTGCAGATGCAGAAACGCAGGGAGAAGAAGCCGGAAATGCCGGAGGCGGTAAGCTTGTAGGTGTGGCAATGCCCACGAAGGATCTCCAGAGATGGAATCAGGATGGTTCCAATATGGAGGCTCAGTTGAAAAAAGCAGGCTATGAGGTTGATATCCAATATGCCAACAACGATGTGGCAACACAGGTATCCCAGGTAGAAAATATGATTTCCAACGGATGTGAAGTTCTGGTAATTGCTTCGATTGACGGTGAATCCCTTGGAACACCACTTAGTCAGGCAAAAGAAGCAGGCATTCCAGTTATCTCATATGACCGTCTCCTGATGAATTCTGACGCAGTCAGCTATTATGCAACTTTTGATAATTATAAAGTAGGAACCAAGCAGGGGGAATACATTGAGGAAAAACTGGATCTGAAAAATGCAGACGGTCCGTTTAACCTGGAGATCTTTACAGGAGACCCCGGCGATAATAATGCAAATTTCTTCTATAATGGAGCTATGGATGTCTTAAAACCTTATATCGATTCCGGTAAACTGGTAGTGCCGTCAGGTCAGATTGACTTTGCAACCGTTGCAACTGCAAATTGGTCTACCGAGACAGCCCAGAACAGAATGGATACCATTATTTCCGGTAATTATGCAGATGGTTCCATTAAACTCGATGCGGTACTCTGTTCCAATGACTCCACGGCGCTTGGTGTTGAAAATGCACTGGAAGCAGCAGGGGTAGCGGAATGGCCAATCATAACCGGACAGGACTGTGACATTGCCAATGTCAAGAATTTAGTTGCAGGCAAACAATCCATGTCTGTCTTCAAGGATACCAGAGAATTAGCAAACCAGACCGTTAAGATGGTAGATGCTATCATGCAGGGAAAAGAAGCCGAAGTCAATGATACCAAGTCCTATGATAACGGAACCGGAATTATACCTACGTTCCTCTGTGATCCCATTGTTACAACTATGGATAACTATAAAGAATTACTGATAGATTCCGGATATTATTCGGAAGATGACCTGAAATAAATGCCTAAGGGCGTTGCAAAAGGCGTATCACGCTCTGGAAGCAATGCCCTTTCTAAAAGAACAGGAGGGATTCAATTGGCAGATATATTATTGGAAATGAAAAATATAACCAAGACCTTCCCCGGGGTGAAGGCCCTTGATCATGTTAACCTCAAGGTGGAAGAAGGGGAAATCCACGCATTGGTAGGTGAAAACGGTGCAGGAAAATCAACGTTGATGAATGTGCTCAGCGGCATCTATGCCCATGGTACCTATGAGGGAGATATTATTTACCGGGGGGAGGTCTGTAACTTTTCCAGCATTAAAGACAGTGAAGGGAAAGGGATTGTAATCATACATCAGGAACTGGCACTGATCCCCTACATGACGATTGGGGAAAATATGTATCTTGGAAACGAAAAAGGAAACAGTTTCTCTATTGACTGGAATGAAACATACGGTGAATCCGATCAATATTTAAGAACGGTGGGGCTGCAGGAGTCTTCGCGTACCCTGATTAAAGATATCGGAGTGGGAAAACAGCAGCTGGTGGAAATTGCGAAAGCCCTGGCTAAGAATGCAAAACTGCTGATTCTGGATGAACCCACTGCATCGTTAAATGAAGCGGATTCACAAGCCCTGCTGGATCTTCTTTTAAAATTCAAAAGCCAGGGTATGACATCGATTATTATTTCTCATAAATTAAATGAGATTGCCTATGTGGCGGATAAAATTACGGTGATCCGGGATGGGTCAACCATAGAGACACTGGATAAGAAGACGGATGATATTTCGGAAGACCGTATTATCAAAGGAATGGTTGGCAGAGACCTGACTGACCGTTTTCCGAAACGGGCACAGTTTGTGAAAAAGGAAGTTCTTCTGGAGGTAAAAGACTGGACGGTTCACCATCCCCTGTACACCGAGCGCAAGGTATGTGACAACGTATCCATTAAGGTACATAAAGGAGAAGTGGTAGGGATTTCCGGTCTTATGGGTGCCGGGAGAACAGAACTGGCTATGAGCATTTTTGGAAAAAGCTACGGCACCAATATTTCCGGTAAACTGTTCCTGAATGGGGAGGAAGTACATCTGCGCAGCGTAAGAGAAGCCATTCAAAAAAAGCTGGCATACGTAACGGAGGACAGAAAGGGAAACGGTCTGATTCTCTCTAATCCCATCAAAATCAATACCACCCTTGCTAATCTGTCGGCAATCAGCAAACGAACTGTGATTGACCAGGATAAGGAATATCAGGTTGCGGTGGAATATAAAGAACGCCTGAAGACAAAATGCCCTTCCGTAGAGCAAAATGTGGGCAATTTAAGCGGAGGGAACCAGCAGAAAGTCCTGCTGGCAAAATGGATGTTTGCAGAACCGGATATCCTGATTCTGGATGAGCCTACAAGAGGAATTGACGTAGGGGCAAAATATGAAATCTACTGCATTATCAATGATCTGGTCGCAGAGGGAAAATCCGTGATTATGATTTCATCGGAACTGCCGGAAGTGCTTGGAATGTCCGATCGTATCTATGTTATGAACGAAGGAAAAATTGCGGGTGAGTTAACCAGACAAGAGGCAACCCAGGAGCGGATTATGGCATGTATTTTAAAATCAAGTAAAGGAGAGTAGACAATGGATAAAGCAAAAGTCTCAGGAATTATAAAAAAATATACCATGGTAATCGTACTGGTTCTGGTAACCTTATTCTTTACCTGGCAGACCGGAGGGAAAATGCTTCTGCCCCAGAATGTAACGAACCTCATTGCCCAAAACGCATATGTGTTTATACTGGCAACCGGAATGCTGCTCTGTATCCTCACGGGAGGAAATATCGATCTGTCCGTAGGTTCTGTGGTGTGCTTTGTAGGTGCTGTGGGTGGAACCTTTATGGTCAATAAAAATATGAATATGGCACTGGTCATTCTGATTATGATTCTGGTAGGTATCTTAATTGGAGCATGGCAGGGCTTCTGGATTGCTTTTGTGCGCATCCCGCCGTTTATCGTAACCCTTGCGGGCATGCTGGTTTTCCGCGGACTGTCCAATGTTATTTTAAATGGCCGTACCGTTGCGCCTATGCCGGAGAATTACCTGGCGCTGTTCAACAATTACATACCGGACCCCTTTGGCGGCAGTATCAATATCATCTGTGTTCTGGCGGGCGTGCTGGCTTCTCTGATCTACATCTTTGTTGTATTTAAGGGACGTGCCGGCAGGATAAAAAAGGGATACGAGACGGAAAAGCTTGCGGGTGTCATCGTAAAGACTGCAATAATCTGCATTGTTATCCTGGCTTTCATGTTCCGCCTTGCTCAGTATAAAGGAATCCCGAATGTATTAATCTGGGTTCTGGTAGTCATACTCATTTATTCCTATATCACCTCCAAGACAACAATCGGGCGTTATTTCTATGCCGTTGGAGGAAATGAAAAGGCAACCCAGTTATCGGGAATCAATACAAATAAAGTGTACTTTATTGCTTATCTGAACATGGGATTGCTGGCGGCAGTAGCGGCAATGGTCACCATCGCAAGATTAAATTCAGCAAATCCTACAGCCGGAAATAACTATGAAATGGATGCCATCGGGTCCTGCTTCATCGGCGGCGCTTCTGCTTACGGCGGAACAGGTACGGTACCGGGTGTAATTATCGGTGCGACGCTGATGGGCGTGATCAATCTTGGAATGAATATCATGGGCGTGGATGCCAATTATCAGAAAGTGGTAAAAGGCCTGGTGCTTCTGGCGGCAGTTATCTTTGATGTAGTAAGTAAGAATCGGTCAAAATAATAAAAAATATGGGGATACAGCCCTCTGATGAGCCAATCATTTCTTAACATATAGAAGGCACTCTCAGAAAAACGGACAGCCTGTATAAGTCGAATTGTAATTTGCGGCTTATATGGGCTGTGTTATGTCTGCCTTAAATTTTATAGATATATGCTTCACAGGAAATGCGTTCTAAAGCGTCATAGTCCAAAATCGTATAATACTCGCCATCTTTTTTCAGATATCCATCCTGAATAAATTCATTTAAGATCCGAAACATATGCCGGTCACTCATGCCGGTGAGTCCGGGAAGCAGTTTATAGTTAAAAGAAAAATGACTGTCCTTTTCAATAGATAAAATAAAAGATGCAATCCGGCTTTTTGGGGAATAATATTGATTGATAGATGCATTGTTGTTGGTTATATAAAGGGCTTCCGCCATATTGTAGCTGATATTTCCCAGAAAGACGGCATCTGCTTTTAAGAGACTGCGGCATTGCTGGTAAGGCAGGTAAAAAGCGTAGGAAAGCTTCGTGGACTGGATGGTGGTCGTGGCGGGGGAGTTCAGCATAAACTCAATCTCACCTACGATACGGGGCTGGCTAAGCAGACGGAAGACAGCATCCTTGCCATTTTCAAGAGAATAATACACCTTCCATTCCCCGGTAAGAAACACAAATAGTCCCTTCAGCAAATCTCCCTGATGGTAAACATATTCTTTTTCCTGATAAACGGCCAACAGCATATGTTCTCTGATATTAGAGTGAAACATCCTGTGAATCTGGTATTTTTCCATATACCAGTTTTTTTGCTTTGCATCTTCAATAAATTTCAAAAATAAACCTCCTGTTAGTGACAGCTGTCAGTGAAAAAATATCATAAAAATATTATATTACAAATATGCAAAATATAAAAGCGCAGAAAACAAACAATATGCAGAATTCACCAGAGGGTATCGGTTAAGGTGAATGAAAGGAGAAGAAGAGATGAAGATGATTTTGGATTTGGATACGGGGATTGATGATGGAATGGCTTTGGCTTATGTTCTGGGAAGTGAGGACATTGAATTGCTGGGAGTTGTTGGAACCTATGGAAATGTGTATACGGAAAATGGAGTACAGAATGTATTAAACATTCTGGAGATGTGCCATGCCCAGTCCATTCCGGTCTATGAAGGCGAAAAACATGCAATTCAAAAATCCGGCTTCCTGAGGCTGGAAGTGAGTGCAAGAATTCACGGAGAAAACGGAGTGGGCCAGGTCTCAATGAACAAAGCACGGCGAAGGAAAGAAGAGCTGCCAGGAGTTGACTTTTTAATATCAGCCGTAAAGAAATACAAAAAAGATCTTGTAATTGTTGCAACGGGACCGATGACAAATCTGGCATCAGCTCTAATAAAGGCACCGGAAATTGCAGATATCATGGGACCTGTAGTGATCATGGGCGGCGCGTTGACCATACCCGGGAATGTAACCCCTTATGCGGAAGCAAATATTTCACAGGATCCCTATGCGGCAAAGTATTTATTTGAAAGCGGAGTGGATGTAACGATGGTGGGACTGGATGTGACACAGCGTTGCGTATTAACAAAAGAGTCTACCGGTAAGTGGAGAGAAACAGGCAGCACTGCCGGCATTATATTTGCAGATATGGTGGATTATTATATCGGAGAACACGATGCATCCATCGGCGGATGTTTTCTCCATGATCCATCTGCCGTAGCTGCGGCAAAAAATCCTCATTGGTTCCACATGCTTCCTATGCATATGACAGTGGTAACCGAAGGTGAGGCAGCGGGCAGAACGATTGGAAGCCAGGAAAAACTGAGAGATGGAAATCCCAATGTGAAAGTTTGTATCGGGGTGAACGATCAAGCACTGGAAAAAGACCTGGATGAGAACCTGCAGAACTTATTTATTCGCTGCGGCAAAGCCCGGGAGGATAAAAATGGACGTTCTTAATGAAAAAAACATCCGAAAACTATTACCCTGTCTGCTGATCCTGTTTGTATTAACTAATCTTATGGTTCAGGCATTTGTAACTGTTTCTCCGGTTTTAGCTGAAGAATTTCATGTTTCAGCCAGTAAAGTAAGTATGATTGTGACACTCAGCACGGTAGCCCTTGGCGTCTGCAGTGTAGTCTATGGAACTCTGTCCGATTATATTCCGGTGAAGAAGCTGCTGCTTTTTGGCACTGCTGTATTTGTGTCTGGCTCCGCCTTCGGACTGCTTTTTCAAAACTATTTTTATATGGTTGTGGCTGCAAGGGTTCTGCAAACCGTAGGCCAGGCGGCAATCAGTTCCTTATATCTGGTTATCACTTCACGATATACGAAAGGAAAAGAAAAGCTGAAGTACTTTGCCTGGTTCACAGCTTGTTTCCAGATAGCCCAGGCGTGCGGTGTGCTTGCAGGAGGTATATTTGCCGCCTATGTCAATTGGAAGGCACTATTTGTCATTTCCCTGGCGGCAGCGGCATTTATACCGGTCATATGGAAGTATGCTCCGGTAGAAAATGAAGGGAAAATAAAGCATGTGGATGTTGTGGGAATTGGATTGTTCAGCATCTGTATTGTAGCTATTATGCTGATGCTGAGCGATTTCAGGCCTGTTTATGCAGGAATTGAAATACTGATGCTGGCTGTATTTTTCATCTACATCAGCAAGAGAGAGGATGCATTTGTCACGCCAGGATTTTTTAGGGAAAACAGAAATTACACAAAGGCAGTCATCTTGGTATTTGCCCTTTACCTGTCACAATTTGTATTTGCCTTTATCTGTACGTTCGTTGTAAGCACCCTGTATCCCAGGTCTCTGGATCTGGTTTCCTACATCCTGCTGCCCGGATATATTGCAGCAGCAGTTGTGGGCATGAACGGGGATAAGATTACAGCACGGCTTGGCAGATATCAGACAATCAGCCTGGGGGCATTTCTGATTTTTCTGGGTCTGCTGTCCGCTGCATTTTTTATGGATAAAGGTAAAATAGTGCTCAGCATTTCCGGCATAATATTCTTTGCAGGATATAATACGATTTATTCCCCGTTGCTGGACACCGTAACCGGCGCCCTGCCTTCTGCAGAAGTAGGAAGAGGTATCGGCATAAATGATCTGACCATCAATATCAGTTCGTCCATAGGTGTCGCAATATGCAGCCGATTTATGATGGTGAATTATTTAAAACAGCATGTGATTGCTCCGGTATCAGAAAGTGTATATGTATACAGCAATATTTTCATTATTTTATCTCTGGCTGCCATAATCAGCTTGATCAGCTTTCGTAAGTCAATGAAGGTATTTTATTAATGAGCACGCTTACAATCCGGAAAAGAGCCAACTTTTTTGTTATTGTATTATAACGGTATACGCGGTATTATAAAAGAATAACGTTATAACATGCAGGAGGAAAATTATGGATTACTCTAATTTTAAATGGAACATGGATACAGAAAGTATGGCAGATGAAAACGGAATACATATTTACGCACCGGAAAAGACAAATTACTTCGTAAATCCCATCGACGGCAATGTTGAAACATATGCCCCATTTTTCTATCAGGAAGTGGAAGGAGATTTTGTAATGCGCTCAAAAGTGAGCCATGATTTTACCGATGTTTACGATGCATGCATTCTGCTGGCATTTGAGCATGAGCGTTTATGGGCGAAAGCATGTTTTGAGTACACAGACATCGGTACCCATTCCGTAGTAACGGTTATGACAAATGAGACATCTGATGATGCAAATGGCGTAAATATAGAAGGAAACCAGGTATGGCTGCAGCTGGCGCGAAAAGACGATGTCTTCGCCGTACACTATTCATTGGACGGAGAAAACTATAGGATGGCAAGAATTTGTTCCCTGCCCATGCAGAAAAAGATTCAGGTGGGTTTGGTAGCCCAGTCACCGGTAGGGAAAGGGGGCGTGCGCCATTTTGAGAATGTTGTTCTGGAACAGCGCACACTGAATGATATTCGTGGGGGGAAATAAAAGCCGATATAGCAGTTAAAATAAAAGCCATGGAATTAGAAATGGAGAGTATCTATGAAAATAAAAAAACCGCTTCCCGTTGGGTCTAGCGATTTTAAAAAAATTATATCAGAAGAGTACTACTATGTAGATAAAACTCTTTTTATTAAAGAAATTCTGGATAATAAACCAGAGGTATTGCTTTTGCCCAGACCAAGACGTTTTGGGAAGACATTGGGTATGAATATGCTCAAATGCTTTTTTGAAAAAACAGATGAAGATACCTCTGTGTATTTTAAAGGATTAAAAATCTGGAATGCCGGCAGCAGGTATCAGAACGAGCAGGGAAAATATCCTGTTATCTATTTTACTTTTAAAGATATAAAGTGCAATACTTTCCAGGAAACATATCGGAGAATTGTAGAAATTATCAGTGAGGAATTTATAAAGTTTCGCTTTTTAATGGATAGTGATTATCTGGAAGAAGAAGAAAAAGAGTACTTTTCACAAATTTTGAAAAAAACTGCTGACGTAGCCGGATTCGAAAGATCTCTTGCAAAGCTGACCTTTTTTCTCAGGAAATTTTTTAAAGTAAGTCCAATTATACTTATTGATGAATACGATATTCCAATACAAGAAGGGCATATGAATGGTTTTTACAACGAGATTATTGGATTTACACGAAACTGGTTGTCAGGAGGTTTAAAGGATAATCCTAATCTCCAGTTTGCTGTTCTTACTGGAATCTTAAGGGTGGCTAAAGAAAGTATATTCAGTGGGTTAAATAATCCGGATGTGTATACGATTCTGGATGAACCTTACAATAAATATTTTGGATTTACCAGAGATGAAATCCAAGAGATTACAGATGAATATGGATTTACCGATAAGCGGTTTGAGGTAAAAGAATGGTATGACGGATATGACTTTGGAGGTCTGGATATATATAATCCTTGGTCTGTGCTAAAATATACCCAATCCGGTGGACTTCCGGATGCCTATTGGCTTCACACAAGCAGTAATGAAATCATTCATCAACTGATCAGAAATGCCACAGATGAGATCAGGCAGATCTTAAAAGATATATTAGATGGAAAAGAATATTGTACAGAGGTGGATACGCAGATTACTTATCCATCACTTATGGATAACCCTAAAAATATATTTAGCTTTCTGGTTATGACAGGATATTTGAAAGCTAAGAAAAAAGTTTACGAAGCTGGAATTTATGATTTTTCTTTAAGTATTCCCAATAGGGAAATTGCTATAGTTTATAAAGAAGTAATTATAAATTGGGTAGAAGAAAATAACCATGATACTTTTTCGAATCTTGCCGGAGATCTGCGTAGAGCTCTATTTACCGGTGACACAGAAAGTCTCCACCAAATATTACGAGAGATTGCAGAATATACCATAAGCTATTATGATGCACAAGAGAGCTTTTATCATGGTTGGATGTTAGGGCTTACAGGTTTAGTATTTGACAGCCATTATGTATCTTCAAACAGGGAAGCAGGCAATGGACGTTTTGACTTGTTGTTAGAGCCGAAAAACAACAGGTATCCAGGTATTATTTTTGAATTTAAGGTATTAAAAGGTAATGTAAAAGATATTGATAATTTAGATGACGCACTACAGAATCTTGCCCAAAATGCACTGGATCAGATTGAGCAGATGAATTATGATACAGATCTGAAAAAAAGAGGAATTGATGTTATAAAATATGGAGTTGGATTTTATAAGAAAAAAATTGTTGTAAAAAAATTCTGATATAAACAAGTACCCACAGAATATATTTTGCTATATTCTGTGGGTACTAGAGCGTGTTAGATAATTGCTTTCTGGCAGCTGCACGCCCCACTTTGTGGTATATTTGCCCCGAATTCAGGTTACGTAGCCCGCTACGAGCCCTTCATCCGGGACAAATCTCCCACAAAGTGTGACGCACAGCTGCCAGAAAGCAATTATCTAACACGCTCTAGTTCATCCGATGCAGCAGTCACTGCCTTTTGTTCCATACATATCGCCTATAATATGTCTTTCTTACATGTTGTTATAACATGTCTTTATGAAATATGCTCTTCAACATTTCTCCAGTATAACTTTCTCCGCACCTGCAGACATCCTCCGGGGTTCCCTGGCAGACAAGATATCCACCATTTGTACCGCCTTCCGGTCCAAGATCTATAATCCAGTCTGCATTTTTAATTACCTGGAGATTATGTTCGATTAAAATAACCGTATTATTATTCTGAACGATTTTATCCAGCATAATAAGCAAATTCTGGATATCACTGAAATGGAGTCCCGTTGTGGGTTCATCCAGAAGGTAAAGTGCTCTGTTTGAAGGGTTGATGGAAAGCTCGGTGGCAAGTTTAATTCGCTGTGCTTCCCCGCCGGATAGGGTCTGTGAATTCTGACCTAATTTTAAATATCCCAGTCCGATATCATCGAGGGTCTGCAGGATTCCGGAAAGTTTCTGATTACCGGAAAAGAACGGTAAAGCTTCTGTGATACTCATATCCATTACTTCGGCAATATTTTTTCCATTATAAGACACAGTCAGAGTCTGATCTTGAAATTTCTGTCCTTTGCACACGGGGCATTCGACAGTAGCGGAAGGCATAAACTGTGTGTCCAGGGATTGATATCCATAACCATGGCAGACCGGGCACTGCCCGTCTTTACTGTTAAAGCTGAAGTGGCTCTGCTTGAAATGTTTTTCTCTGGCTGCATCTGTCCGGGCAAATAAAAGACGAATCTCATCCATGATTCCTGTATATGTGGCTGGCGTGGAACGGCTGGACCGTCCGATGGGTTTTTGCGTGATATGAATTATTTTATCTAAATGACCGGCACCCTTTACAGAACCATAACTGGTGTGCGTTACATTTTTACCGTCCAGAACATTTTGGATACCTGGGAGAATACCGTGATCTACAAGGGTACTTTTACCGGAGCCGCTGACTCCTGTAATGCAGGTAATGGCATGTACCGGAAATGAAATACTGATATTTTTCAGGTTATTTGCGTTCACTTCTTCCAGACATACCCAGATATCTTCCTCAAGTGCAGGATTTCTTCCTGGAATGCTTACTAGTTTTTTACCAGAGAGGTAAGCGCCTGTTTCTGATGCGTCATTTTGCATCAGTTCTTCGGGGGTACCCTGTGCAGTGATATAGCCACCGGCTTCTCCTGCTGAAGGACCGATATCGATAATTTTATCAGCGGCAAGCATCACCTGTATACCATGTTCCACTACAAGGACAGTGTTTCCCATATCTCGCAGTTTCTTTATGAGATTTAAAAGTTTAAGGGTATCTTTGGGATGCAGACCTGTTGTAGGCTCATCTAAGATATATAATATATTGGATATTCCGCTGCTTAGCTGTTTGACCAGCAGCAGTCTCTGCAGTTCTCCGCCGGATAGGGTGGGGGCAGGGCGGTCTAAGGTTAGATAGGAGAGTCCTGCCTCGATGTAATTGGATAATCGTCTGCACATTGTTTTTAGGATTGGAAGAGCTAACTTTGCTTTTGAGGGTTCCAGTCTGTCAGGTAATGCCGTAATCCAGTTTTTCAGCCCTTCCATAGACATTTGAACCACATCCGGAAATCTGGTATCTGCAATGGTGACCATGCGGCTTTCGGCTGAAAGGCGTTCTCCGTTACAGGAATCGCAGGTTTTAGCTGTCATATAGGTCTCTTCGATTTGTTTTGCTGTATCCTGAGAGCTGGATTGAAACAGCCTGTGAATGATATGGTATGCACCTTCAGCTTTTCGCGTAATCGTACCATTTCGCCCATTTTGGTTTTCATAGGTAAAAGAAACCTCTTTATCCCCTGCTCCAAACAGGGCTTTTTCTCTAAATGACTCAGGAAGGTCTTTCCAGGGCAGTTCCAGATCCACATGCTCATCCATAGCAAGGGCAAGTACTTCGCCTTTCATCCAGTTGGCATTGGGAGATTTCCTGAATTTCCGCAGATTGCCCCAAAAAGGGGATGCACCATCCAACAAGGACAATTCCGGGTTTGTAATGATCTTATGGACATCCGTTTCCATGGTTCGCCCAAGACCTTTGCACACGGGACACATGCTTTCGGGATTATTGAAACTGAAGCTGGCGGGGGTTAACTCAAAGAGAACATGGTCGCAGTGATAGCACATTTGGGTGGTCTGAAAATGCAGTTCATCGGAGGGTTCGCCGGGATAAGTGAGTTTAACAGTGATAGCACCGCTGCCTATTTTCAATGCTTGTTCTACAGCACATTTTAATCTGCTATAATATTGATCCCTGTTCCCGTCTTCTTCAGAACGGAGTTCAGGTACAGCCAATGTATCGGTCAAAGATTCAGAATGAATGGGGCGTATTTCCTGAACAGTTCCCGGGATACAGTTTTGCAGCAGGCGGATTATTTCAAAATCAGTAAGAGGCTCAATGGAATGTCCGCATTTCGGACAGTGCCGGATGCCGATATTTGCAAATAATGACCGCAGAAGGTCGTACATATCGCTCATTGTTCCTACTGTGGATCTGGGATTTCTGTTTATATTCCGCTGTGATATGGCGATTGCAGGCGGAAGACCGGTAATCTGGTCAAATTGAGGTTTATTCATCAGCTTGAACTGAGAGCGCTCAAAAAGTGACATACTTTCAAAAAAGCGCTGCTGGCTTTCTGCAAATATGGTATCAAAAGCAAGACTTGATTTACCGCTTCCGCTCACTCCGGTCATGACGGTTACTTTCCCATAGGGGAGTGTTACATCAATATTTTTCAGATTATTTTGTCTGGCACCTTTTATGACAATCCCATCGGTGTGTGCTGCGTAATCCTCATCCTCGGAAGACCGGAAAATATTATGAGGAAAAGAAGCTTTCTGAGATGCCTGTTTATCCATATATTTTTTTAGGATTTCTATAGAGGATGACCGGATATGCACATCGCCGGTCTTTTCAAAACCCCGGTCATCCAGCCATTTTGGCCAATGAGCCAACCAGTCGGGCAGACGGCAGTCTTCCACACGGTCTGTCTCTGGATGATACAGGTGAAAACCCAAAAAAGGAGTTTTGTCAAAGCAATCCAGCTGGGATACCTTAATCATGCCGCGAGCTTCATCTATAGATAAGATGCGGGCGGTGGTTAAGGCAATGGGATTGGGACGAACCGGTGAGCGGGATGCGAATACGCCGGTTCTGGGTGCATTTTCATAAGGTGGCTGACCTTCCAGGGATCTGCGGTAGACCGGTTTATCAAATTTGTCGAACCACCAGCAGATTTTCAGATGGGAATATCCTTTCAAGAGAGAGGAGTAGTAATCAAAATTTTCGTGTATTTCCAGAAAATATTCTCCTTTGTCTTTATGGATGGTCCCAAGCGGCAGTAAGGCATATGATGCCACAGGGACCGGATGATCTAATTTAACAGCTTGCGGAAATGAACAATTTCTGACACTGTCTTCGTTGGGAAAATAAGCCTTGATATCATACAGTTCCAGAGTTTCCTCTTCAATTTCAGTGCCATCAATGGAAAGTATACCAGCTTCTTCATCTGCTTCATGAATCCTGACAGATTTTTGTGACAAGTTGGTTGGGATAATATTTGCTGGGGTATAGAGCGGTTTATAGATGATAATGATATGGCTGAATTGGGAAATAAATTTTAGTCCTTTACAATATTTACTTTCCAGGGAAATCAGTTGTTTCCCGTTTTCTTTATAAATAGTTCCAATGGGGGTTATCAGGTATTCTGTGTTCGTTTTAGTCATTTTTATACCTCCTGCATATCCCGGGTCCCGCCTGAGATAATGCATAAATAAGTAGTTTGAAAGGAAATTTTTCCTTCAGTTTCATTTATAGAACGCTTTTACCTTATACCCTGACATCATGTTAGAGTCAATAGCAATATCTTTTTTGCTAGCAGGTAATTACTGAGAGAAAACAAGGAGTGCTGTACCCGGGGCCTGAAATATTTAATATTCTGGAATATTAAGTAGATTTGGATAATAGTTATTTATAAGAGTTTTATTATCGTAAACTATGAAAAGAGGGGGACCATATGTGCACAGCTATGACAATGCAAACTACAGAAGGTGAAACTTTTTTTGGCAGAACAATGGATTTTTCTTTTCCTTTAGATCCGGAGCTTTATATTGTGCCCCGACATCATGTATGGAGGAACAACATAAAATCTGCTAAAATATTTAATCAATATAGTTTTATAGGAATCGGACAGGATATCTCGGACGTGATTTTTGTAGATGGTGTAAATGAAATGGGGTTTGCAGCGGCAGCGCTGTATTTTCCGGGATATGCCCATTATGAAGAAATAGATTATCCTGATACAAACAAAATTTCCATTGCAGCCATAGAATTAGTGAATTTTTTGTTAGGAATGTGTGCTTCCGTCTCACAGGCGAAAGCGATTATGCAAAAGATCACAATCATTGGGGTGAAAGATTCCTTAACGAATTCTGTAGCACCGCTTCACTGGATGGTTACAGATAAAAGCGGAAGATCGATGGTAATTGAAAATACGGAGAGCGGACTCCACCTATATGATAATCCAATTGGTGTTCTTTCCAATAGCCCTGATTTTCAATGGCATTTGACGAATCTTCGTAATTTCCTGAATCTATCGCCAAATCAATCAGAAAAAGAACAGTGGGGAGATGTAGAATTAACGCCATTCGGACAGGGGTGTGGTACCATCGGATTGCCTGGAGATTATTCACCGCCATCCAGATTTGTAAGAACCTCTTTTCAAAAAAGTCATGCACCAACTCCATCCAGTGGAAGAGAAGCAGTAATCACCGCTTTTCACATAATGGAAGGGGTTTCCATACCAAAAGGCATTGTCACTACACATCGGGGAACGGATGACTTTACTCAGTATACAGCATTTATGAATGCCAATACCGGGGAATATTTTTATAAAACATACTACAACTGCCAGATTATGAAGGCAGAGCTGCACAGTGATGAGATAATTGGCAAGGAACCAGTTTCTTTAGGTAAATTAATGCCTGCCGGTACATGTAATGGAGATTCCTGAGTATATATATTCCGATGTTGTTGAAGCGACATTTTGTATAGATAGATTAATTTTGGGGAATATTAGGTATAAAATTGATTTTAGTTTACATAATATAGTTATGTAAACTAAAATGATTTTTTACAACTTTTATTTTAACAATTGAAGATATTTAGGGAGGTTGGATTAATGTGAATGGATTTTCTTTAAGTTTTAATAGGATGAAAGATATGGTTTAAATGTATTTTATATACATAAGAAATTTATATGATAAACTGAAGTTGAATTTTTAAGGGCTTGTAGGACTTATTTTATATTTTAAGTTTCTGCCTTTATTGAATTAGAGCTTATTTAATTAATTAAGGTCTATACAGGAATTCATGGAAGGAAAGATATAGTATAAAAATTTATTTTCGTTTAAAGGAAAAAAATTGAACTTATATTTAATAAATAATAATTATGGTTAGAAGAGTGAAATTACAGTATATTGTAATGTTAAAATAGAAAGTTAATCGATCGACAAAATTTAAAAATGAATAAAGATGGATTGGACTATAAAAGAGTTATAAAATGTTATTTATGCAGATATAAGTTGGGTCACTAGTTAAGCGGACAAATACCGATTTTTCCGCTTAACTAGGGACGATTACCATGTATAATCACTTGTATATGTTTATATGCATACTCATTATGTGCATATAAAGGATTTTACATATTTTTACTGTTTGCATGTCACAATATCGATCATGTTAATTACCTGCTGCTATATACAATTCAATGATTTATATCCTCACAATCATTCTGTTGACGTCATTCTGCATGCCGCTCATTATTACAATTATTACAATTCAATGGAATTGAATTTAAACCATCATCCATTAATCTAAAATATTGCGAAACATATAAGCAACTCGGTTACCATAGTTTATACGTGAAATACGGACTCCGCCTGAGGGATATATTTCTCCGTAATGACCGGATTCATTTATAATAAAGCCGCTTCCGATATAGATGCCTACATGACCGACTGGTCCCCAACAGGGATCATTGTCTTTATATAATATGAGATCTCCTGGCTGCAATTGATTTTTGGGTATTTGGACGCCGTAATTTAAAAGGGAATCTGTATGGGGATAAATGCTTGCCCTACCTCCAGGTTCCGATACACTATATACACCGCCGCCCAATTCATACGCATATTTTACAAATTTCGAACAGTCTGTGCCATAAATTAATGATGTTCCGCCCAGAACAAAAGGGGTTCCCAGATAGTTCATCGCAAATCGGCATATTTGATTACGCCGGTTATCATCCGCAAATCGACTTGTTTTGACACTTTCCAGACTGACCTGGTCTGCAGGTACATAACCGATTTTTTTCTGACCATTTGAATCGGTCATGTTATGCATGTAAACGGGTATCCATTGCGTAGTTTTGCTGCTGTTTAACTTGGATGAAGCTACTAAAACCGCAGAATTGCGTTCAAAAGTTCCAAGTACTTGTCCGGATGCTGCGGGCTTTGCATGAACAACAACAGTTGAAGCATTTGCAACTGCAAGTATGGTATTGTTTTTCGCTTTTTTCAATAGTCCAGCCACTTTTTTATTCGCCTGAACAGTTAGACTGCTGCTGAATCTTCCAATAAATTTATTTTTGGTGTTATAAACTTTTATTGTAATGAGTGTTTTTCCAGCCTGCTGGAGTTTAATATAAGGGAGGCTGTATGGACGCCTTGTCTTTTTATAATGCACGCTTGCCACTTTTTTCTTTGAGCTGGAGGCAATGACACGATATCGTTTCGATACATTTCTAAGTCCCAGCGTCCTGGAATTTGACGAGCTGTAAAAAACAGGAATTTCATTGCTTGTTCCAAACTTCACCTGATAAGTGCGGTGAGAAAACATGGTTATTTTGCTGCGGGACGCTTCTGTATGTATGATTTGCGTTAAAAATAAGAATAGAATTGCAGAAAAACAAATAAATTTAAGGTATGACCTGTTTATTTTCATTAGACAACTCTCCCATCCTATTCAGAAAGCCGTTCCTAAATGGTCAGAAAACACCGCTTCGAAAACGATTGAAATACTCAGCCATGGTTTCCGGTGTCTCTGTAGTTCCGTGTAAAAGCCATTCACACAGGATTTGACGAAATCCGCCGCATACATAGAGATGACAATAGTATTCGAATCTTGTCTCCTCAATATCATCACAGGGGAAAAAATCACTTGCAAGCGGTGCAATTTGATCAAATGCTTTCTGAAAATAATCAAACAAATTTTTTTTGTTCAGAAAGATCAACATCTTCCCATAGGGTTTCCAGAACCGAAATACAATAAGCGCATATTCATAATAATTGCAAACCTGATTATTCTTGAATTCACAGATAAATTTTTTACAGATATCCTGAAAATAGCATTCAATAATTTCGTCCTTCCCTGTAAAATTTCTATAAAACGTTTTACGCACCAACTGAGAACGTTCCGCAATATCCGTAACGGTAATTTCTTCATAGGGTTTTTCTTTCAATAATTCCATCAAAGCATTCGTAATCATTTTCCGTGAGCGGATTGAAATTGGGTTCTTACTTTTCTCAATCATAATATCTGGTGTATTTTGCAGGTATAGCTTCTGCAAACATTTCCTTTCTTCTGTTATTCTATGAAATGATAATAATTATTGCTAAGAAACAAATTACAAACGAATTACAATGACACAAAACATATGCCATTGTGTAACCTGCGGCAAAACTATTGACACAGATGTGTAATTTGATTATACTCGTCTTCAACAAATGACACAAGTGTAACATTTAAATAGCAACAGAAGTTTGGAGGATAAAGATATGACCACAATTTATTATTTTACTGGTACCGGTAACAGCCAGATGATTGCAGAAGAACTGGCTGCTAAACTGCCAGATTGTAAGACAGAGAAAATAACTCCGGATCTGGCAAAAGGAATGAAGCTGAGTGATTGTGCAGGTATTGTATTCCCTGTATACTTTTTGGGACTTCCGCCCATTGTACGAAAATTTCTCGTAAATGCAGAAATCGAAAGTGGAACCTATTGTTTTGCGGTTGCAAATATGGGAAACATGTCCGGAAATGCACTGCCATTCGTTCGTAAGCTTATGAAATCAAAGGGTGTCTGCCTGCAGGCTGAATACGCAATCAAAATGCCCGAAAATTATCTTCCGATGTTTGCACCGGAGTCAAATGCAAATCAGGAAAAACTATTTACCGCAGCAAGACAAAAAATCAAAGTGATCGCGGAAGATGTTCAGAATAAGCGAAAATTGTCTCCTAAATTTTATCATCCTTTGTTCAATGTTTATCATAATTTTATGCATAAAAATATCGCTGGAATGGATAAAAACTTTACCGTTCAGGCTTCCTGCAACGGATGTAAAAAATGCATGAAGATATGCCCGGTGAACAATATTTCCATAAATAATGGGGCACCTGAATGGCATCATCATTGCGAATATTGTTTTGCCTGTCTGCATTATTGCCCTCAAAAAGCCATCTGCTGCGGCAAAAAAACAATCAATCGGGATCGCTATCAAAATCCATATATCAAGCGCTGAATATTTTGTTCATTATGAAAAACGATCCCATTTTTATACCGCATTATTATCAGCAAATGGTTATGGTATAATCTGCCTCAAAAATCTGCCCGGCATCTAACTGCTGAATCCCTGTTTTAGCTGAAAGATCACCATTGAATCCGTCATTATCTGTACGGCCATACCATGGTTCCAGGCATACAAACGGGGCACCCGGCTTTGTCCAGATTCCCACATAGGGAAAGCCTTTACAATTGATTTCCACATAAGGAGTTTTATCCGGAAATGCAAGTCCTGTTTTTTGCAGCTGTGCATCTTCAAAGATCCATACCCCATCTGTAAAAAGATCTTTCTTCAGCGGGCAGAATCCGTCTTCTACGGCAAACATTTCCGGGGATTCTGTGAGAGCCAGACCCTTTTCATTAATGCGCAGGCATGTAAAATTCTTTGTGTCCGAATACAAATTCAGATAATAATCCTCCTGCTTCTCTCCTGCTTTAGCCGGTACCCGAAAAGCAGGATGTGCTCCGATGCCAAAATACATCATTTCTGCCTGCTCATTTACTACCTTCCAGCAAACTTTAATTTCATTTCCACTTAATATATGGGTTATATACAGGGAAAATTTGAATGGATATTTTTTGAGACTTTCATCTGTCCAGGTTAGTTTGTGGCAGATGAGTTCAGGCTGCTGCTCTTCTACTGTAAATACGCTGTCTCTGGCAAAACCGTGCTGGCCCATCTCATAGGTCTTATTATTGTATTGGTACTGATTATCCTGCAGTGCACCAACAAAGGGAAACAGAACAGGTGCATGGCGGTTCCAGTATGCAGGATCTGCATTCCACAAAACCTCTCTGTCTGCTTTTTTATCGTAGATCCGTGCAAGTTCTGCACCAAAATCATTTACTTCAATCCGTAATACATCGTTTTCCAGTACTCTTGTCTCATTCATAAAGGGGCTCCTTTTCAATTTTTACTATTCTTATAAGAAGTTCTTATTTTACTGTCATCATAATTTTACTACAATATGATGGGATTTACTATGTATTTTATCAGAGTAATGTAAGTTTTTAAAAGCAGAATGACTGGCCCAAAACAGGAAACGGCTGTCTGGGTCAGTCATATTTTTAGTTGAATATTTCAACGTCAATTAATTTATGATTTAAAACATCAATCAGTCCTTTATCAGTAAGACCTAACTCCGGTACTGTGGGCAGAGAAATAAAGCTTAAGGACATAAAGGGAGCAGACATATTGCATCCCAGTTCCTTTGCCGCATCGTTCATAATATCCAGCTCTTCCATAATCTCTTCTGCATTTTTTTCACTCATTAATCCACCGATCGGCAGACACATCTGATGTGTTACCTCTCCATTGGATGCCACTGTAAGGCCGCCATTCATCTTGGCTACACCGTTTACTGCCGCAGCCATATCTTTATTATTGGTGCCAACTACGACAATATTGTGATGGTCGTGAGACATTGAATAAGCCAGCGCGCCGTTTTTCAATTCAAATCCATGTACAAAGCCCATCCCGATATCGCCTGTCTTGCCATAGCGTTCAACTACTGCAAGTTTTAGAATATCACGGTCTGTATCCGGTATAATTTCCCCGTCGCGGATTGCTAAAATATCAACCATTTCTTTATTGATAATCTGACTGGGAATTAAATCAATCACACGAACATTTGCCTGTGTACCAATGGATTTCGCTTTAAAGGAAAAGGATTCTTCGGTTACCGGCTTTTTCAGAATGACGGTATGTTTGATCCATTCCGGATATTCAGTAACTTTACATTCCTTTAAAAGCTGATTTTCTTTTGCTACGATTTCTCCTTCAAAAATGACAACAGACGCCTTCACATTTGTTATGTCATTTACTATCTGAATGTCTGCAAGCCTTCCGGGAGTGATACTTCCCACTTCATCCTCAATCCGGAAATGTTTGGCAGCATAAATGGTTGCCATTTTAATTGCTTCAATTGGAGGAATACCAAGCGCTATTGCCCGGTTTACATTATAATTAATATGTCCTTCCTGCTGAATTTCCCTGGCATGTTTATCATCCGTACAGAACATGAGGTTTTCCAGCGGGATATGCTCTTTTAAGGCACCTTTGATTAATTCTTCCACGTTACGTTCACTGCTGCCTTCCCGGATCAGGACTTTCATGCCCACGCGGAGTCTTGCAAGCATTTCTTCTGCATTTACACATTCGTGGTCATCGGAAATACCTGAACTTGCATACACATTCAGCTCCTGTCCCAATCTCCCGATTGCATGTCCGTTTACGATTTTTCTCTGGGCAAGTGTATCCGCAACTTTATGGATGTATTCATCTTTCACGAACAGGATTTTGGACGGGTCCAGTTCACCCAGGCTGATACTTTCTTCCCATTCCATAATCTTTTTTACTTCTTTTTCCCCAAGAATGGCTCCTGTAGTTTCCAAGCCCGGAGCGGTAGGCACCCTGGAGGAAACTTCGATCAGCATACGGTAAGGCAGACGGTCCATGGACACCAACATTTCTCTTAAACCCTCTTCGCCAGCTACGTTGGCGATTTCCATCAGGTCTGCGCACAAGGTAGTGGTTCCCTGGGGAACTACTACAGAAGCTAATGCTTCCGGTGACAGCATCGTTGACTCAAAGTGCATATGGGTATCAATAAATCCCGGAATGGCATATTTGCCGCCGCAGTCCAGACATTCCTTTGCTTCAAGATCTGCACCTGGTTCTATAGAAATGATTCTTTTATTTTTAATATAAATATCTGTCCGGTAAATTTCATTGGTATAAACATTAACAAGACAGACATCTTTCAGCTTCAGGTCACAAGGATATTTCCCAAGTCCTGTTTCAATGGTATTTTTAATTTCTTCAAATGTACGCATAGTACTCCTCCTGATTTATAAAAGAATGTCCAGTACAAGATAAAGGATGAACAGGACGGTCAGTATTTTAACGGTACCGGTTAATTCTTTTGATTTACCGGTTGCAATTTTCCCTACGGTATACCCAATCATACCAAATAAGATTCCGTATGCGATATTATAGGAAAATGGCATGATTGCAACGGTTAAAAATACCGGAAGTGCAATGGAGATATCCTTCAGATCTATATTGCAAAGGGGTTCTATCATAAAGATACCTACCATAACGAGAGCCGGTGCCGTTGCAATGGATGGAACCATTAAAAATATCGGAGAGAAAAATAATGCCAGAATAAACAATACTCCTGTTACACAGGCAGTCATTCCGGTTCTTCCGCCTTCGGCAATACCTGTTGTACTTTCAGCACCATAGATGGTCACGGTATTTGTGCCAAGCAGGGCACCGATGGCAGCACCTCCGGCGGATACAAATAGAGCTTTTCCTGCACATGGAAGGTTACCGTCTTTGTCCAGCAGTCCGGCTTTGGATGCAACGCCTAACAATACGCCGATACTGTCAAATAAATCTACAAACAAAAAGCTGATAATCGCAAAGATTACCCCTAAGACTACTACCGGAGCACCGGTAAACATTCCCTTTATGGATAACTGCCCTAAAGTGGGAGAAAGTGCTTTAACCGGATTATCAAATGCAACCAGTGTTTCGGGAAGCTGTGTGTAGGAAGTTCCCGTCAATGGATTTGTAATGAAGATACCGATAACAGTAATCGCAAGAATTCCAATGAGTATGCCGCCTTTCACTTTTTTGATAACAAGAACAGCCATGACAAAAATTCCGGCTAAAGCCAAAAGCGCACCGGGATTTGATAAATCACCCAATGTTAACAGCGTATCTTTGGAAGATGTGATAATGCCTGCCTGATGCAGCCCGGTAAATGCAATGAAAAAGCCGATGCCGGCACCTACGGACAATTTAATGCATTCCGGCATGGCATCCACTATTTTCTGCTGCACTTTCAGGATACTTAAAAGCATAAATGTAACACCGGATATAAATACACATGCCAAAGCATTCTGCCAGGTCAGACCCAGAGTATTTACAACATAATAGGCAAAGTAGGCATTAAGACCCATTGCAGGTGCCAGCGCAAAAGGAAGGTTTGCCCAGAAGCCAATCCAGATACAGGCAATAGCAGATGCTAAAGCAGTTGCCCAGAATACAGCCTTTGTATCCATTCCTGCTGCTGACAGAATAGCCGGATTTACAGCTACTATGTACACGCAAGTCAAAAAAGTTGTCAATCCTGCCACCATCTCTGTTCTGGCATTGGTTCCCCGCTCTGATAAATGAAAAATTCTCTCCAGCATAGGGATTTGTTTTTGTTTCCTCTCCATCATTTCTCTTTTTCTCCTTATTCATAATATGGGTAATATGGTATTACCTTTTATTTTTATATAAGAAAAGGCTATTCGAAAATAACCTTAATCTTTATAAACATCTTTTACCCGAATCATATTAAATCGTATGTAGTCTGTGTTATAAAATTCAGTATCTAAAATAACCGGACGGTTATTCTGGTCATAATTAATCCCATGGAAACACAATACGCTGCTGCACTCCATTTTTTCACTGCAGCTGCTGAAATGTTTCATTTTGTCCAGATCCATCGTTTCGATCTCAATTTTATCACGTTTTATAATACAGCCTGCTTTATGCTTAAGTATATGAAAAATAGATTGCTCATTCAGTTCTGCTGACTCTGGATCCTGGAAAAAATAATCACAGGGAACCCGGTCAATACTTACAATTGCCGGATGCTGGTCGGCAAAATAAAGTTTCTCCAGAAGATAATAAGGAGTTCCAATAGGAATTTCCAGTTTTCTGCTGATTTCTCCATCACTGAGGAGTTTTTCAAACCGCTGTATTTCAAATTTAGCTTCATAACCCGAATCCCGAATCAACTGACGGAATTCCCCACCGGGCAATAGGCTAGTCTTAATCTGAAGGGCATCCGGATTTACAAATGTGCCCTTACCATGTATCCGCAGGATCAGCCCCTCTTTTTCCAGATCATCCAGTGCCCGTCTGATCGTTACACGACTGACCGAGAAATTCCTTGCCATTTCATTCTCCGGCGGAAGCTTTGTTCCCTGCCTGGAGTCCATTCCACGGATGTATTTCAACAAATAAGCCTTTACGGAATTGCTCAAATTAACCTTTTCCATCGGCAGCATTTCCATTTCACCCACATCCTTCCCGTTAAAGGTATTACCTTATTACTTTTATCATATCTGACATAATCCGTCAAGATCTTTCATATAGTATTTGGAAAAACTGTTAAAGAGATCCAAGGCAAGTCTTTCTTATAAACTGAAATCTCAGGTTGTCATTCCGTAATACTTTGTATATAATGATTTAAAGTAAACCTTAATCTTAATATTCGCAGAAGTAACCATAGCAAAAACCATAGCAATATTCACAGCAAAAACCATAGCAAAAACTTGGCAATATTTGCAGAAGTAACCTTAACTATAACAGCCTTAAACACAATCATAATCATATACAGGAGAAGACATCATGCGCTACTATTTTGCACCAATGGAAGGCATTACAGGATACATTTACAGAAATGCCCATCATACTCTATTTCCCGGGATCGATAAATACTTTTCGCCGTTTCTTGTACCGAACCAGAACCATCGTTTTTCTTATCGGGAGATGCAGGACATCATGCCGGAACATAATAATCAGATTCAGCTTGTTCCACAGATTCTGACAAATCAGGCAGATGCATTTATCTGGACAGCATTGGAATTAAAACAACTGGGATATGAAGAAGTAAATCTTAATCTAGGCTGCCCTTCGGGTACCGTGGTTTCCAAAAATAAAGGCTCCGGCTTCCTTGCTCTTCGGGATGAATTGGACTTGTTTTTAGATCAGGTATGCTCAGAATTACAGATAAAGATTTCAATAAAGACCAGAATTGGAAAAGACAGTCCGGATGAATTTGATGAACTGCTCCGGATTTATAATAAATATCCTCTGGAGGAATTGATTATTCATCCCAGGATACAGAAAGATTATTACAAAAATACACCAAATACAGAGGTATTTGGCGATGCTCTTGCAACGTCCTGTAATCCAGTCTGCTATAATGGAGATATTTTTACAGCTGCGGACTACGATAGATTCATTGGAAAATTTCCGGGTATTCAGGCTATGATGCTTGGCAGAGGGCTGCTTATGAATCCCAGTCTGTTAAATGGTATGGAAGATCACAGACTACTCAGTAAAGATATTTTTCGGGAATTTCATGATATGATATATCATGGCTATCAGGAGACGATTTCCGGAGGACGTAATGTCCTTTTTAAAATGAAAGAGCTTTGGTTTTATATGGGGAGGATGTTTACCAATCCGGAAAAGTATTTGAAAAAGATTAAGAAAGCAGAAAAGCTGATAGATTATGAAATTGCTGTATCAAATTTATTTCGGGAACAGGAAATTGCAGGTTAGGCGGAAAAATATTTTGTTTATCCGCTTAACCTGGTATTTTTATCCTATATGTGATATACTTTTTATACTTTAGAAGTTAAAAATAAATTTATTTGGAGGCTCCCATGGCTAATCTTACATATCGAGACCAGGAAAAAATTATGAATACGGAAAAGCTGCGTGAAATGCTTTTAGAACTGCCGCCTTATGTCAAAGATTTCTTTCGTGCAAAGGAACCGACAACCAGTGATAAGACAAGGATTTCTTATGCATATGATTTACGCGTATTTTTCCGTTTCTTACAATCCACCAACCCGGTTCTGGCTGAAAAAAATATAAAAGATATCAAACTGGACGATCTTTCACTGCTTCAGCCGGTTGATTTTGAAGAATATCAGGAATATCTCAAAGCATATACCACCCAGGAAAATGGTTCCTATGAAACAAATTCCAGAACAGGGATATCAAGAAAGATGTCGAGCATCCGAAGCTTCTTTGAATATTTGTGCAAAAGGCAGCTTGTGCCATCCAACCCTGCCCGCATGGTGGATATGCCTAAACTCAGCGATAAGGCGATTATCCAGTTAGACCCGGATGAGGTGGCAAATCTGCTGGACCACATAGAAAATTGCGGCAATGAATTATCCGGTGTACAACTTTATCATTATAATAAGCATAAATACAGGGATCTGGCGATTATTACGCTTCTGCTGGGAACCGGGATTCGTGTATCTGAGTGTGTGGGGCTGAATATTTCTGATGTAGATTTTAAAAATAACGGAATCCGAATTATCCGAAAAGGTGGAAATGAAATGGTTGTATACTTTGGGTCAGAAGTGGAAAATGGCCTGAAGGACTATCTGGAGCTGTCCAGAAATTCTATCACGCCAATTGCAGGACACGAAGATGCACTATTTCTATCCAATCTTAGAAAACGAATCAGTGTGGATGCCGTTGAGAAATTGGTTAAAAAATACAGCTCTGCCGTTACCGTAAAAACCATTACTCCTCATAAACTCCGCTCTACTTACGGAACGGCGTTATATCAGGAGACGGGGGATATTTATATTGTTGCAGATGTACTGGGACACTCGGATGTAAACACAACGAAAAAGCACTATGCTAAATTAAAGGATGAGCGGAGAAGGGCTGCTTCTAAGGCGGTAAAGCTGCGGGAGAGGTAGTATTCCTCTTCCGCTGTGCCGCTTTTATAGCAGTCTTAAAATTAATCTGCTATAGCAGTTCTTATTTCCTGAGTATTCTCCGTAAGCCTGCCTCGTCTAATAAATTTACTGTTTCAAAATTCCCTTTATAAAACACAGCCCAGTTATTGAATACACAGGGCAGTTCTTTTGCTTTTTGCAGGGTATCTGCCTGAATGAAAGACACAGGAATTTGATTCATTTCACAATACCGTGTTATCAACTCAATTCTTTGACAGACATAGGGACACTGCATATCATAATAAATAGTTAATTCTTTGCTTTCTATTTTAGCTTTTTTTACATTATTTGCAAACTTAGGTGTCGTTCCGTCAAAAGAAAGTGCAAGCAAATCATATCCATTATCGGTAGTATCTACAATCTCGAATCCGAATTTCTTTGCAAATGACTGATCAGAAAGCCAGGATTTTTGTTTTTTTGCTCCCAGCATACAAATGCCTGATTTCCCTTTTTCTCTGGCATCATTCACACAATACTCCATTAAAGATCTTCCATACCCTTTTCCTTTGTGACTGCCAGATACCCACAGACAATACACATAATAATAATTGCTTCCGGCTATGGGAACCCAGGCAGTTTCCAAAGGTGCATATTCAATAAAGACAACTGCTTTTTCATTTAACTTTCGAAATACATGACCTTCTTTTATGCGGTCTGAAAGCCATTGCCGTTTTGCATCAATACCTTTATGCGGTTTTTTACTGCGGATAATGCAGCATAAGTGCTCATTTACAAGGTTCTCTTCTGTCAGGTTTATAAAATCAGCATTCATATGTACCCTCGATTCATAGTTTTTCTTATTCTGGTTAAACAAACAACTGCGCGGCAGATTCTGTACTAATCGAAGAACTTTCCTTTATAAAAATTCTCATTATCAAGCTTTGCTGCCGTCAGTCTAAACTGAACGCAGCCATCCGGACATACAATATCCTTGCTATATTTGCTGTTACCACCAATGTTCTCTAAATCTCCGCCGCTTCTGACAGCCTCCATGATTGGAAACATCATCATCATGGCTTTGGAACAAATACCCTGTCCGTCTGCATTTACAGGACATCCATATGTACAGGTGTACTTGTCACCAATTTCCTCGCCATTTCGACAATATCGCTCTGTATGATCACTGCGGAGAAATCCGATTACCTCAATCTCCCATTCATATTCCTCATTGTACCATTTTTTCATGGTTCTAACCTCCATTTGACATTAATCTTATCTAACAATTTTTATCATAGTACTATAATCATTTTTATTATAAGGAAACAGGGATATTATCGCTTGATTTTACTTGCTCTTATTAAATGAATATCAAATATACCGTACAAATAGTTTTTATAAGTTTGCTTATATGCTATAATGTAGCATTGTAAGATTGTTCAATTGAGCTTTTAGGTCGGCATTGAACATGCAGGGAGGGTGAAAAAATGTACGAGTGGCACAGACAAATACAGACCATCGTTGATGAGATTGACAGATGTATTCAAGAATATAATGACGAAGCATTGACTTTACAGTTCCTTTCTCAAAGATTAGGGTATTCCGAATTTTATACAACGAGGAAATTCAAAGAAATAGCGGGTATGAAGTTTCGGGATTATTTAAGGCATCGAAAATTAGCCTTTGCACTGAAGGAGGTTCGGGATAGCAAGAAAGGTATTTTGAATATTGCATTAGATTATGGTTTTTCGTCACATGAAGCTTTTACAAGAGCCTTTAAAGGAACCTATGGTATAACGCCAAGCGAATATCGCAGAAATCCTAAGCCGGTCGTTCTTCGTACCAAGATAAACCCTTTCGACCGATACTTTTTAGGTCTGGGAGAAATAGGTATGATGAAATCAACAGACGATGTGAAAATTTATTTTATAACCATTCCGGCACATAAATTTATGCACATAAAAAACTACGAAAGTAATGGGTATTGGGACTTTTGGCAAAAGCAAAACCTTATTCCCGGACAGGACTACGAAACAATTTGCGGATTACTGGACAGTATCAAGGGCAAATTGGATGACAATGGAGGGAGTGAAGCTAACGGCAGCGGCGGTCAGATAATGGCATATATAAATGACCCGGAGGGCAGACTCTGCGATTGGGGATTTCTGCGTACAGAGTGTTATGGTATACGTCTTCCTTTTGACTACAAAGGTGAAGTCCCGCCGCAAATGCTTATGATTGATGTGCCAGAAGCCGAGTATATTGTTTTTGAACATGGACCCTTCAATTATGAGCAGGAAAATCGCAGTATAGAGGAAAAGATTGAAAAGTCTATGGCAACCTTTGATTTTTCAGGCACCGGTTATTGTTTTGATACGTCACCGGGCAGAATCATTTATTTTTATTTTAATCCGGAATGTTTTTTCAAATACATCAGACCAGTACAACGGATATGAATTTTGATTAAGTTAAGCAATTATAAATCATGCAGCCGGACAATACGGATATAAGGTTCGTAATGTCCGGCTGCACCATGGGAAGCAATCAGCACTGACTACAAACCCATCTCTCATATGCTGCTATGCCGGCTTTCAGTCGCTTCAGCCCATCCTTTAGTAATTCACGCGGACAAGCAATATTCATGCGCAGAAATCCCTTGCCATTTTGGAATTCTTTTCCATCTGAGAGGCAAAGACCGCTGTATTTACGGATGAAACGACACAGTTCAGATGAATTCCCAATTATGTTTCTGCAGTCAATCCACAGCAGATAAGAGGCTTTCGACGAGACGGCCGATATATCGGATATTTCTTTTTGGATATAATCTTCAGCAAACTTTCTGTTTTCCCACAGATACGTTCTTAGGGCATCCAGCCATGCTTTTCCCTTGGAAAATGCAGCGATTGGGGCGATAGCCGCAAGTACATTCGGTTCCGCCAATTCATCGGTACCCAGTCCCCGGCTGACTTTATCCCGCAGATTATCATCTGGGACAATTACGGCAGCCGTCTGGATTCCAGCCAGATTGAAAGATTTGGTAGGTGCCACACATGTGATACTGATGTTTTGGCAGTTTTCAGATACTGAGGCAAAAGGGATATAAGATACTCCTGGCTCTGTAAGGTCGCAGTGTATTTCATCCGAAAGAACATGTACCTGATATTTATTGCATAAATCACCTGTTTTTTTCAATTCTTCCCTGCTCCAGATCCGCCCTATGGGATTTTGGGGGTTGCACAGAATTAACAGAGTTGTCCGGGGACTGGCAAGCTTCTCCTCCAAATCTGCAAAATCAATCTGATATTCCCCGTCATCGTACAGCAGCCGGTTCTCCAGCACAGTTCTTCCATTGTTTAATATAGAATTAAAAAATATATGATACACCGGTGTCATTACTACGACATTGTCCCCCACCGCAGTGACTTTCCGGACTATGCTGGAAATAGCAGGCACCACGCCTGTACAAAAAAGCATCCAATCTTTCCTGATGTCAAAATGGTGCCAATGCATCCACCATGACTGATACGCATCATACCATTCATCGGTTATTACTGTATATCCAAATACCCCCTGTGCGACCCTGTCCATCAGGCATTTTGTAATCTCCGGAGCTGTTTGGAAATCCATGTCGGCTACCCACATGGGCAGTTCCTTTTCCGACACATTCCATTTCATAGATCCTGTATTTCTTCGTTCAATTCTGTTATCAAACTGAAATTCCATCGTTTTCATTCCTCCTATTCTGCTGTATCTCCTGCCTGCATGTTTCTTGTTTTTGTGAGTCTGTGGGCAGGCTTCCCCTCTCTTGCTATCGCTGTTCAGATATTTCGAGCCATCACAAATGAACCAAATAAAATAAGAATGATGCCAAATAATCGGTTCATATTTTGCAGGTGATTATGTTTGGCTTTTTTCTTTAGTAAGGTGACTGCACCGGAGAGTGTTCCCCACCAGATATACGTTCCCCCAAATACACCCGTTACCAGTCCCATCCCTTCTGCCGGACTACTCTTCCCATGTATGCCCAGCAGGGAAAAGGCAAACAAAAAAGTAAGAATAGCCGCTGGATTCATAATGCCAACTGCAAACGAGGAGGCAAACATTTGGATGGCTCCGGCAGGGCCAGGTATATATTGTGGACCTCTCCTTTTTGACAGCATCATGCGAAACCCCATTCCCAGGATCAGGCAGCCTCCGGCAAGATTGATCATGCTTTGATGCAGGAGCAAAAAGTCGGATATCAGGGTCAATCCAAAGACACCGACACAGGCGTAAAGACAGTCTGCAACAGAGGAACCAAGACCTGTTAACAATCCTGCTTTCATACCATAATTTAAGGTTCTTTGTGCTGTCATTGCCCCCACCGCTCCTGCCGGCATACCAAAGAGAAGACCAATCAGAATCCCCTTTATAATAAAACTGCCCATCTGTTCCTCTCCTTCCCTGTCCTGTTTATCCATTGGACAAGCTATTTTAACTTATTCACCGCTTACTTTATCTATCTGTATTTCTCCCGACAAGGTCTCAATCTGCTCAGCACCAGACACTGCCTCACCAAGTTCATACAGACCGCCTGCACCGTCGCATTCTCCGTAAAAAAGTACCACATTCCCCCAGGGTGCATAGTATGCAAGCGTTCCAGGAGTCTCAGCTGCAAAAGTAGTTTGCTCTATGGGATCTGAATCTGTGTTTGCAGGCTCTTGTTTGAAACTGCTGCCCCAGGCGGAAAGCGAGAGCAGCAACATTCCTCCTATGCAAAGGGCTGCTATTTTCTTCATGAAAAATGCCTCCTGTTCAATCTGTAGTTTTGATTTTAATTAAACTTTTGCTACACTGCCATCTGATCTTCCATGTGATCCGTTCGGCAGGTTATGACCGTCTTCTCCGGATTTACTCTATCCTTTTCCATAATCAGTTCGCCAATATAATCTGCACGGATACTGCCTCCAGCCGGATTCATAACACTGCCTATTTTCCCTTCTATTTCCACATCTACAGTGGAGTATTCAAATGCTAGTGTGGTATTTAACAGCCTGCAGTTTTTCATGACAAGATTTTCAATATAACACAAGCCCTGTAAGCTCTCAATGGTACAGTTTATCAGTGTCAGATTTTTAGCATTCCATCCCAGATATTCTCCTGATAGGAAAGAATCATATACCGTCACATTTTCGGAGTTCCAGAAAGCATCTTTGGAGAGCAGCCTGGCGTGACGGATCTCCATATTTTTCACTCCGTCAAAAGAATAATTTCCAACCAGCTGAAAATCCTGAAGTTTCAGATTCCGGCTGTTCATAGCAAAGTAGTCTCCTCTGGCAGTAACCCGTTCCATGGTTATTCCGTCACAATGCCACAAAGTTTCTGCTGCATTTGGAAAATCCACATTTTGAAGGTTTACGTTATGACAGCGGCGGAAATTCTTCGGCGCTTCGATAATTGCATTTTTTACCGTAATATCGTCTGTATACCATACTCCTGCACGCCCCATTTCAAACCAGGTACAATCCTCGGCTATGATATTCTTGCTGTACCATAGGGGATATTTCCATTTAAACATGCTTCCATACAGTTCAATATCATGACTCTCTTTTAATGGTGACTCTCCGTCCGTAAATATGGTGTCGTAAATTTTCAAATGTTCCCCTTTGAAAAGAGGGCGTTCTCCTGTTAAATATTCCTGTCGGATTTCTTTCATTTTTTAATTGCTCCTTTTTTGTTTTTGATTGATTTAAGTGATGTATCTGCGATGTATTCTCGGTCATTTTGATTCAGACTCTTTATTCCCTACGGTTGTGTTATTTGTACGATTTTGTTGCCCCATCCCTCTAATACCGGATTATCTTCTACTGCAGCCACAAATGCATCAGTTGCGTCAAAAGTTCCTATTTTTGTATATTCCCCACTAATCTCTGCATCCTGGTAAAACAGTACTATACGGTTGGGATCTGAGTAATATACTTCGCCAGCTTTTTCTGCAGTCACCGTTTCGGGGTTGGAAGGAATGTCATATCTGCTTGAGATATCGTAATACTGCAGCACATTGTAGTCAGCATCATCATCTCTTTCATAGATTGGCAGACGCCAGTCCGAAGTGCCCACATAGCGGGCAATCGCCTTTGCAGTTTCATTGTCTTCCAGCTGCATCCGAAATGGTTCCCCTTCATCCCCAAACCGTACTTCCAGTTCAGAAATGCTGCTTACCGCCTCGCCAGAGGATGCCTGTCCCTCTTCACCAGCACTTGAATTTGATTCAAGCCCGGTATCTGTTTGAGCTTCTGCGCTGGCACTCATTTCAGTCTCTGCTGACAGCTGTCCGGTGATGCTGCCCGGGCGCTCTTCTTCCTGTGCGCACCCCCCAAGGAATGCCATGGATATCATGACCAGCATTCCTGTTTGGAACATTTTTTTCATTGATTTGTTTTTCATAATCTGTCCTTTCTGATCGGTAGAACCTAGCATTTTATAACTCGTTACTGGTTTTGCCAGGCATTTGCGATTACTTTTTATTCTGTTATTAATACTGTCATATCCCACGTCTTTATCCGGCGGGATGCCAGATAAGAAAATATGAGGAAAAATAGGATAACTGTCAAACCTGGTATCAGGATACTCATGACAGTGGGTAAGGAAGCAAAATTGCTGATACCTGCAAGGCGCATCATTTGGGATACCAGAGGATCTGTGAGCATAGATGCAAGGATGGTACCTGCCACTGCCCCTATAACTGCCACAATTCCAAAACGCAGGGCAAATGTTATGCGAAGCATTTTCGTGGAATATCCGAGGGATTTGTAGATTCCCAGATCTTTTTGCTCGGCAGTAAGAATTTTGCTGCCGGTCAAAACGGTTACGATAAAGACAAATATGGCAGTTATTCCATACATAAATGTGAGAAGTCCGTGCATGGCTGTAATGATACCGGAAAGTCCGGGCCAGGAGTTCTCATGGACATCGCCGCCATAAGCTGTTTCCAGTCCCTCCGTTATCGCCGCTTTTGCAGATGCATCCTCAAGGAAATAATGGTGGCACCACAGCTGTGGGTCATCCTTTCCAATGGAAAGGTATCCGTCCCGGCTCATACCGATGTTGGCACCCATATCATTTGCGCAGTGATAGATTCCCGCAACGGTAAATTCCCGGCTTCTGATATCACCTCTTACCGTTACCTTGCCGCCAATGGTTAAATTCAAATCTTTAGCTGCTGTTTCTGTCAGAACGATTTCATCATCCTTTTCGCTGGTATTCCCCTGACTGATATGGAACCGTTCCGGCTGGGTTATCACATTTGCCGTAAAGTTGGTTCCATCTACCGATACGGTTGGCATGGCAAGCAGATAACTGTCGGTGATTTCTGTATAGGACCGTACCATATTTTCTATTTCTCCGGCACTTAATTCCCCCAGCGCCTGTACACCAATATCCAGATCTGCCGGATTAAAGGCATCCATCATTCCTTTCCCCTGAGGACCCAGCCATGCATTTATTCTTCCGGCAAGGGAAGCAGAAAATACAAGCAATACAGCAATCAGGCAGGCACTTAGATACCTTCTTTTTCCGGACAAGAGCTGGCGTATTGCCAGCTGAGCAGGAAGCAGTTTTGCTTTTATCCTGGTATGCTTACCCGGTTTCCACTTCATTCCTGCTGCTTCACACCGAATTGCCTTCATGGGAGTAACGGTAATAATTCTTCTCAGTTTCATAACTGTAAAGCCTGCAAGGAGAAATAGAATGACTGTAAAAGCCGCCACACAGGGCAATGCCGGTAAGTCAGCCGGAAACAGAACACCGGTTGCTGTGATGGTCATTCTGCTTATCAATTCAGCGGCAGGGAATGCAGCTGCCAGCCCCGCCAGCAGACCTGCTCCGACAGAGATTAAATATGGCACCAGCAGCAGCCAAATCAGTCGGTTTCCGGTAAGTCCAATTGCTTTTAAAATTCCCAGATTGGGGTATTCCTGTTCTATGACTTCTGAGATGCTGTGTCCCAGAACGACCATCGATGCCCCCAAAAGAACCAGGGCAAAAGCAGCCAGAAGTCCGCAGAACGCATTTTGCAAAATTACCATAAATGCTTCCATAGCCCCGGCACTATGTACGAATTCCGTATACTGAGATATTGGGGTGTTCTCATTGAGCAGCCGGCTGCTATCGGATACACTGAAATTATTTTCACTATTTGTGAAAATGTGGACCATGGCGCCGTTTCTTGCCAGGCTGTCCATACCCGCCTCCTGAATTGTCTGAAGGATGGATTCATAATCGGCTGCTGAAATCAGGAATCCTTTCATGCCAATCATAGAGCTTCCCATAAAAGGATCCTCATAATATCCTGCAACCGTAAGGTTTATTCTCTCCCCGCCTCTTGCCACGGGAAATGTAATGGTATCTCCTATTTTCAGATTCAGGACGGATACCATGGAGGGGGAAACATAAACGGTTCCGGTAGATATTGCCGCAGGTGCTTCCCTGTAACCGGATAGGTCATCACGGAAGAAATGATAGGTTTGTTCTTCTGCTGACCATGGAATTAGCTGTCCTTCGCTGTCTGAATCCACACCGTTTGCTTCATATTCCGAATAGATCAGATTCTGTACGGCTGTAGATTGAATTCCCTTCTGCATTTCGATGCTTTTGGTGAGTGATTCCATATCCGGTACATCGGATACCCAAGCAGTAAGGCTGCCGAATCCCGCTCGCCGCATCTCCTGCCGGATATAAGCTCCTCCCCCTAAATAAACGGTGAAAACAGTAGAAATGGATAAGGATACAAGAAAGAGAAGTACCGCGATTCCAAAGAGACTTCCCTTATGTTTTTTGATTTCTGCTTTTACAATTATTCCATTTTCCATTTTTATGCCTCCTACCATTGCAACTCAGACAGCCATTTGCTGATCCTTCGTTCTCTTTGCTTTTCTTCCGCTTCCCGGTAAGGAGTGAGAATCAGCTCATCTATGATTTTTCCGTCCTCCAGATATAAAATGCGGTTGCCACGGATGGCTGCCCGCAGATCATGAGTTACCATCAGGATGCTCTGCCCTTTTTTATTTATATCACTTAAAAGGTTTAGAATATCCTCAGTATTGGATTTATTCAATGCACCTGTGGGTTCATCACACCAAATAAGATCAGGTGAACGGATGACTGCCCTGGCGATGGCAGCCCGTTGCGTTTCACCGCCAGAAGTCTCCGATGGCAGCCGGTCCTTTGCTTCCCAAATCCCCATATCCTGCAACAGTGTTTCTGCCCGTTTCCGAATCTCAGATTCATTTTCTCTGTGGCTTATGTATCCAGCCACCAACACATTTTCTAAAAGAGTCAGATTGCTAACCAGATGTGACTGCTGAAATACAAATCCAAATTCTCTCGCTCTGATCCTCGCCATTTCTTTTTCAGATATACGGCATAAGTTCTTTCCTTTATACTCCACGTCTCCGCTGGTGGGAAGATCCATACCGCTTAAAGTATACAAAAGTGTAGATTTTCCCGATCCTGAAGTCCCCATAATAATCGTAAAATCCTCTTTGTAAATGTTCACATCAATTTTATTTAGTACCGTGTTTTTCCCTTGCCCATTGACATAAACTTTACTAATTTTTTTTCCATGTAAGATTGCGTTTCTCATTTTATACTCCTTTTTTGATATGCCTATACTGTAACCCCTGCAAATAACATGGCGCTAACAAATAAATAAACGATTTCTAAACTAATTCGTGAATATTTCTAAACTGAATTTATAGCAGCAGGTTCATTAAAAGCTGCCTTGCATTGTACTGAAATGGTACTGATATTTTACGAAAATAAAAACACGGCATCATCACCGTGTTTTTAAAAGTCAGATATTAAGTTTCCTGATATATCAATTTACCAAATTCAAAAGCTTTTCTTAAATGATTTGTTTCCCCTATTCCTGGTTTGCCATTTGTATCGCCACATCCTCCTGTAAGCAGCATGCCCTTATCATGAAAGCCCATATAGTTCACGACAGCAAACTTATAATAGGAAGATGCCTGCTCAAATGTCCAGAAAAAATCATCAGCAGATGTCATTAATAATGCACTGTCTTTTACCGGATATTTCTCATATCTTCCAAATGGCGGATTCTCATCTTCTTGTGCTAAACAATAAAACCGTTCAATAAACGCTTTTAGCTTTGATGAAATCGTCCAAAAATACAGGGGTGATGCAAATATAATACAATCTGCCTTCTTAATCTTAGGAACCAGTTCATGAAAACGATCCTTTTGTATACATGGTTTTCCATATCGGCATGCATTGCATCCCAGACATCCTTTTACCTCATATTGAAGTAACGATATTTTTTCCACCTGATGTCCTGCGTCTTCTGCACCATGTATAAAAGCATCCGCCAGCTGCATGGTATTTCCCTTTGCCCTGCCTCCGCCAACCACTACCAATATATGCTTCATATATACCTCCTTTGAAATGAATCCTTTGTTATGAACCTTTGCTATGAACCCTTTGCTATGAATCATTTGTTATGAACCTTTGCTATGAATCTATTTATATGAATCTTTTGCTATGAAGTCTTTCATATTTCCGGACTTTACTCCCGGATAAAATTGGTGGCATAAGTTGTTTCGGTCTGAGGCAAAGCAATTCCGTTTTGTTTTCCAGATGCAAAACACTTTAACATCCACGCCATATTTCTTCCAACATTGCGCATCGTCTGCAGCCCTTCTTCATCTTTCCTGACGTCCTCCGGCGTCTGTCCATGTACCATATTCCAGTAGGTAGAACCAACGGTTGGCATCTGTGCGATACCAAAATATTTATTGATGGCATCTAAAGAAGCAGTGGTGCCTCCTCTTCGCGCTGATACAATAGCTGCTCCCGGTTTAAACTGAAAAGACTGATATAATTCATTTTTGCCATTACTGTAAAAAGCTCTGTCCAAAAATGATAGCAGTCTTCCGCTTGGATGTGCAAAATAAACCGGGGACCCAAAGATGAAACCATCTGCATCATTTGCTTTTCGCAAAAATTGATTTACAGTATCACCATCAAAAATGCATCCCTCTCCGCTGCATGTGTTGCAGGCAATACAATCTCTGATTGGTTTTGCCCCAATCTGGAAAATTTCATAATCAATTCCTTCCTGGTTCAGTATTTTTCCAATCTCTGTTAAAGCTGTATAAGTACAGCCTTTTGGATTTGAACTTCCATTTAACATCAGTACTTTCATATTTAAAACCTCCATTGACATCTTTATGCCGCCATTATACAATTAGTCTATCTAATATACAAGAACGCACTATTTTGATAGATACTATCTAAAAGGAGAGTCAGAATGAAAATACCCCATGAAGAAATTGATATTAAACCCTTTGCCTATGCGATTTCCCTGATAGACGGGAAATGGAAAATGCATATACTTTTCTGGCTGTGGAAATGCGAAGTCATGCGATACAGTGAGATAAAAAAAGCGCTGGAAACAGTGACGCACAAAATGTTATCAAACAAGCTTAAAGAACTGGAGACAGACGGCTTAGTCTCCAGACATGAATATCCACAGGTTCCTCCTAAAGTGGAATATTCTCTGACAGAAAAAGGGTTGTCGCTGATGCCGATCTTAAATACCATATGTGAATGGGGACATCAGCACATTGAATCCTGAGTCAAGCGATGGCATTTCCTTTCTGAAGAATCAGAGATTTTTTACCTGTCACAGGATCAGGAAGGATTTCATCTACAAAAACGACGTAGAACTGTACGTAATCCAGATGTTTTTCGGATAAGATTTTTTTCATCTGTGTTAACATTTCCGTGCGAATAGTATCTTTGGATGCATGGGCGGATACTTCTGCTTTCATTTCAAAGGCATCTCTGCCTATTTGGCAAAATTGGTAATCCTTCAGACCTTCGATGCAGAATCCTTCTATAGCAAGGGGGTGCAGGAATTCTTTTTTCCCGCATCCATTTTCAAACCACAGAATATCTTCGTTTCGTCCCAGCAGTCCCATAGCCCTGGTAAAGGGGCAATGACTGTTCTCCTCTGGCGTTTTGAGTGTCAGACTGTCAGAGAGGCGGTAACGGATCAAAGGCTGGGCAAAATTATAAAGGCAGGTCAGATACATCACGCCGCTTTCTACCTCAATATAATTCAGATCATCAAACAGCAGCATTCCTTCCTTCTGATTCATTTCTACCCCAAGGGCAAGGGATTCACTGGAACCATAGAAGTTGACCACTTTTGTTTGGAATATCTCTTCCAGATACTTTCTAAGGCTGGCTCCAAGGGGTTCTCCACAGGAAATCACCCGCACCGCATCCACATCTGCACTTCCTTTTTCCACAAGCTCTGCCAGAATCTTAATTGCAGACGGGTATCCTATAATGATATTTGGTTTAAATTCTTTTATTTGCCGGTTCCACTCATTAAGGGGCGTTTTGATATCCAGATACATCTGGCTGGCGCCCACTCCGTCTATCCCATCTCCTACAGCCATTGCTCCGCCGTAACGGCCGTCTGTGGCAGCAATATAGACGATCCTGGGCCGTTTTGCCAGCAGAGAAAGTATCTGAGACATGGACATATTCCAGAGAGCCGCACGTATGATTCCAAGGAGCATCGTGCTCCATGCCTGCTCATCATAGACAAAGTATCCGGGTCTGCCTGTGCTTCCGGAAGAATGCACTACGTGGTATTTTCCTTTGTATAATTTTTCTTTTGCAGATTCGGCGGCATCAAATTCACGAAGCCCCCGCTGGCGCAAATCCGGCGGAAGCACCAATTCATCAAAGTGTTCCAGGAATACTTTCTTGTCAATAGTTGGGAAGCAGGAAAGGGGTAGTTCATCCAGCTGTGCTTCTGTAATGCCAGCAGCTTCAAAAGTCCTTTTATAATAAACGGAATGATCCCAGACATAATGCAGCATCTGCCTCAGTTTTTTTTCCTGCAGGGAGCGCATTTGTTTTGGATTAAGTTTTGCCTGCTTTTTTAAACGGTATAGTCCAAGCAGTGTTTTAACATAATTCATCTGTTTCTCCTTTCTATCGGACTGTAATGGAATACCCATAATCATAATTTTCCCTGTGGTAATAAGTCATTTCTTTCGTATTTTGATTCATTACGATACTCCATTCTGTGGATTCAAACTCTCCAAAATTGTCTTTGCTGACGCTGTCCAGTGCATCCCTCACCTCTGCTTCTGTCATGATCTGCTTATTTGTAAGTGCCTGCTGAAGCAGGTCGTATCGGGTATGGGATTGAGCAGTCCCAATGCCGTATTTTTCACCCTCAGCCAGATAGAAGTTGGTAACGACAGGAGTATCGGTAACCACCATCTCATTGTTTACATACTCCACTGCAACGCTGTTTCCTTCTGCATCTGCAATCGCCAGATGTATCATCATATCCATAGATGCATGCAGGTCGTACCGGCTTAGCAGGTCCAGTGCTTCCTCAACATTTGCTGCCTGGTCCAGAAGCAGGCGAATGGCAGTTGTCGTTGTAAGATCCGGTTTATCGGTATTTTGTTCAATGGTATCCGTATCCTCAATCATGTTCACAGATACCGCAAGTCCCTCTTCATTCATACCGTCCAGGGGAGCATACAAACCAATAATTGCCTGTACTTCATCCGGCAGGATCGAAATATTCAGTCCCCCTGCTTGTATAAAGTCCATGTTAACGGTTGATACTGACGCATACCCCTCATCGGGCGTGGAACTGATAATCAGCGCATTACAGGCATTCCAGTCAAAATTTCTTCCGAAAAGATATCCGTCCCCAGTGCTTTTCACAGATAAAGTACTGCATCCGAAAGGATTCCCGCCAAAGAGAAGCTCAGGAAGGTTAGAAGCCAGCCGGCTGCTGACATACTCCACAACTTCTTCGTCAGAGGATGCACCTCCCTGTTCCAGAAAACTGTCAAAACCGTAATCTCCTTCATAGCGAACAGCCGATAAGTCTACCTCCAGTTTTGTAATACCGGTATCTGGAGAAATTTTGTTTATCTTTGAAATTTCACCTGAGATTTGATCAGATGTTTGATCGGATGTTTGCCCTGCATTTTGATCAGTTTGCCCTGCATTATGGTCGGTATTTTGCCCTGAATCGCTCTTTGAGTTTCCAGCCTCATTCCCTTTCACTTCTTCAGTATTTGCCGGTGCAGCTTCATTCTGTCCGCATCCGGAAATAGTGCTTTGCAGTACTAAGGACATTATAAATATCATTATTACTCTTTTTTTCATGATCTTGTCATTCCTTTCTTCCTTTTACTGAAACTGATGAAAAGCACAAGTCTCAGAAAGTAATTGTAATCCAAGCTCTTATACTGTAACCCAAGGTGATAAATTACCGCTAACAAAAAGATAAACAATTTCTAAACGGATTGTGTAGGATTCCTTAACTGTATTTATCAGTTTGAAATACTGTACAATGAAAAACCCTCCGAATCGTGAGTTCTCTTCACAATACGAAGGGTTTTATTTGCCATATATTTAATAAAGTATTATTGCACCATACTACTGCACTGTAATCCTGAATAATTCCAGGTTTAATGCTGGCGCAGGATGCGGCGGCTCCCATGGGATACTAAGCAGGCACTGAACCGAGAAAATGCATCAGGAATTCTCGGTGGCAAAATCGTCAGTATCTTTCTCACATACAATTGTTTTTATAACTCTGGCAGGTACCCCGCCCGCAATTGTTTTGCCGGGGACATCTTTTGTGACAACTGCTCCGGCTGCAATTACGGCACCATCTCCAATAGAAACGCCAGCAAGAACCGTTGCATTTGATCCGATCCAGACATTTTTACCAATATTAATTGGCGCCGGGATTAAGTCACCCCTATGTGCAGGGTCCAGACTGTGATTCAAGGTTGCAAGGACTACATTATGACCGATCAGGGAACCATCTCCAATGAAGATTCCGCCCTGATCCTGGAATTTACAGCCGGAATTCAAAAATACCTGTTTTCCAAATGTTAGATTCTTGCCGCAATCGGTGTAGAAAGGCGGAAACAGGTTGAAAGATTCGTCCACCGGTCTCCCGGTTAATTGTCCCATAATATCTCTGATTTCATCCGGGGTATGATAAGAGCCGTTTAACTCTGCAGTCAGCTTTAATGCTTCCTGAGAAAGCATATGCATGTATGCATGTATCTTCGTACCACCGGTAATCGTTTTGCCACTTTTCATAAATTCTAAAAATTCTTTTAATTCCATCTTTATTCTCCTCCAGTTAATGTGTGAATCTGCTTGCGTATGGATTTTGTCTAGTACATTTTATTGGTTTGGTTTTAATCATCTTAAATATAGTATAAGTCCGGTATATGTATATAACAAATACTTATATTTGATTGATTTAAATAGTTGAAACCTATTTGTGTGTATGTTAAACTCCTTATAGTTATACTGTGTACTATTTCAAAAACATTATATTTGGGTTTTGCTGATTAAGGACGCTTTGTAGATGTAGGTAGTGTACGGAAAGATGGGCGTGGAAAACTGGTATGGACTCCGTCAGCTGGCCGCAGAACTGGTATTTTCTAACCTTTCC
>OASR01000141.1_pt1 | contig 42270 bp, 49 predicted proteins | sample 1475751 | NCBI WGS metagenome assembly OASR01 (sample SAMEA2579907, study PRJEB22360) | human gut metagenome | biome: human gut; feature: human-associated habitat; material: faeces | place: Denmark | collected 2008/2010 | reverse complement strand
CGGGCGGTTACGCAGGGCGGGCTGGACCCGCCTCCCCCTGCCGATCGTGCCGGAAAAGTGGCAGCTCCAGCCTAAGCCATCGGTGACCAAACAGCTTAACGTGATTAAGCGTCTGCTCGGCGATGCGCAGGAAGTCATTCATGCCGGTGACCCGGACAGAGAGGGTCAACTGCTGGTGGATGAGGTACTTGACTATCTGCAGCTGGCGCCGGAAAAGCGTCAGCAGGTGCAGCGCTGTCTGATCAACGATCTTAACCCGCAGGCGGTGGAGCGGGCGATTAACCGCCTACGCGCCAACAGCGAATTTGTACCCCTGTGCGTCTCGGCGCTGGCCCGCGCCCGCGCCGACTGGTTGTACGGGATCAATATGACCCGCGCGTATACCATCCTTGGCCGTAACGCCGGTTATCAAGGGGTGCTATCGGTCGGACGCGTGCAAACGCCGGTGCTGGGGCTGGTGGTACGCCGCGATGAAGAGATTGAAAACTTCGTCGCTAAAGATTTCTTCGACGTAAAGGCGCATATCGTTACCCCCAAGGATGAGCGTTTTGTCGCCACCTGGGTGCCCAGCGAGGCCTGTGAACCGTACCAGGATGAAGAGGGACGGCTGCTGCATCGCTCGCTTGCCGAGCACGTCGTCAAGCGCATTGAGGGCCAGCCGGCGACGGTCACCGCTTATAACGATAAGCGGGACTCTGAGCCAGCGCCGCTGCCGTTCTCCCTCTCGGCGCTGCAGATTGAAGCCGCGAAACGCTTCGGTTTTAGCGCGCAGAACGTGCTGGATATCTGCCAGAAGCTGTATGAAACCCATAAGCTGATTACCTATCCGCGTTCGGATAGCCGCTACCTGCCGGAAGAGCATTTTGCCGGGCGCCATGCGGTGCTGAACGCCATCAGCGTGCACGCGGCGGATCTGCTGCCGCAGCCGGTGGTGGATCCGGAGATCCGCAACCGCTGCTGGGACGATAAAAAGGTCGATGCCCACCACGCGATTATTCCGACCGCCCGCAGCTCGCAGGTGAAGCTCAGTGACAACGAAGAGAAGGTTTACGGCCTGATTGCCCGCCAGTATCTGATGCAGTTCTGCCCGGATGCGGTGTTCCGAAAATGTCAGATCGATCTCGACATCGCCAACGGCAAGTTCGTTGCCAAAGCGCGTTTTCTGGCGGAAGCGGGCTGGCGAACCCTGCTGGGCAATAAAGAGCGCGACGAAGAGAACGACGGCATGCCGCTGCCGGTGGTGGCAAAAGATGACGAGCTGCTGTGCGAAAAAGGCGAAGTGGTGGAGCGGCAGACCCAGCCGCCGCGTCACTTTACCGACGCCACGCTGCTGTCGGCGATGACCGGCATCGCCCGCTTTGTGCAGGATAAAGACCTGAAGAAGATCCTGCGCGCAACGGACGGCCTCGGTACGGAGGCGACCCGCGCCGGCATTATTGAATTGCTGTTCAAGCGCGGCTTCTTAACCAAGAAAGGGCGCTATATCCACTCAACCGACGCCGGGAAGGCGCTGTTCCATTCGCTGCCTGAAATGGCGACGCGCCCGGATATGACCGCCCACTGGGAGTCGATTCTGACGCAAATCAGCGAGAAGCAGTGCCGCTATCAGGACTTTATGCAGCCGCTGGTCGGTACCCTGTTCCAGCTTATCGACCAGGCCAGGAGCACGCCGGTACGCCGCTTCCGCGGAATTGTGGCGCCGGGCGACGGCAAGAAAAGCTTTAGTAAGGGGAAAGGCCGAGCCAAAGCGAAAGATAAAAAATCCGCCTCCGGCCCCGCAGCGGAAAGCCCGCAATAAAAAACCCCGGGAAACCGGGGCTGCTGACCCCATGATATTACTGGCTATATGCTATTAATCATGGGGTTAGCTTATTTATGGGGTATCGACGTTAACCATCATTCACCGATTGGCTGGATAGAATATGGATGCCATTGCTTAGCGGATTGCGGCGCATCGCATCATCAAGATGGTCAGGGGCAAAGTGTGCATAAGCCATCGTTTGCTCAATCTTTGCATGTCCCAATATTTTGTTTAACGTCAAAATATTCCCCCCGTTAATCATGAAGTGTGCCGCAAAAGTGTGCCGCAATACATGCGTTGCCTGGCCTTTTGGAAGGTCTGGTTTTAACGCCTTGAGCCTCTTGCGGTATTCAACATAATCAACATTAAAAAGCCTGCCTGTGCTTTTGGTTTTCACGTACTCCATTACCTCCGGAGTAACCGGAACGGTGCGGGCCTTCCCGTTTTTGGTCTTGGTAAAGGTTACCTTTCCATGCATCATGTTCTGAGCCAGCATGTTTAAAGATTCCCCCCACCTACCGCCGGTACTCAAACAGAGCACCGTAAGGCGTCGCGCATCGCCGGTAACCACTGACAAAAGGGTCTCAATCTCTTGAGTGGTCAGGTAGGACATTTCGGGTTTTTCTTCCTTCAGTGCGGGTATGCCTTTTAGTGGATTCTCTGCATGCAGATCATCAGCTTCAATTAGGACCCGAAAAAGCCCACGCAGCGAGGTCAGATCTCTGTTAACTGTCGATGCCTTTGCCCCTTCGTAGAGGCGCTGGCTTCTATACTCAACGATAAAACCCTTATTGACCTTTGAAAGCCTGGGATCATCCATGTCGTTTATCACCCGTTTCAGTTCGCGCTTTCTTTTTTCCCCGTACTTATGGCTTCGTCCCTCCAGCTCCCACCACCTCGCAAGTAGCTCACTTAGCCGCCTGTGATCGGTTGGTTTATCCAGCCAGTCTTTGTCGTGCATATTGCTGATGACATATTTTTCAAAAGCAACAGCATCAGCTTTTTTGTTAAAAATCCGCTGTATACGACGTCCTGTCGCTCCGCGCGGTCTAATATCCACTTTATAGCGTCCACCATCGAGCAGCTTAACGGTCATAGCTGTCACCTCTGGTAAACACATTTTCTGGTGCCACGTAACAGATAGTTACGCGATGATTTTCATAGAGATAAGCAAGAAATATGCTTAGCCAATTTTCTGGTCTGAGGGCTGAGACGTTGTTTCGTCTTGCCCAAAGTGTGCGAGAGCCGGTGCGATTTGACCGGATTCAGGAGCAATCTTTCCGGTCATGAACCATAGGGCATATTTTTCAAATCTCGGGGTATTTAAAATTTTCATCATTACGTCGCCTTTTGGTATTGATTCCCCAGTTTCATAACGCCAAAGCGCATTGTGAGGAATTCCAATAATTTCAGCAGCTTCGTTGCGGCTGGTAATGCGCTCGCTTTCCCTCATGAGCTTGAGGCGTTCACTAATTGGCAAATTCATATTGCGTTTTCCAAATGTATGATCCAAAATTCAAATACAGACACCGTTTTAGGGGTAAAAAAAGCAGTAATACCCCAAACATGGAGAATATCACATGAAAGATGCAGTTTTGATCGCACTGTTTAAGATTCCAGACCCGATTACCGCTGATGAGTTTTCTCGCCGCACCGGCAAAACTGAATCAGCTGTTCGTCACATGATGGATCGTCGCCTTTTACCGATGGTCACTGAGCGCGAAGTACTTGGCCCCGATGGCAGCACTCGCCGTCTTCTGATTCTGTGGAATGAATGGCTTGAGATGGTTCATGAAGCCACATCAAAACTCCCCCCTGAGCGACAGGACTGGCGAGCAGGCTGGATCAAGAAAGCCAATAAGCTGGCGAATGATATGGGCGTAAACATGTTTGGTGGTGGGGCGGCGGCATGAATCGTTATTTGAAAGAAAGAATAGCAATGGGAGCCATAGGGATTGGCGTCGCATGCATTAGTGCGATTGCATTCGCGATAACCCTGAAAATTATCGATGTGTATATTTTTTAAGGACGATCAGGAATGAAGAAACGCTACTCACAGCATGGCAAGTGCGCGGGAAACATTCGCATCACATCCCACGATAGCTTGCCTAAAGTCGTCTGGATAAATAAGCACGCCGGAATTTGTTGCGGCTTCACCATCCGTGTATTACCGCGCAGGGTAGGTAAGAAGCGTTATCAAATTATGAAAGATGGTGATTCTTTCGGAATTGACTTTGCTTTATCGGAAGCACGCAAAACGATAGATCGCATTATTACCAATCACCGCTTTATTAATCATTGGGAGAACGGGAAATGAAACGCCTTTATGCTGAGCAGATTAATAAAATGCTGGAAGATTATTATTTCAATCTGGAAAACAACCCGCAAGGCCGTGAGTCGCATTACGGTGTATTAGCCAGTGGCGTCCAGCATATTTATGGTGCCGCCTTCTGCATGAATGATGACGACGCACTTAGTGATCTGCGCCCGTTCGTTAGCGCGATCATGAATGGCGAGATACCGTCTCCAGCCGCGATAGAGCTTGCTGTATGAGTATCTTCAGCGAAGAGAGAACATCATGGGAACGTGAAATGCTGATCCGCGAGGCGATAGAAAACGCTGAGCAGGGTTTCACTGTCCACCTGAGAAATGGTGCGCGTATTACTGTCAGCTCTAACAGCCCGTCAATTGACTTAATTATTTACGGTCTGGAAAAAACCATTCGCGGTAATCATGAGCGTGCACGAATGACCTTTATTGATTATCTGTATTTTTGGCACGAAAGGTTATTCAAGCTGGCTAAAAGAAAACCGCGCCCCAACCACTAATTAACCAGCGTTAAAAATAACGGCATTCATTTTGCCGGGGCTTCGTTTTGCCTTTTTCAGGAGGTCGCCATGTCGATCACGTCAATAAAACTGGATGGCGGACTTAGCGATCCAGAGTTTGTGGAAATAAGCGCCAACGCACGGAAACACGAACGCGCGCACCTGCTGGGCTTACTGCGTATTTATGTCGGCCAGCTGAAAAAGGAAAGCGCCACCCCGGAAGAGATTTATTCATCAATCGAGCGGTGGATTGATAGCCGCGAATTACCAATCAGCGAGGGCAACAAATAATGAATCATTTAATGGTCGATTTGATAAACGTCAACGAGAAACAGACCTCACCTTTGCTCGCTATCGAAGCCGTGTTCTTTGAGCCGTCAACGGGTCAGATCGGGAAAAGCTTTTACTCTCCAATCAATATCCGGATGACGACAGGCCTGATCAACGTTGATACAGCCTTTGAGTGGATGAAAAAGGATTCCCACTGGCGCGCTGAATTAATGAGTGCCACCGAGGCCGAAGAAGGTGTGATGTGCGACCTGGCGGGCTTTATTGCCGACAACACCGAGCATCGGTTCGATAGTTTATTTGTGTGGTTCAAGGATACCCCGGAAAAGCTGGTCTCATTGCGGTATGCCGTCGAGCGCACAAAAGTGCTTGGCATCTTCCCTGACGGTACAAAATTCCGCTGCATTCGTTCTCTTCTCGATCTCGCCGCCGCTACTGGCTACGCCCCCCACGCACGGAAAGCCCTTGCGCGGTACACCCTGACAGATGCCGTCTATCAGGCCGAGCAGGTTTGCGAGATCTGGCAGCGCCTGACCTCCCCGCACATTGAATCGCTGTGAGGGCCGCCATGCATCCGCGTCTCTCCGTCATTTGCAGCGCACCGCTGCCGGTCTGCAACAGGGCGCTAGCCGCCCTGAAATGCTTCGCCCGCGGTCAGCGCAATTTCTCCCGCGTCATGCCGCATGCCTATCTCGTGATCCGTATTGGTCGCCGCTGGCGCTTGCTCAGCAAGAACGGCGGCCAGCAGTGGCGGCTTATGACCCACGAAACCTACAACCAGGAATACCGCAAATGAAACGATCACCTGAATTCGCCCAGGGTGCATTGGCCGCACTGCGCGAAGCCAAAACCCTCAATCTCGCGAACGCAACAGCGATCGGTGTGCTGGAAAGCCCGGAGGCCGCGAAGACCCTCGTTAACCTGATGAATCTGGTGCTTGACCCGCTTATCCAGAAATACACCGTGATGGAGGCGAACCGTGATTAAGTCCCCGATCAAATGGGCTGGCGGCAAAACCCGTGTTATGCCGCAGCTGCTGAAGCATCTGCCGAAAGCTGATTGCCTGATTGAGCCATTCGTTGGCAGCGGTACCGTATTTATGAATACGGAGTATCGCCACTATGTGCTTTGCGATAGCAATCTGAATCTGATCAACTTCTTCCGTCAATTAACCGGCAGACCAGAAGACACAATTTCTGCCTGTCGCTGGGTATTTAGTGGCGGGAATAATGCCGAGGAATTTTATAAGCGGCGCGCAGAATTTAATTTTCTGACCCAAAAAGCGGACTTAGATCCGGATGCTGCGCTGCTTCATGCTGCGTATTTTTTGTACCTTAATCGCCATACGTACAACGGCCTGTACCGAGAAAATCTGAAGGGGGAATTTAACTCACCCTTTGGCAAATATGCCGCGCCTTACTTCCCTGAAAATGAAATGCGTTTGTTTGCCGAAAAGGCCAATGACACAAACGCGATTTTTCACTGTGGCGATTTTCGCGATTCCATCCCAGGCACTATGCAGCTGGCGCATGACGTGGTTATTTACTGCGACCCCCCCTACATCCCGGCCAGCAAAACCGCCAACTTCACCGCCTACGGCAAGCCCTTCACCCTGGACGATCATCGCGCCCTGGTTGCAACCCTGCTCGATGCTCATCGCCAGCATGGCGCCCGCTCGGTTATCTCCAACAGCGATACCCCGGAAACCCGCGAAATCTACTCCGCTTTCAATCTCCATGCCTTCAGCGTTCGCCGCTCCGTTAGTGCCAAAAGCCGCGATATGGCCGGTGAAGTGATCGGCGTTCTTCGCGGCGATGTGGGTTGCAACCCTGGCGCATGTGGAGCTTGGACGAGCATCACTGAACATCTGCGGCCGGCGACGACGTGGATCGGGTTTGACCCGGCCTCCGGATTCGATAACGGGGAGCCATCTGATGAACACGCTTGATGCCGTTGTGACGCGAGTTCTGGACGTTCGTCCATATCGCCATTTCTGGGTCGTCGAGGTGGAGGTATTGAGCTGGGGCCGATACAGCAACACGACCATCATCCGCGATAGCGAAAAAGAAGCCCGCCAGGTTCAACCCGGCGACACGGTGACGATCTGAGGTGCCGCAAATGAACGAAGAAACCAATTACCGCCGGTTTTGGCGAAACCTTGTTATCTGCTGCGCGCTCTGCTCGCTGTTGTTCTGGCTCCCGATGGGCTATCTCGCCTTTCGTGTTTTCTCTGTGGTGTGGGAGGCGCTGTGGTTGCTTATTACAACGAAATAGACCCCCACGCAGCACAGCACCTGCGCAACCTTATCGACGCCGGCCATATTGCGCCGGGCGTCGTTGATACCCGCTCAATTGAGGATGTAACCCCCAATGACCTTACAGGATTCACGCAATGCCATTTCTTCGCCGGGATCGGCGGATGGTCGCTTGCCCTGCGTCGCGCAGGATGGCCAGACAGCCGCCCGGCATGGACAGCATCATGCCCTTGCCAGCCTTTCAGCGCGGCAGGCAAAGGACTTGGGTTTGCTGACGAGCGGCACTTATGGCCCTCCGCACATTGGCTTGTCGGCCAGCGTCGCCCTGTCGTGGTCTTTGGCGAGCAATCTGGCAGCGCTGACGCGAATGACTGGATCGACCTTGTACAAGTTGACGTGGAAGCCCTGGGTTATGCCTTCGGGGCGACTGCGTTTCCGTCTGCGAGCGTCGGCGCGCCGCACCAAAGAGACCGTGCTTATTGGGTGGCCGACGCCGATCGCCAGCATTGGGAGAGGTGCGGGGAATTTCAACCGACAGGGGGGGGTAAACCTTCAGACAGCAGCGTTATTAGCGGGTTGGCCTACACCGACGGCAACGGACGGAAAGGGCGGTTATCAGGGCGGACGGATCCGCAACGGGAAGCTATCGACGGACAGGCTGGACGTGGCTGCGCAATTAGCGGGCTGGCCGACGCCAACCACGAGCAACGACCGTTCACCTTGTCCGCAAGAAGCTATGCGGACATATCGCGAAAATGGAACAAAGATTCAGAAGCGGCTACAGGATGTAGCGGCGCTATGCGGCCCGGCCCGGTTAACGGCTTCTGGCGAGATGCTGACTGGCTCTTTAGCCAGGATGGAAAGTGGCGGCCAGTTAGCCCCGGATCATTCCCGTTGGCTGATGGGGTTCCCGCCAGAGTGGGAAGACTGCGCGCCTACGGAAACGCCATCAACATTGAAGCGGCGGCAGCGTTCATAAAATCCTACATGGCGGCGGTGGATCATGTCTGATTCCGCTGCTTTGGCATGGAGCTGGAATGCCAAACGGCAGCCAGTGAACCCCAGCACAACGGACGAGCCAGCACAGAAACCCTCTGCGCTGGCCGTCTGGCTTGCGCTTTACGCACAGGACGAAAGCGAGCAACGCGAACAGGCTGAGGCATTGAGTCGCGCAGCGGAAGAGCACCTATTTTCTATTGCAGGCTGCGATCCCTGGCTCCGCGACGAGCTGAATAACGCGCTGATTGAGAAGGCGAAGCGACACGCAGAACTCCATCGCGCTGATCCTCTCTCCCTGATTCGTGATGACATTGCCAACCTGCCAGATTTCCTGCGCAAGCCGCTGGAATCAAGGATTAAGTATTTAGAAAAATCAGAAGATCGGCGCCATTTGCCTGTATATCTGAATGAGGTAGTCGCCCCATCTTTGACAAGGATTGATGCTGTCCGTGCTAACCAAATGTCGCTGTCGTTTCGCGCCATGGCTGGCAGGGACAGCCTTGATCAGCTTCTCCGGTTGCCGGAACTCAATCAGCGCGAGGTCAAGCGACTCTCGACGCTGGTCGCGGCGCACATTGATATGATTTTCATCCAGCTTTGCGACGAGATGTTGACCGATGAACTGGCTTCGCCGGTCGTCATTCTGGGTCTTTATCGTCGTTTGGCAACTGAGGTGCTACGCCTCGATGTTCTCCCGCCAGCCTATGAAGCGCTGCGCAGCAAACATAATCGCCGCAACCCTATTAATTACGATCTGATACCGGGCGCGCTGGCGCGTATGCGCTGCGCCGACTGGTGGCAGCGTAAGCTGTGGCAGCTCCGCAATGAATGGCGGGAAGAGTTGCTGCGCGCAGCCTGTCTCGTTCATCGCCACGCATCACCCTATGTCAGCCACGACATTCTTTTGCAGAAGCGGGAACAGCGCCGTAAGGCAATGGATTTTTTCCGTAATTACGACCTCGTTAATGAGGATGGCGACACGCTCAACATGGAAGACGTGGTGCTTGCCAGCGCCAGCAATCCGGCGCATCGCCGTAATGAGATGATGGCGTGTGTTAAAGGTCTGGAACTGATCGCAGAAATGCGCGGTGATTGCGCAGTGTTCTATACCATCACTTGCCCCTCGAAATACCACGCCACGTTGATGAACGGGAAGCCTAATCCGACATGGGATCATTCTACGGTCAGAAAGAGCAGTGATTACCTGGTTGATATGTTCGCCGCTTTCCGCAAGGCGATGCATAAGAAAGAGTTGCGCTGGTATGGCGTACGAGTGGCGGAGCCGCATCATGACGGTACGGTTCACTGGCACATGCTGTGCTTTATGCGTAAAAAACACCGCCGCACTATTACCGAATTATTGCGCCGGTTTGCTGTGCGTGAAGACCGGGCAGAACTTGGCAACGATACCGGCGCGCGATTCAAGTCAAAGCTGATCGACCCGCGCAAAGGGACTCCGGCCAGCTATATCGCAAAGTACGTTAGTAAAAACATCGATGGGCGCGGGCTGGGCGACACGATCAGCAAAGAGACTGGCAAGACGCTGTGTGACAGTGCCGAGCATGTCACCGCCTGGGCTTCTCTGCACCGCGTTCAGCAGTTCCGCTTCTTCGGCATTCCCGGACGTCAGGCCTATCGCGAGCTGCGCTTACTGGCCGGTCGCGCTCGCCGTGACCTCCCGCCGGTTAAACAAAAGCCCGGAAAGGAACTTACCCCGGAGATCCTGGCGGCGCTGGCGAATGCGCGCCCGGTTATCAATAACCCCAGCCTTGATGCCGTACTTGCTGCTGCTGATGTGGGATGTTTTGCCACCTACATCACAAAACAGGGAGGTGTGCTGGTTCCGCGTAAAAACTACCTGATCCACACGGCCTACGAGCCAACGGAAGAGCCAGGAACCTACGGCGATCATGGCATCCGCATTTACGGCGTATGGTCGCCGCTCACCGGGAAAGAAAACAAAATCTGCACCCACGTCCACACATGGAAGATGGTGAAGAAGGCTCCCGCTAACTCAGGCGCTGAAAGCGCCGCCCAGGGCGACCCCGTCGCCCCTTGGACTCGTGGCAATAACTGTCCCCCAGACCAAAAAAGCAGCAAAAAAGGGACGGTAATTGCCACCACACCGGCAGAAGTGGCGGTGTTAGATGAGGAGTCCGGGCCGCTCGACGCGAGCAAGTTACCCTGGAAGGAACGGCAGGCGCTCTTCCGCCGGATTCGAGACGAGCTGACCGCATCACCGAAGGCACAAAAACCTGCGTTCGCCCCGGAAAACAGCCCAGCAGTGGCTGAGTTGTACGACTTCGCGCAGTCGTTGGGATGGGATGAGAACAATCTTTTATTGTTGGCGCGCCGACTTGCCGCCGGTGGCGAGCTATCTATTGCCGGTCGCAGGTACTGCACCCACGGCGATGGGCGTATTTACAGCCGAAAAGAACCCATCAGCGAAACAGATCCTGAAGTCAATTGCGCGCTCAAGGCGCGAGAAATCATCACGCGGTTTAACCGCATTCGCAGAGGCAAATCACTGGGGGTACCACATGAAGCACCTGAGCAGTAAATTTTTTGGATACCTTTAAAAAGCATATATAATTAGCTCACAATTGTATCTGTGAATGAGGCATGTTATGGGACTGGATGAATTTTCGAAGATATGTAAACGGCAATTAGATGCATATTTAAAAAAAGTAGAGTGCGAAATAAAATGTGGCAATATAAAATACGCAGGTAAAAAAATTAATCGTGCCTATTACCCTACAACATTACTATGTGTAGAGTCAGATGATAATGTCTTATCATTTGAGCTTCTTGGATTATCCCATGTAAGAAAATCGCTGAAAATAAAAAAAAGAGACAATGTCCCATTATATCACCTTACACAAATGGGAAAAGATGAAAACGTAATGAAACCATATTTTTCCGTCTCAGATAGAAATGTTTTTTCTGAATTATCTTTTGGTGATACAGAAGCAAGAAATCTATTAAAGGGGGCGGGGCATGTTATTGCTGATAATTATCCGGCAGGACTCACTAGCGAACAGGCTTCTTATCTGGTTAGCTTTGATGATGAATCAAAGTCTTGCTTGGTGTCAAAATCAGTTTTGGCGTATGTTAGTAATAGAATTTTAAGGGTTAGGTATATTTACAACTTGGCTATGTTTTCAGTTCGTTTAAGTGAAGTGGAACTAACTGATAGGTTGGGATATTTTATTGGTCGGGAAGTGGTTTTTGGTGTTCAGTTTTTTTCCGATGAAAAATATTTATCATGGGTTAAAGCGTCGCATTTGATTAATTTGGTTTTAAATGATCAAATACACGAGACAACAATAGGTGATTATATAAATGATCACCCAGATATATTGCTCGACGCTTTAGGATATAAAGGGTTTGTTTATGAGCCAAACTTAGAATGGATAGAAAAAACCGATGACAATCCTGATTTGTATATTAATCCAGACGCACTCTTAGAAAGGGAAGATGGTTGCTACGATATTTGTGATCTCAAAAAAGGGTTGGTGAAAAAGAAAAACGTGACAAAAGGAGAAAGAAGACGACGACGTTTTATTGATGGAGTGGGGGAGGGGTTAGCTCAACTTGATAACTACGAAGAATACTTTACGTACCCGCTTAATGCTAAGCACGCTTTGGAAAAGTATGGGGTAAGGGTTAATTTTCCAAAAAAAATACTAATTGTAGGAAATCATGAAAACACTAACAGCATTGAAGTGGCCCAAGCGTTGCGTGGTCGAACTGACACTATAGTTATTGATTACGATTCTTTGATCTCAAGTTATGTTGGGAAACTGAATAACTCATCCATGGTATAGGGCCTGAGCAATGATGCACAAATTTGCACAATTTTTGAAGCGTCGTTTTTGCTACGCAGCGCCAGCACTGGCGAGGCCTGGACGGTCTGCACAAAGTGCACAAAAAGAGGCATGTTTAGCGCGCAGGCGAGGCGGGGGAGCAAGCGCGCGCTTTGGGGGTAGGGAAGGGGTCGGCATACCTCGCCAAAAGCCGCCTGCCGGGCGCGCACTTTCGCGGTGCATCCGGCGAGCGGGCAGGCAAAAGCCCGCCAGAATGGCGCTGGCTGCGTCTGGTTGGGGATATGACGTTGAGGTGTCGCGGGGTGTCCGATACGGTCAGAAATGATGGTGCTGCAGGTCGGTACCGCACCGCCGGGAATGGCAGTGCGGTACCTTCAGATCACTTCGGGATTTCCAGCAGGGCGTAAGGGTTGAAGCGGATCACCTCTTCGCCGAGCCAGTCGTTAACATGCTTCATCGCTTCCATCACCGGCGTCAGCTCGTTGACTGCAAATACCCTTGCCGCCTTCTCGACATCGCCGAATGATCCGTTACCTTCCGGGATAGCGCCCATCAGCTGCGGTGGGACGCGGTGAGCCGCTAGCATGTCATCACGCGTGGAGGACTTCACGCCGACAAACTCATCCTTTGCCGATATCTGGCTGAACGGCAGGATCTGCACGGCATCTTTGCCGACACCGGGCGCACTCAGCAGGATGTTTTTAAATGCCCCGCCTCGCCGGGTGTCGGTCAATGTCTTCTTCAGGTTCTCCAGACTTTCCCCGTCAGCCACTGCGCTGCTGACGTAGACAATACAGCCAGCATGCGACCCGTTGTCGTAGTAGAGCTTACGGAACTTGTCGGCGGAGTGGGCCAGATTGGCCGACAGCAGACCGGCGAAGTACTCCGGCATGCCGTAGATCTCCTGGTGAATATCCGGGTTGATCACATGGCACACCGAACCGGTTTCGAACTGGTGATCATCAAGGCCGGACTGAATAAACCAGTATGTGTCGAGGTCGGAACCTCGCCGGGTGTACTTCGCCAGCGAGTTACGAAAGCCCATTGGCCCATGCAGGCGGTTGCGGCGCATCTCAAGATACGCATTGCCGAACACAAACCAGTCAAGTGCAAAGGCACTGAACGCCTGGCGCGATAGCAGTTTGTGCGGGATAAAGCACCCCGCAAGCACATTCCGCTTAAAGAACAGCGCCGACTGATGCCAGCTCGCATAACCGAACTGGCGGGCCAGCCCGTACCAGCTGATCGGCGTCTCGTAGTACCGGCCATTGTTGGCGCAGTACATGTTATCCAGCAGGTCATGAGCACCGGTAACAGGCCACGGGCCGTCAAACGTAAAAGCGCTCAGGCCGGGTGCCGACTTCAGCGCGTCGGCGAGATCCGCTTGCTGCCTGGCATACTGTCTGCCGCGAGGGTTTTTTCGTCTGCTCATCAGTACTCCATAACAGTCATAGTATTGCCGCCTTCCTGACCCAGCGGCTCGTTAATGGTGGCGAGCATGGTCGCCCAGGCGAGATCGCCGTGACTCACGCCGCGTGCGCGGTCGGTATCGTAGGTGATGACACCGCCGGGCGTGACCACCTTGCGCACGGCACTGAAGGCGGTGATCAGGTCATACTCGCCCCGGTCATACTCCCAGCGACCGGCGCGAACCAGTTGCAGCATTTTAAGTACCAGCATGCGCTTGCTGGCTGGGGAGAACTGGTAGCATACCGCCGCCGGAAAACGTTTTTTCACGAGCTGGTAAACCGCCTCGCCAATACCGCTGCCATCAATACCAATGTGCTGCACGTTGTAGCGCGTGAGCATGTTGATAATCATGGCGGCCTGCGCCTCGAACTCCATGCCGCGTATGCGCTGCGTCTCAATCGTGCGGAACTTGCCGCCCGGGATCAGTGGCGCCGCGTTAACAGAGATGGCCCCGCTGTCGCCTTTGCCGCTGGCTCCGTTGGGGTCGTATCCAATCCACACAGGGCGATCGGCCATTGGCCGCATGGCGTAGGGCTTCCAGTCCGGCCACTCGTCATAGCCGTCCGCGCCGCAGCTCAGCAACATGTTGTAGTCAAAGGCCGTCTCGCCGTTCTTGATGAAGGTACAGGCGTAGAGGTTGTCGTACTCTTCCGGGCTGTTTTCCTCGCGAATTTCATCAATATCAGTGAGATCCCAGCCGTGATCGACAGCATCCTGTAGCGTGACAATCTGGCGCCAGATTTTGTCCGGGCACATCAACCCGCTGTTCAGCGTCTTCCAGGACGTGTCGAACTCCACGCGCTTACCGTGGCTGCGGCCTTTGTTGAAGGCCTCACCAGACCAGAAGGGGTACGCTTCATGACTCTCTGCTGACGGTGTCGAGAAGTAGGTGCGCGTCAGCCCCTTCAGGGTCGCCATCGCGCCGGCCACTTTCTTCAGGTTGGCAAACTGCCCGACCCAGAAAAACTCATCAAAGTACAGGTTGCCGGTATACGACTGCGCGGTTGCGGCAGACGTACCGAGAAAGTGCAGCTCTGCACCGTTGAACAGCTGGATCATGTCGCCGCCTTTCAGCTCAACATCCACCTCTTCTGCTGCCGAGCGAATGAAGCTGCGGAACTGGTACGCCTGACGACGGCTCGCTGATAAAAAGATCTGGTTACGCTGATGTTTGTACTTCACCTCATCAGACAGCGCGCGCAACAGCGCCTCGCGGGCAAAGTACCAGGTCGCACCAATCTGACGGCTTTTCAGGATGGCGCGGTTACGATGGTGATGGTTTTCAAACCAGCCCTGCTGATGCCAGTGCAGTGAGTCGATGATGTTGGCGCGCAGTGCAGAGATCTGCGCTTCTGAAAAGAAGTTTTGCTTCTTGCGGATCTTTTTCTTCGGTTGCGTCGCTGGCGTTCCGTTGTCCAGCTTCTTCAGCTGACGCGTGAGGAGGTCAATTTCCTTGAAGTCGCCGCCGGTCTTTTTGTCCTTGCCGGTGAGCTGGACGAGCCGGGCGTCAATGGACGTCGTGACCCGCTGCACAGGCGGCGTGTTGTCCCACTCGTCACGCTTTTTCCATGAGTAAATCGTGTTCTGATTGATACCCATCAGGCGTGCGATCTCCGCTGGCGGGTATCCCTGCCAGTAGAGCTGCCGCGCCCGGTGCATGATGAATGCTTCTTCAATCGCCATTTGTCCTCCTCGCTTCCTGCCGGGGAGATTAACCCGCGCGCGCGTGCCCTTTCGCCCGCTTTTGGTTGTGGCAATACCCTCACAACAACAACGCGTTGAGCGCGTACGCCAGCCCCTGCCATCATCACCGGGAACTCAACCAGATGAGCAAAAGAACATGGCTAATCAGGCAACCACACGTAAGAAATTCAAGGTGATGACCTCCGGCACAACAGTCGATGGGCGTAATGTCACCCGCGCGCAGATTCACGCAATGGCGGCGGCATACAACCCGTCCGTCTATGGTGCTCGCGTCAACATCGAGCACTATCTCTCACCATTCCCTGACAGTGTATTCAGTGCGATGGGGGATGTTGTTGCTCTGTCCGCTGAGGATATCAACGAAGGCCCGCTGGCTGGTGAAGCACACCTTTTCGCGGAGATCGAACCCACTCAGCGCATGAAGGACATGCTTGCCGACGGCAAGAAAATCTACTCCAGTACTGAAATGCACCCCAACTTTCCCCTGACGAAAGGCCCGTACCTCATGGGGCTGGCGATGACCGACACTCCGGCAAGCCTGGGCACCGACAAACTGAAATTCACCGCTGAAAAGCGCGCAGAGATCATGCGATTCAGCTCGCAGGATGCAGAAGTCACCATGTTTACCCCTTCTTTTGAGGCTGAACTGGTGCAGGAAAATCAGAGCCGAAATGATTCGGGTAAGGAATGGTTCTCCCGCGTAATGGGCATTCTCGGCAAAGGGCAGAAAACCGACGATCAGCGCTTCAGTCAGGTGCATCAGGCCGTTGAGGCGGTGGCGCAATCTCAGGTTGATCTTGGCGAGCAGTTCAGTACTGCCGAACAGGAACGCCAGCAGGACAAGGCCACCATCCAGAAACTGACCACTGACCTGGCCGCACTGCGCCAGCAGCTTGAAGGGACGGATGGCAATTTCAGCCAGCGCCCGGCAGCCGGCGGTGGCGATAACGCGCAGCTCGCTGACTACTGATATCCATAACGAGAGATCCCGCACATGAGAAACCCTACCCGTAAGCTGTTTGACAGCTACGTTGCCCGCCAGGCACAGCTTAACGGCGTCAGCGCCGCTGCCGTTGCGGCACAGTTCAGCGTTGACCCGACTGTACAGCAGCGCCTTGAAGCGGCCGCTCAGCAGGATGATGCCTTTCTGAAGCTGATTAACGTCTTTGGCGTGGAAGAGCAGATCGGCCAGAAAATCCTGATCGGCAGCAAAGGCCCGCTGGCGGGCGTCAACAACAGCACCACCAACCGCCGCAATCCCGGCGCTAACGACAAGATGGATCCGTACAACTATCTGTGCCGTAAAACCAACTACGACTACGCCGTCAGCTACGCGCAAATGGATGCGTGGGCGCATCAGCCGAACTTCCAGCCGCTTATCAGCTCGGCAATGGCCCGTCAGATGTCGCTTGACCGCATCATGATCGGCTTTAACGGTACCAGCTACGCCGACCCGTCAGACCGCGCAGCGAATCCGCTGTTGCAGGATTGCGGCATCGGCTGGCTGCAAAAAATTCGTAATGAAGCTGCACACCGTCGCATTACCGGCGTGACGATCACCTCGCGTGACCAGAACAACGCCATTGTCGCCCAGGGCACCTATGGCAACGTAGCGGCGGCGGTCTATGACGCTAAAAACAGCCTCATGGACGAATGGCATAAGCGCAACCCTGACAACGTGGTGATTTTGTCCGGCGATCTGCTGACAACCAGCAATTTCCCGACCATCAACGCCATGAGTCAGACCAACCCGAACACCGAAATGCTGGCCGGTCAGCTGATTGTGGCGCAGGAACGCGTAGGCAATATGCCGACATTCATCGCGCCGTACATGCCGGGTAACGCGATCCTCATCACGCCGTTTAAAAACCTCTCGATCTACTACCAGCGCGGCGGCCTGCGACGGACGATCAAAGAAGAGCCGGAATACAACCGCGTGGCAACGTATCAGTCCTCTAACGATGACTTCATTGTTGAGGATTACGGGGCGGTGGCCTTTATCGACGGCATCACCTTCGCTGAAAAAGCCGAAGGCGGCGAGTAACCGTGCACAGGGCGGGCTGCGGCCCGCCGTTATTCGGGGAAGAGATAATGCTGACACCGGCACAAAAACATTTTCAGAAGGTCATGGCTGAGCGCCATGGCAAAACCGACGATCTTTCGGATACAGCCAGAACGGCGCACGAGCAAATCATGCACCGGCTGCGCATGGATCAGAGTGCATTGAAGCGAGTGCAGTCTGACCAGGCGAAAGCGGCCATGAAACGGCAGTTGCTGCCGCATTACGAGGGCTGGATCGAGGGCACGCTCGACGGCGACAGTGGCCGACAGGATGAGGTGATTGTCACCCTGATGGTCTGGGCGATTGATGCCGGTGATTACGCGCTGGCCGCCCGCATTGGTCGCTACATCGTCACGCACGGCCTGCTGATGCCTGACCGCTTCAACCGTACCGCCGCTACCGTTCTGGTCGATGAGATTTGCGATCCGATTCTGGTGCAGGTCAAGGCAGACGATACCACCGACGTCACGCCATATCTGGCGGTACTCGATGAAGTGGCGGAGTTCACCGCCGACAGTGATATGCCCGACGTGGTTCGCGCCAAGCTCTGCAAGGTGCGCGCCTTTGCGCTGCGTAACGGCACAACTGAAGAACAGACGACCGCGCTGGAGTTGTTGCGCCAGGCGCTGACGCTTGATGCGGGCGCCGGGGTGAAAAAAGAGATCGACCGGCTGGCTCGTGTGGTGAAAAAAGCCGCCGCGCAGACAGGCGCCGACGGGGCTGAGAGCACCGATGGTTCCGATGGCACTGGCGATGCTGACGGAGGCACCGCAGCGGACAGCGCGGGTGCGGGAGACGCTGCAGCATCGTCAAATCCGGCGGTGGCGGCCAGCGCCACAGCGACGAAAGCCACCCGCAAAAGCCCAACCCGTAAGACGGCAGCGCGCAAAACAACAGCGAAAAAAACGCCTGCCGCCAAAAAATAACCGACTTGCGCCCCGTGCGCTGGCGGCGCGGGCGGAGATCTGCAACGCATGGCGTTTGCTTTTCTCCGTCCGCTCACCGCCACCCATTCAGGAGATGACGCGATGAGCCTTGTAGCCGGTCGCACTGTTATCCCCTCTTCGGAGGATGTACCAGACACTGACGATGGTGGCGAGAAAGTCACTGCCGGAACGTTCTGGCCGGAAATTGCCCTGAGCGATGTGCGCATGGAGATGCGCATCAATGGCGCGGTGACGACTTCGCGCCTCAAACAAGCCGTTATCGAAGGTGTATCCCACACCCTCGATCAACTGGCTGACTGGCAGTCCATCCAGCTGGCGGCGGGGTATACCCGACTGGCTGATGTGCCGGCGGTCGAGGTGAACGGAGAAAGTGTGAAGGTGCACCGTTTCAGGCGGGCGGTATTCAGCATTGCTCGCGCGCACATTCTCGGCACGAACCGGGACGTGGACACCACCGGCGACGCTGGTGAAAAACGCGCCGTTGCGCTGGCGTCGCAAGCCGATGATATGTGGCGCGATGCACGCTGGGCGATCTCCGATATTCGCGGCACTGTGCGCAACACTGCGGAGGCGTTCTGATGAAAGTGCAGGCTTTGCAGGGCGATACCGTGGATTTGCTGTGCCAGCGTCATTACGGCACTACTCAGGGCGTAACCGAGATCGTGCTTGCTGCTAACAAAGCGCTGGCCGGTCAGCTCTTCCTTGAGGCAGGGCAGGTGGTGGAGTTACCAGAAATCAGCGCCACGGCGACGAAGGAGACCGTACAGCTATGGAGCTGATTAATCGTATCTGGAATGGCGTGACGTACTCCTGGTCAACATTGCTGACGGGCGTCGGTGTCATGACGCAAAAGGACTGGCTTACCGCTATTGGCATCCTGATTGGTATCGCTGCCGCCGCGCTGGGTGAGTTGCATCGCCGCCGCATGGCGCGCATTCACGAAACCAATAATGCGTTACTGAACGAACTGATCGACGCGATTCGCGACGACACCGAGAACCGCCAGGACGTTAAAGAGCTGATCCGCACCATCCGGGAGGCGCCGCGATGAAAAAACGCATTATTGCCTGCTCAACCGCCGCGATCATTTCTCTGGCCGCCACGCTGTGGCCGCAGGCGCTGCGAACCAGCCCGGAAGCACAGCTAAAGATGGCGAAGTATGAGGACTGTCGCAAAACCCCGTACTACTGTCCGGCGGGCGTGCTGACAGTGGGCATCGGCTCCACCTCAAAGGTGGAGAACCGTGAATACGCCGAGGGCGAGATTGCCGAACGCTGGTTTAACGATCTTTTGCGCGCCGAGAAATGCGTTAACCGTGAATTTAACGGCGCTGCTGCACCGCAGAAAGTCTTTGAGAGCATGACCGACGGCACCTTTAACGTCGGCTGTACCGGGCTGGGCTGGTACACCAACGCCAAAGGCCAGAAGGTGAGAACCACTCTCTGGCGCCACGCGCAGGCCGGTAACTGGAAGGGCGTTTGCGAACGGCTGACGGACTTTGTGAACTCTGGCGGCAAGCGCCTGCAGGGGCTGGTCAACCGCAGGGAAGAATTCAAAGCGTGGTGCTTATCCGACCCGGCACTGAAGGGGGCGAAATGAAAGCGATAGCCATTCTTGCCATCGTGATGTTTGTCCTGCTGATTGCCGCAGTCAGTGGATTTGCCTGGCAAAGCCATAAGCGTGAACGGGCAGAGCAATCATTGAACAGCACCCGGGAAGAACTAAAACAAACCGGCGATGTACTGGCCGAGGTCAGGGCGCTGCGCCGGGACGTCAGCCAGGTAGAGGCCGGGCTAAAAGCACTCAGTCAGCAACGAAACGCAACAGGAGAACACCGACGTGAAAACATCAAAACCGCACTGGCCGGTAACGACTGCGCCGTTGCTCCTGTGCCTGTTGCTGGCGCTGACAGCCTGTACCAGCGAGCCGAAGAAGTCAGCGCCGCAGATTATTCAGGAACCTTTACCGGAAAGCCTGACGGCAAAAACTGACGTTCCGCCACCACCGGTCAGGCCGATGACGTGGGGCGGGCTTGCTGTCTGGACAGATTCATTACTTGACGCGCTGGATACCTGCAACGCCGACAAGGCGGGCATTCGTGAACTGGAACTGCGGCGTATCGCCAGGGGGATAAAGTGAAAAAAGCTGAACTGCTGCGCGCCGCGCTGATTGCCGGCAATGCCTGGTGCAAAGCCAACCCGGAACAAATCACGGTCTGGGTGGAAAAAGGTCATATCCAGATCGAAGCGACCGGCGAAGCGTCGTTCATGTACCACTACACCATTCAGGTGCTGGCGATGGATTTTCCCGGCCAGATTGACGATCTCATGCTGCCGTTGCTGGCGTGGGTGTGGCAGCAACAGCCGGATCTGCTGCTGAATCCCGACAATAACCGCAAGGTGGAATTTGACGCCGATATCGTCAATGACGACGTCGCCGACATTCTGTTTAAGGTGCCGGTCTGGGAGCGCGTCATAGTGACAAACGACGCATTCGGCACGCCGAAGGCGGATCATCTTGCCGAGTCACGTCCGCGTTTCTGCGGTGGCGAGTGGGAGACGGTCTTTGATCCGGAGTCCGGGGGATCGCTGGCATGAGTCATGATGATGCGCTGTTCAGTCAGCTTGATGCGGTATTTGCGGCCATTTTGTCGGGCATGTCTCCGGCAGGGCGTCAGCGTACCGCACGCAGCGTCGGCACGATGCTGCGCCGGAGACAGAGTCAGCGCATTGGCAGGCAGGAAGCACCGGACGGCTCAAAGTTCCCGTCCCGACGTCGTCGCGTGTTGCGTTCACAGGCCGGGATCGGCTTTGTCTGGCAGGGTGAAAACCGTCGCCTGCGTAACTGGCGGGCCGTTCGTGGCCGTCGCGGTCGCATGCTGACCGGTTTTGATGAAGAGCGCGGCGCAGTTCGCTCGTTCTATCGCGAAGACATTGAGCGGTATCTCGATATCAACTTTAACGAGACGCGCCGAAACACCACGAAAGCCGATCCAATGTTCCGGCGTTTACGTACCGCGCGTTTTCTCAAAACCCGCGCGACCGCTGACGGTGCAGAGGTGGGTTTTTCCGGCGTGGCTGCGCGTATCGCCCGCGTCCATCAGTTAGGCCTGCGCGACAAAATCAACGACAGCGGCGCAATGGCAACCTATCCCCGCCGTGAGCTGCTGGGTCTGAGTAAGACCGACCGCATGGCGATAGCTCGCCAGGTAATTGACTCGCTGGGGGTACGCTGATGGGAATTGCCGAACTGCTTCGCCTGCTGGAGAACATTGCGCGCACTGGCACGGTGACGGAGATTGACGAGAAAAACGCGCGTGTGCGCGTGCGGAGCGGTGGGCTGGAAACCACCTGGCTGCGCTGGACGGCGCAGCGGGCCGGGGCGTTTAAGGTCTGGGTGCCGCCATCTGTCGGCGAGCAGGTCTGGTTCCTGTGCCTGGGTGGCAATACCGACGTCGCATTTATCGGCGGCAGTCTGTACAGCGACGACAATCCGGCACCGGGCGCATCACGTAATGAGATGGTGGTGACCGCCCCGGATGGCGCGACGTTTCGCTACGACGCGGAGGCGGGCGCATTGCAGGTGAAGGGCATCAAATCTGCCGTGGTTGAGGCGTCAGTTAAAATCACGCTGGATACCCCGGAGGTGGAGTGCACCAACCTGCTGATCACCAAAAAGCTGGAAGTTACCGAAGGCGGTGGGATGCGCGGCGATATCACCCACACCGGTGGGGCGTTTACGTCCAACGGCGTGCAGGTGGATGACCACAATCATGGCGCGGTTGAGCGCGGCGGTAGCTGGACGGAGGGCACGCGATGACAGAGCGCTATCGCGGGATGAATGCCGCAGGCACCGGCACCCTGACCGACGAGGATCATGTGTGGCAGTCGGTTAACGATATTTTGCTGACGCCGGTCGGCAGTCGTCTGATGCGCCGCAACTACGGTTCGCTGTGCCCTGACCTTATCGACAGTCCGCAAAACGACGTGACCCGTCTGCAACTGATGAGCGCGGCCGTGATAGCACTGGCAGCATGGGAGCCGCGCATTGCGCTCGATACCATTAATGTGACGTATTCCGCCAGTGGTGCCGTGACTGCCGAACTCTCCGGCATGCTGACGGAAACGATGGAAAAAAGCACCCGTGCGGTGACGTTAAGGGGTAATACCGATGCCAACAATTGACCTGTCACAACTACCCGTACCGACCATTATTGAGGCGCTGGACTTTGAAACCATTCTTACCGACGTGAAGGCGGTAATGGTCGCTGCTTTTCCGGAGGATCAACGGGCATCGGTTGCAGCCGCACTGACGCTGGAATCCGAGCCGTTGACCATCATCGCCCAGGCGATGGCGTATCGCGAGCTGCTGTTGCGTCAGCGCATCAACGAAGGCGCAGCAGCCTGCATGCTGAGTCATGCGACCGGCGACGATCTGGATAATATCGCCGCCAATCTGGACACGGAACGCCTGGTTATCACCGAAGCCACCGACACCGCAGACGCGGTAACAGAAAGCGATGAAGCCCTGCGCCTGCGCGCGCAGGCTGCATTTGAGGGAATGAGCGTTGCCGGCCCGTCAGCGGCGTATGAGTATTTTGCGCGCAGCGCCAGCGGTCAGGTTGCTGATGCGCGGGCAACCAGCCCGTCACCGGCTGAAGTGGTGGTGGCCGTCCTCTCAACAGAGGGGGATGGCACCGCGTCAGCTGAGCTTCTGGACGCCGTTGCTGCCGCCGTCAACGATGAGGAAGTGCGGCCCCTGGGGGACAGAGTGAAAGTGCAAAGCGCTGAGATCGTTGAGTACGCGATTGACGCCACGCTGTACCTCTACCCCGGCCCGGAGTCGGAGCCAATTATTAACGCAGCAATGGCATCACTCCGGGCGTTTCTTGCTGATAACGATAAGAAAATTGGACGCGATATTGTGCGATCCGCTATTTCGGCTGCCCTGCATGTTCAGGGCGTACAGCGCGCGGTAATCAATACGCCGGCCGCCGACCTCCGGATTGATAACACTCAGGCGGCACGGAATACCGGTTACACCGTGGACAACGGTGGAACGGATGAATAACTCACTTCTCCCGCCCTCTTCAACGGCATGGATGCGCAGTGCCGAGAGCGCATCGGCCAGACTGTCGGCCATTACAGTGGCGCTTCGCACACTGTGGACGCCGACGGCATGCCCTGTTGATTTGTTGCCGTATCTGGCGTGGGCGCTGTCGGTAGACCGGTGGGACAAAAGCTGGCCGGCCGCTAAAAAGGTGGCAGCGATTCAACAGTCGTACTGGTTGCATCGCCGAAAGGGTACCCGCGCCGCCGTTCGGCGGGTGATTGAAGATATGGGGTTTTCCGCCACATTTGCGGAGTGGTTCGATGTCGGCGACGAACCTGGAACGTTCAGGCTTGAAGTGGATGTAAACGATGTCGGACTGACGCCAAAAACACTGGACGAATTAAACCGCCTGATTGGTGAAGCAAAGCCGGTGAGCAGACACCTGTCTCAAATAATTATATCAACGAAAACCAGAGGAGAAATCTGGATGGGGATTGCACCTTACTGCGGCGAGATTATTACCGTTTACCCGTCAGATTATGAGCCTGACGACACGATTTATTACAACAGCGTAGCGCACTACGACGATAACCACCGATATTCCGGGGCGTAACATGACGACAATTTTTGAGACCTCTCGCTGGGATGATGCCATTCACCTGATTCAGCGCGGTGAACGCGTGTCAGGTGGCCGCAATGGCGTGGCGAACATTCAGGCCTCCCAGCTGGCGAACCGCACGCAGTATCTGAGGGCGCAACTGGATTCCGTGATGGAATCCGGCGAATTTGCAAACTTCACCTTCCTCATCACCGCCGATGACCCGGACGGCACCCTTGCCGGTCTGGCAGCGACAACCAACGGTAAAATTTTCCGCGTGGCCCAGGGGGCTGGCAGTGAACTGTCATTCATCTACTACGTGAACGATGGCGGCAGGGCGGTGCCGGTGGCGGAGTGGCTGGGCGGTGCGGCGCTGGATAACGTCAAACGCAATGACGGACTGATGGATGTGACTGCGGATGCTGACTTTATTGATAAATATGTCATTTATGCTGACGGCTCGGTAACGACCAACGGCGACGGCTGGCGGGGGCTTTTCTTCCAGGTGAAAGCGGGTGAAGAGTGGACTTATCGCGGCTCAATGGGGTCAGTCATTGTCGGGGATGATATTGCTGTTATGTGGCAGCTCGACAGTCGGGGAAACAAAATCGCCCCCCTGGTTAAAATGACCTCTGACGGAAAAGTGATGCCGGACCAGACCTTCACCGCCACGGCAACTGAAGACGGTCTGATTTATATTCGCGCACGCTCGCGGGATGCCGACGGTAATCTGCTGTCGTTTAATGTATACCGCCGCAGGCCTTTTTATATCCCGGGTCGTTATATGGATACCGTATCCGGTCAGGCATATGCGACGGTAGAACAGCTTATCAACGGGCGTGCGTTTCGTGAGCTGGGCGCAGAGGCCGGGTATTTCGGCAATACGTTTATGTATGTGGACGGGAGCATTAACTCTGCCACCACGTCATGGCGGGCCTATAAAATCCCGGTAAAAGCCGGAGACCGGCTGCGGTATGACGGCCCGTATGGCAGTAATATTGTCGGTTTTATGGTGGGGCTGGCTATTCAGCTGGATACCGCCGGTAACTTTATCCGGGTGCTGCATCCGGTGTTTGGCACCGGTGAAGTCACGCGGCGGGAGGGCATCATCTTTACCGCCGGACAGGACGGTTTTATCTGGATTAATGCCCGCACGGCGTACTCGACGGATATAAAAATTTACCGCGAAGAGCCGCACAGCTGGATTGATAATACCGCCTGGGGAGAAACAACCGACTACGTGCAGATTGATAACACTGTCATTGAGGGGGACAGCATCACTAAAACCCCGGCAAACGGCGAGCAGCATGCAGTGTATATCCGCGCCAAAAAGGGCGATATGGTAACGTATTTCGGTTCGCACGGCTCTCTCTCGGCGGGTCAGGTCATTGACATGATTATCCAGCTCGACGAAGACAAGAAACCGGTAGAAGTGCTGGCGCAACATGTCTCCAGGGGAACAACAGCGTTTTATACCTACAGTTCTGCGGTGGCAAAACAGGACGGCTGGCTTTATGTCCGCGCTCGTTTCTCTGATTTTCGTATCTTCACCAAACATCGGGCATTCGCGCGGGAAGAGACCGTCAGTGCGCTGAGCCGCACGGTATCAACCCTGCCCGCCGCGTCCTGCCAGATGGAGCGTCTGCCGGTACGTCTGGATAATACCTGGAACTTCAACGCCACGGCCTTTATCCAGGACCAGATTATTGAAGAAGGGGAATATCTCTACGCTGTCGTGACAGCGGAGGGGCGTCTGCCGCATATCATGCAGCGGCACCGGTACGGCGGCGCGTGGTCGGTGTTCGACCTCAGCCAGGTTCCTGACCTGATTGCGAATGACGGCTCCGGGGTGCTCAAGTCACCCACCACCGAAGACGGGCATAATGTGGCGGTGATGGGTATTACCCGCGAGGGTTACATCCTCGTTGCAGCTAACCATCACGGCAACCCGTGGCGCTGCGTTATCAGTGAGCGGCCGCACGACATTTCCGCCTGGAAGCGTGCGCCCTTTGCCACCGACTCCAAAGTGGTGACGTATCCCCGGTTTACCCGCTACCCGGACGGCACCCTTCACGCATTCTGGCGCGAGGGAAGCTCGGGGAACGGTGTCTACTACGGGGCAACGTTCAATGATGAAACGATGCTTTTCAATCCCAAAGTACTGCTGATTGATGCGCAGGCATCCAACCCGTACGAACAGCGTATTGTTATTGACGATGAAGGCACGCTTCATCTGTGCTGGGGATACCGCACGGAATCTCAGGACGCAAACACCAACTTTGGCCTGCTCTATGCGAAATCCACCGACAAAGGCGCGACGTTCACCAGTGCCGACGGTAGCCAGCAGTATGCCCTGCCACTGAGCGGCAGCAACGCGGAAAAAATCATTGATGCGCCTGCCGGTTCGGGTTACTGCAACCAGAACGGGGCATGTCATGACCTGGAAAACAACTATCACACGGTCATCTGGCAGTACGACCGGGATGGTGCCACCCAGATTTGTCATATCTGGTTTGACGGTACGCAGTGGCAGCGGGAGCTGGTGAGTGATTTCACATTTGCCGTAGCACTGAACGTCCCGACGCTGGATGGCTCCCTGTGCCGTCCGCTGATTTTCTGCACCAACCTCGGACGGCTGTATGTGGCGTACCACACAACGGAAATGGGACGGCAGAACGATATCCGGGTGATTGATGTGACGGAGCCGGGCGCGCCGGTGGATTACTGCGTGGCGAAATATGATGTCGGGACGATTGAGCTGTCCATCAATACCGACATGGTGAAGCGCAGCGGCGAGTTATCCATGCTTCTGACCCGTGGCGCGTCAGGGGCGGAGCGTCCGGGCTATAAGCGATTTGTATCTGAGTCAGGCTGGCTGATGACCGTCACCCTGCCGGAAAATAACTGAAGGGGCGGGTAATGAGTGAACGTCGTTTTTATTCCATGCTGACGCAGGCCGGTGCGGAAAAAATAGCACAGGCACAGGTGAGCGGTGTCCCTGCGGGGTTTGTATTTATGGCGGTAGGGGACGGCGGAGGCGTTGTGCCTTCCCCTTCATCAGAGCAGACCGGGCTGATTAATGAGGTCTGGCGTGCAGAGCTGAACAGTCTGACTGTGGTCGACGAGCAGAAAAATATTATTCAGGCTGAAGCGATAATGCCGCCGCAGGTGGGGGGCTTCACCATGCGGGAGGTTGCGCTGTTTGATGAGGAGGGTGTGTGTCTTGCTGTCGGCAGTCTGCCGGTCACGTACAAGCCGACACTGAGTGAAGGTTCCGGGCGATTCTCTGTTGTGCGGATATGGCTGGCGGTCAGCAGTACGGAAGCGGTACAGCTGACCGTAGACACCTCGGTAATCATGGCGTCGCGGGAGGATGTGGATAAGGCGAAGGATGAGTCGATGGACTACACCGATAAGGCTCTGCAGGAAGCCATCGCCGAAGCCATCACAGCGGCAAAGCGTGATTTCTGGGAGGATGAAAACCCGGTCGGCACGGTGAAGTTTTACGCGCAGAACGTTAACCCTAACGAGCGTTATCCGTGGTCGCGGTGGGTTTATACCGGCGAAAATAAATCAATTCGCGTCGGCAAGGCTGACGGCTCGAACGTCGGGCAGACCGGCGGCAGCGATACCGTGACCATTGAACGCGCCAATCTGCCCGCCGTTCAGATTGATGTTACCGGCGAAACCAGCGAGCAGCCTGAGCAGACGCTGACTACAGCGGAAAACGGGGCGCATAACCACCAGGGTGGTGACGGTGCGCCGGGTGAACAGTGGCGGGAAGGTACGCACGGCACGGATAACCAGAAGGACGCGAATTTTAACCTGACCAGCGATGCGCCAGCGCACTCGCATGACGTTACTATCCCACAGCATAAACACTCGACAACCGGCAAAACCGCCAACCTCGGCGAGGGTAAATCGTTCAGCGTGGTGGAAGCCCACACCCTGCTGATGTGCTGGGCGAGGGTGGCGTAGTATCGAGTAACGTCGAAAATGACAGTGCTGCAGCATGGTCAGAAATGGCGATGCTTGCCGGTATAACAAAGCCCCTCGATGAGGGGCTTTTTGCTGGTTAAAACAGGCTGCTGAGGGAGTTTGATACCGAGTTAACGGCTTTGGTTGCGCTGGTTTTGAGATCATCCAGCACGTCACTGACCGAGGACGTCTGTAGCTTCTCGCGAAAATCTGCATCCGCGCGACTCAGGCTGATCGTGAACTCAATCTTTTTGGGGTTGCCGTAGCGATCAAACTCCGTCTTTCCCCGCTCCAGCCGCGTCATGACGTACATTCCGTAAATCTGCCCGTCACCTTCAATCAGCGGCCAGGGGCGACCGGCAAAGCCGATTGTCTCCAGCGCCGACAGTGACCACCGCCCGCCGGTGATTTCCGGGTATAGCACACCGTCAAGGGTGATCGTATCGTCACCCGGCCCGATATACTGCCAGGCCGCCGACTGATTAACCCGGTCATTTTTAACGTGTCGCCACTCCTGCGAGTGCCGAAGCTGCTGATACGGGACAGTGCGCAGCGTAAAAACAAACATCCCGAATACCATCATCATAGTGATAATCCCCTTTATTCCCGATCGCGGTATGAACCACGGTTAGCTTTGCGGGTGCTGGCCATCGCATCACGCACAGCGTTGCGAACCATTTTTTCAAGCTCCTGATCCGAGCGTTTGCCGACGTCGTTAAAGACCAGTTGGAAGAACGGTACAGTACCCGACGAGGCAGCGACCGGCGCAGATGTTGCCCCCTGTGTCGCCGTCGGTACCGACAGAACGCCGCCGGCCGCAGCCACAGACACGCGAGGCACAGGCTGCGGAATAACCCGCGCCTCCTGATAGGCGCCACGCAGCGCCAAAGCACGCGGCAGGTTTTTAAAGACAATGTCGCCGGGGCCGATTTTCTTCGTATTGTTGGCCGTCGCCTTAGTGTTATCAGCGATGCTGTTCAGGCGTCGCTGTGTACCGGTATCACCAGATAAGGGAGAGGACGACGGAGGAGGGGCAGCTATAACAGGAGAGTCCGTTTTTTTCGGAGCAACCTTTAACATATCCCCCTGAAGAAAGGCGACCTTATCCTGTAGAAGTGACATACGCTGAGCGTCTTCGATCTTCTTGCGTGCCCGCTCAGCTTCATCAGGCAATACACCCAGCTTTTCCAGAATCCAGGCCAAAGTATCCAGCAAGGCCTTGGCTGGGATAAGCACCACCTGAAGCGCACCACCAAGCACATTGCCAAAGGTACTCCCGGCGCTGGCGCATTTATCGAGAGTGTCCTTACTGGTCTGAATCGGTGACAGCAGATTGGTAAACCATTGCCATACAGACTTCACACCATCACCGACGGATTCCAGAATGGGTGAGAACGCGGCAAATGAATCCCTGAGAGGCGAAAGGGCCTGCATAACACCGGTGAACAAACCCGTGAAAAAGGCCTTTAGAGGTTCCCAATACCGCCAGATGAGCAGCCCAGCCGCAATAAAGGCCGCGCCAATCAAACCAATGGGGCTGAGCAGAAAAGACAGCACGCCACCGAGCATTTTGAGGCCACTAAACCGCAGTAAAAACATGCCAAAACTTTTACCAAAAGAAGCCAGTGCAGCACCCGGAGCCAGAAACGCTCCCATTAAAGCGGAACGCATAGCAGGAAGGACAGCGCTTACTTTGCTTATTTTCACTAAGATGCCACCAAACCCGGACTGCACACCTGATAGTACTGCGCGCCAGCCCTTCATGGTTGCCATTACGGGGCCGGTTGCGGTACCAAAAGTGCGCAATGCTGCTACGGTGCCGAGAATACCGCGACCACCGGTCAGTAACGTGAAGCCGAGCCGCAGTTTTGCAAGCGGCCCAATCAGAATACCGACGGCAAGCGAGAGAGCACCAATAGCGACAGTCAGCGCCAGCGCACCACCCACAACGAGGAGGAGAGTTTGCGCGAGGCGCGGGTTGGCTTTCACCCATTCACTAGCCGCCGTAATAACGTCGCTCAGGTTTTGGGTTAATTTACGTAGCGGCCCGTCGGCGGTTTCTTCCACCTGAATGCGAAAGCCTTCCCAAGCGCTATCGAGGTTTTTGAGGTCGCCACCAAGGTTATCAGCCATTTTTTTTGCAACAGCAGACGCCTCACCGGAGGCTGCCTTTAGGGCATCAATGAGCTTTTGTAGCTCGCCACTTCCAGCGCCAGCAACCAGTGTTTGAAGGCCAACAAAAGCCTCCTCCCCTGCGATATCTTTAAAAAAACCGACCTGGTCAACCTGCCCGTATTTTTTAGTCGCCTTATAGAGGTCAAGAAGAATAGTTTCTACTGGTCGCATTTTGCCGCTGGCGTCTGATACCGATACGCCGAGTTGTTTTAGTGCTTTTGCTGCTCCCGCAGTGGGGGAGGCGAGACGGGCCAGTGAAGAACGCATGGCAGTACCGGCATCACTACCACGAAGGCCGTTATTAGCCAGAATACCCGCCATCCCGGCAGCCTCTTCCAGGCTGATACCTAGCTTTGATGCTACTGGCCCGGCGTATTTCATTGTATCGCCAAGGCTTCGTAAATCAGTATTCGTGCGGGTAAATGCCGCTGTCAGCACGTCACTGACGCGATCCATCTCTCCTGCCGGGAGGGTAAATTGAGAAAGGATGTTTGATCCAATATCAGCACTTTCACCCAGATCCATCCCACCGGCCAGCGCCATATTGAGCACGCCGGGTAAGGCCGCCTGGATTGATTGCGGCGTGAAGCCAGCCATGGCAAGAAACGCCTGACCGCTCGCTGCGTCGCGGGTGGTAAATGCCGTTTCCGCGCCAAGCTTTTTCGCCTGCGCACGCAATGCTGCGAGTTGAGAGTCACCTTTATCAAGTCGCGTCAGTGCCTGAACGCGCGACATTTCCTCGTCAAAGCCAACAGCAGGAGCCAGAAAGCGCCCGCCGGTATATCCGGCAGCAGCTGCGCCAGCAATTGCAATGGTGCCGCCGCCGCGAAGTCTCGCACCGGTTTCCTTCGCCTTTTCATAGCTTGTCTGCGCGCGTGTTACCGCCGCCAGGCGCTGCCGTTCGCGCTCAAGAGACAGTGCGTACTGCTCGGTTCGCCGGATAGCAGATTGCACTGCGCCACTACCGGCGGTGAGGTTAACGCCGTGCTGGCGCACCGCCTGTCCGGCTGCACGTAGTTGGGTAGTCTGCTTGTTGTAGGTGTCCGTCAGCCGCGAGAGCTTGTTGCGCAGCGTTTCAAGCCGCGCTGTCTGCGCTTCGGTAAGCTGCCCACCTTCGCGCTGCTTCTGGTTGAGGCCATCAAACGCGCGCTGGGTATTCCTGAGCTTCAGGGCTGTGTCGTTAGCCTGAGAGCGCAGCTTGTCGAAAGACGATGCGCTTTTTTCCAGATCTTTAATGGAAGACTGTGTTTTTTTGAGGGAGTCGGAAAGGCCGCCAATAGCTTTACTGGCGGCACTGACCGGGCGGGTGAGTTTATCAATGGCACTGAACGCAACGCGAATACTAAGATCCATCGTCGTCATCCTCCTGTTCATGGTTGCCGCTTCTGATGGCCGCCTTCTCGCGCCAGGCCATCAGCTCGCGCAGCTCCATGCCGTACATCTCGGAGGGCGGCCAGTGAAAAATAACTGCAATGTCGGCGATCAGATCGTCGACGTCAGAAAATACCGCCTCTCTTATTCGCTCTCCGTCTCCGCCGCGTTCGGTACGGACGGCGCCGGTTTCGTCAAAAAAGGCGTAATCTCTTCGCAGATAGCGGTAAAGTCACCGGTTGCCATAGTGCCAACATCAGAGGTGGTCAGTGATGGTGTGGTGACGCGAGTCAGCAGCGTAGAGACCGCATCGAAATCGAAGTTCAGCACATCAACCAGACGCAGGCCGCGCAGGGAGCCGGCCTGTTTGATATTGTCGTTGATGGTGATAGTAGTAATTTCCTGATCGCCGCGCTTAATCGGCTTACTGAGAATAATGGACATAACAGTTTCTCCGGGCGGCACTCTGGCCGCCTTAAAGGTGAGTAAAAAGGGTTATCAGCTGCCGAGACCCAGCGCCGACATAATGCGATCCGGATAGAGATTCTGACCGTTCCGCTTGTAGATAAAGTTCAGCAGGTCGATTTCCAGCAATGGCTTATCGTCCACCGACAGCTTGTAGTAGGTGTTTTTGATGGCGTAGGTGTGGTTGGTGTCATCACCCTGCTTGGCATCACCCGGATCGATTTCGGTGATACGCCCGCGCATCTCAACCTCCAGCAGTGAGCTGGTACCGCCGCTGTAAATCTCGCCGACAAAGCGCAGGCGCATTTCGTCGATATCACCACCGTATTTCAGGATCAACTCTTCGACCACACCGCCAACAACCATTGACGCATCGAGCGCCCCGGAATCCAGACCCAGATCGACAGCCACCGCGCCCACCATACCGCCGCCCTGGTAATCTTCGGTCTTACGGGTCACTTTCGGTAGCGTCACGCTGGGGACTTTGCCGATATGGTTCACGCCGTCCACAAAGACGGTGAACAGCCGGAGTTTTTTCGGAATAGCCACTATTCACCTCCCAGCGATGCAAAAGCGGATTCGTAATACTGATCGGTGAATGTCTGGATCATCGTCAGATCTTCCAGCGGTGGCACCGGGCTGTAGTTGTAGCGAACGATAGCTTTGCCCTGGCGAATGCCTGTTACCGGGTTATCAACGACGTCATACCAGCAGGCCGCACCAATCAGCTTACCTGCCGTGACCAGCGCCTGAAGCTTGGCGTTAATCCCGCTCACCACGTCTTTCACGTTCGCAGGGGTCAGCGGGGTATCCACGGTAGTGAACTGCGCTTCCGCGATGCTGTCTGCCAGAATCTGCGCGGTTCGCGTGTACACCTCGAAAATGAATTCTTCGGTGTCGGTGGTGCGGTTTCCCCAGAAGCGGAAGCCATCGCGCTTAATGAGCGTGGTGATCTCGTTGGCGTTCAGCTCGTTGGCGTCGGAATCTTCCGCCTGCAACGCCCAGAACACATCCTTCGAAATCCCCAGCACGTTTTTGACCGGCACGTTTGACAGTGATTTATGCCATCCCTGCTCGCTGTCGATTAGCGCCCGCAGACCCAGCGCATAAGCCACGGCAGGGAATTCTTCATTCACACCGGTCAGCGGGTTATAGGCGATAAAGTTCGGCCAGATCAGCATTCCTTCGCGTTCCGCAAACGTCTCGCGGTAGGTTTTCGCTTCCGCAATGGTGTCGCAGCCGTCGCAGTAGCTGTACGAGAACGCCCGCAATTGCTTCGCGATAACCCGCAGCTGTGCGGTCACTTCGGCGGTGTCGTACTCCGGAATGCCGAGAATGCGCGGACGATAGCCGGTTTTCTGCTCCGCCGTCAGAAAGGCAAACATACCCGTGTAACTGCCGTCCGCCTGCGTGCCGCCGATAATCAGCTGTGACTGCGTTGGCTTGCCTTCACCGGTCTCAGCTTCGGCAACGCGCACTACGATCACGCGGGTGCTGACCTGGTCGGAAATAGCTTTCAGCGATTTGTAGAGCGAGCCTGTTTTACCTGCTTTGCCGAGTACGCTGATAACTCGCGTCACAAGCACCGGGGTGTTAAGTGGGAAGGTGGCGGGGTCGGCGTCTTCAGCTACCGCGACCAGACCAATGACCGTTGAATCAATGTCATTGATCGCGGTCTGGAGGTCGGTATTTTCCTTGACGCGCGCCCCGTGAAAAAAGTTGTCGGTCATACTCTACCGCCATCATGTTGAGTGAGTTCGCGGTCATCTTCGCCGGGATAGCGGGCGCTGTCGTGCATTCAGGGTTGTGACCATTCCGCCACAACAAAAAGCCATCGCCAGCATCGCGCGCGCATGAAACCATCAGCGGCGGAGGTAGATTCATGGCACTGACGACAGACACTATCGACAAAGCAAAAGCGTTACTGGACGAAGGGGCGCAGCGATTCCAGGACTATCAGTCCGAACTGTCGCGCGTACCGGCCTTCAGTATACTGATGGGCGGCAAAGCACTGACGCAGCTGGATCCGCGCATTATTTCGCTGGAGCTGACCGACAACCGCGGATTTGAGGCCGACGAGCTGACCATTGCTATCGACGACAGCGACGGATTGATCGAGCTGCCGCCGCGTGGTGCTGAGCTATCAGTATCGCTAGGGTGGCAGGGCGAACCACTGGTTTACAAAGGGGTTTACACCGTTGACGAGGTCGCCCATTCGGGGCCGCCGGACAAGCTGGAGATCACCGCCCGCAGCGCGGATTTTCGGGACGAGTTCAACGTCAAGCGCGAGGTGTCCTGGCACGACGTGACGGTCGAGCGCATCGTGTCGGCCATCGCCAGGCGTTACAAACTGACGCCGGTGATTTCCGAGCAGCTGATGAGCGCCGAGATTGACCACGCCGACCAGACCCAGGAAAGCGATATGTCATTTTTGACTAGGATGGCCGACCTGCTGGGAGCTATTGCCACCATCAAAAACGGTAGCCTTCTGTTTATCCTGCCGGGTGGTGGCGTCAGCGCGAACGGCAAAGCCCTGCCGCAGTTTGCGATCACCCGCTCAAGTGGCGACCGGCATTCCTTCCGCATCGCCGACCGTGACGCTTACACCGGCGTGCAGGCGTACTGGCTGGATCTGGAGTTTGGCAAAAAGAAAAAAGTCACCGTTAAAGCCCGCAAGAAAAAAACTGAGAAGAAGCCGCGCAGCAACGCGAGGGAAGGGGATTATATCGCTGGTGAAGATGGTAACGTTTTTGTTTTGAGGACAACGTACAGCAGCGAGATCGCCGCTCAGCGTGCAGCTGCGGCAAAGTGGCAGCAGCTCAAACGCGGCGCCGCCGAATTTAATATGACGCTGGCCTACGGCCGCGCAGATCTGTACCCGGAAATGCACGGTACGGTATCAGGCTTCAAAACGGATATTAACAATCAGGACTGGATAATCGCGAAGGCCACGCACACGATTGACGACGGAGCATTTAAAACGCAGCTGGAGCTTGAAGCAAAAATACCTGAATGGATTGCAGAAAGTGAGGGTTAGCGGCCATAATATGACCGAGTTCAACTCCCGCCCGGGAGGCCATAATGTTCAAGTGTCCTATTTGCGGTGCCGTTGCCAAAACGCGCACCAGTCGCCCATTGAGTAATACCACCGTTCGCCATTATCACCAGTGCCAGAACTTTGAATGCAGCATTACCTTTACCACCCTGAATAGCGTTGAAAAACTGGTAACAAAGCGCGGCCATCGCGAAAAGTTGCCGCCTGGATTTATCCCCTCAGATGCATTCCCATCATCCCACTATGGTGATGCACAGTTAAGCCTCGCCGTATAAAACAAGCCCCGCATTTCGCGGGGCTATTTTCTTGTCAATTCAGAGTAATCCGATAAAATCCAAATGTTTTGTAACAAATGAAAACCAATAAGTAACTATGGGGATTATTGCTATGGCTTTGGTTAGTTGCCCGGAATGCCGGAAAGAAGTGAGCGATTCAGCGTTGAGGTGTCCATCCTGCGGTAAACAACTAAGAAAACCGCGTCGCTCAATTTTTGGGATACTAATAAAATGGATCTTCATTCTGTTTAATATCTTCATGATCTACGCCCTTTTTAAAGGATTAGGTGGCACCGGTGAGATTATTAACCACGCCACATCGGAAGCGGAAAGGGCTGGGGCCGCTTTAGGTGCAGGTCTGGGGATGATAGCTATTGGTACTATTTGGGTTATTGGCGACATTGTCATTGGAATACTGGTGTTTCTTACAAGACCAAAGGGATGATCTCATGAAGAAAAGTTTTGTTTTCATTGTGACATTTTTAGCCGCTTCCGTTTCTTTGGCTACTCATGCTCAAGAGGAACCAAGGGACTTTAAAGGGGTTCTTCAGTGCCGAACGATAGAGGATGGCTCTCAGCGTCTTTCTTGTTACGATAATTCAATTCCACCTACACGAACGAAGAGTGCTAAAAAATTTGAAAGTAGAGATCAATGCCCTGACGAAAAAACGGACGAAGAGCGCCTGACCTGCTATGACAGATTTTTCTCACCAACGTTTAAACCAGCGAGTTCAACCAAAACCACACCTTCAAGCCAAGAGGTTGGTAAAAACGAGGCGATCAGTAAAGAAAAGCTCCTTGAATGTCGCTCAGAAATAAATGGCACTAAACGATTAGCATGTTATGACAAGCTTTTTCCTCAAGATACAAAAGAGGAAGTTGCGTCTGGTGCAGTAGAACCAGCTCCAAACCCTGGAAAATGGCTTACTCACATAACAACATCTCCGGTTGATGACTCAAAAAACGTGGTTTTAATGCTGCCTAGCAACGATTCCATCAGAACTCCGTATGGCGAGACTGTTACACCAACGATTTTTGTGGCCTGCCGTGAAAAGAAAACTGAAGTTTTTATTAATTGGGATGTGTACTTAGGGCTAGAAGAAACGAGCATGCTTTACCGGTTTGATAAGCAAAAAGCCGTGGAAAGAAGGTGGTCGATTTCTACTGATACCAAGGCCGTTTTCTACAGTGGGCGGGATATTGATTTTGTTAAAGCCATGGTGAAAGCCGATAAGATGTTCGCCAGGATAACTCCTTACAACGAAAGCCCTGTGTCTGCAACATTCGATTTGGCGGGACTCAATAGCGCACTGAAACCATTACAGCAAGCCTGTGGTTGGAAATAGAGCTGATAGGTAATGAAGATAAGCCACGGGTAACCGTGGCTTTTTGTCGATGTGGTCACAGTGTGGACACTGTTTGATAAAAATCCTTTTCTATCAGCGGGCTGATGGTTTCCTTAGCGCACCATCCCTGTCTTGATTGGTTTAAAAGGCAATAATTTTGAAAGGGGATGCATTCACATGATACAAAAGCCCCGCACTGACGGGGCTTGGTGGATGCTAAGTGGATGGCATGGATTTTAATCCTTTAAAATTCAGGCTATTACAGTTCTTATAAACCCCGGGAAACCGGGGTTTATCTCGATATCATCCGAACTTGCGCCAGGTTCGAAGAAATATCCGTCTTAAATCACGCCCTGCGCCAGCATCGCGTCGGCGACCTTCACGAAACCGGCGATGTTCGCGCCGCGTACGTAGTTGGTCTGCTTCGCTTCGCCGCCGTACTCAACGCAGGCGTGGTGGATATCCAGCATGATGTGGTGCAGACGAGCGTCCACTTTCTCCGCTTTCCAGCCCATGCGCGCGGCGTTCTGCGCCATTTCCAGGCCCGAGGTGGCTACGCCGCCGGCGTTCGCCGCTTTACCCGGCGCAAAAAGCACGCCCGCTTCGAGGAACAGATCGGTCGCTGCGATAGTGGTTGGCATATTGGCGCCTTCGGCGACGGCCTTCACGCCGTTGGCGATCAGCTGACGGGCAGCGTCGACGTCCAGCTCGTTTTGCGTGGCGCACGGCAGAGCGATATCCACCGGCACGGACCACGGCTGTTTGCCTTCAAGATAGGTCAGGCCGAACTCGCGCGCGTAATCCGCCACGCGGCCGTGGCTGCGCTCTTTAATGTCGATCAGGCGCGCCAGTTTTTCTTTGGTGAAGCCGGCTTCGTCAACCACGGTACCGTTTGAGTCGGAAGCCGTAATCACCCGCGCGCCGAGCTCCATAGCTTTTTCAATCGCGTACTGCGCCACGTTGCCCGAGCCGGACACCGCGACGCGAGCCCCTTCAAAGCCTAAACCGTGGCGCTTAAGCATCGCTTCGGTGAAGTAAATCAGACCGTAACCGGTGGCTTCCGGACGAATCAGGCTGCCGCCGAAGGAGAGGCCTTTACCGGTGAATACGCAGGCGCTGTTGTTGGAGAGCTTACGCATCATCCCGGCCATAAAGCCCACTTCACGCCCGCCTACGCCGATATCACCGGCCGGCACGTCGGTATCCGGGCCGAGGTGGCGATACAGTTCGGTCATCAGCGCCTGGCAGAAACGCATCACTTCGCCATCGCTTTTGCCTTTAGGATCGAAGTCGCTGCCGCCTTTACCGCCGCCCATTGGCAGGGTGGTCAGCGCGTTTTTGAAGGTTTGTTCAAAACCGAGGAATTTCAGAATCGACAGGTTTACGGAGGGGTGGAAACGCATACCGCCCTTATAAGGGCCGATGGCGGAGTTGAACTGCACGCGCCAGGCGCGGTTAACCTGAACCTGATTGCGGTCATCAACCCAAACGACGCGGAACTGGATAGCACGCTCCGGTTCAACCAGACGTTCCAGCAAATTCATCTGACGATAGCGCGGATTTTCCTCAAGAAATGGCCACAGGGTGGTCATCACCTCGCGGACCGCCTGAGCAAATTCAGTTTGATTTGGATCGCGCTGTTGAACGCGGGCGAGAAAACCTTCCAGAGTGCACGTCTGATCCATAGATATAAGTTCCCCTTATGGTTGTGGTTGCGTCTATTTATTATGATTCGGCCCTTGAAAAAGCCGATTTTCCGACTATACCATCGGAAATCGTTAGTTAAGCAAGGAAAAATTGTTCAGAAAGCAAAATTTATAATCAGGCGGTGCTCATAATCAAAAGCGATGACTGCCGCCAGACAAAATTAGCGGGAAGGGAGAGCGGCGCGCCGGGCGATAAAGGCTTCGAGCAGGGGAATATCGGCTGGCGCAAGGTTGAAGGTAAACGCCTCCTGGGGTGAACACCAGCGCAGCTGGCTGTGGTAGCGGGCGATGGGTTCGCCGTGAAAATGTGGAACCCACCAGGCGTGAAGATGAATCAGGCGGGCGGACACTTCGCGCAGGTGGCTGGCGATGTAGCATTCCGGCCGGGCGTCGATCGCCAGCTCCTCCTGCAGCTCACGCGCCAGCGCCTGGGCCTGGGTTTCGCCAGGTTCGACTTTTCCGCCGGCAAACTCCCACATTCCCGGCTGATCCGCGTGGGGCGGCCGCTGCGCCAGCAGAATGTGCCCATCGCGTTCGATAATGGCGGCAACAACATCAAGGGTTTTTAGCATGTGAATCATCGTTCTGTACGGGATAATGGCCTATTATCACCGTCCTTGTCCCCGTCAAACAACCCTGAATCCGCTGGAGAGACTTTGTGCTTGACCGTCATTTGCATCCTCGTCTAAAACCTGTCCTCAACGCCGCCGCCGCCCTGCTGGATCGTCCGGCTATTTCCCCCGACGGCCTGACGCTATTTGGCTTTGCGATTGGCGTGCTGGCGCTGCCGTTTTTAGCCCTGGGCTGGTATCAGGCGGCCCTGGCGGCGATTGTGCTCAATCGCCTGCTGGACGGCTTAGACGGCGCGCTGGCCCGGCGACGCGGATTGACCGATGCGGGCGGTTTTCTCGATATTTCGCTCGATTTCCTGTTTTACGCCCTGGTGCCGTTTGGTTTTATTCTAGCCGATCCGGCCCACAACGCGCTGGCGGGCGGTTGGCTGCTGTTCGCTTTTATCGGCACCGGCAGCAGCTTTCTTGCCTTTGCCGCGCTGGCGGCAAAGCATCAGATCGATAACCCGGGCTACGCCCACAAATCGTTTTATTACCTTGGCGGGCTGACGGAAGGGACGGAAACTATCGCGCTGTTTGTGCTGAGCTGTCTGTTCCCGGCGTGGTTTGCGTGGCTGGCGTGGATGTTTGGCGCGCTGTGCTGGCTGACGACCTTTACACGGGTGTGGAGCGGATACCTGACCCTGAAGCAGGTCAGAGATTGATGAGCCGGTTTTCCCGGCTCGCGCTGCGCTTAGCCGGGCTACGGGGTCACAGCCGTCTGCGGAACGGTAGCCCGCGCGCCGCCTCCGGGAAACGCGCCGGGCCTGATGCTTCCACGTAGCGCATGTTGCCAATTAGCGAATTACTTGCTGCTCTCCGGGCCGCGTTCGCCACGAGAGACCGGGTTTTTCGGGTTGCTGCTCCACTCGTACCAGCCGCCGTCGTAGACCGAGACGTTGTTCCAGCCCATCGCCCGGGCGTACATAAAGGTTTCTGAAGCGCGCCAGCCGGTACCGCAGTAGAAAGCGACCTGCTGGCTCGGCAGAATATTCCATGATTTCCACATCGTGGCGATATCATCTGCGCTGCGCATGGTGCCGTCCGGATTATGGAAATCTTCCATATGGGTGGAGTCGCTTCCGGCATGGCCCCAGCGGGCGCCGGCAATTTCCCCCATCGGCTTGATATAGCTGTAGCCGCTGGTGGTGCCGATAAACTCCGGCCAGGAACGAATGCTTACCAGCGAGGCGTCCTGACGGTGCAGCAGGGCGCGAGCCTGCTCGGTATTGAGCATCAGCTGCGGCTGGCCCGGGATCGCCGCGCCGAACTCCGGCTCGGGTTTTTGCTTCGGCGGCGTTCCGCGCTCGACCGGCAGTCCGGCGTCGGACCAGGTTTGCCAGCCGCCGTCGAGCAGGCGCACATCCTTCACTCCGGCGTAAAGCATGATCTGCGCCACGCGGGCGGCGGCATACACGTCGCGACCGTACAAAATCACCGTGGTATCGTGGCGAATACCGTGTTTTGCCAGCATCGCTTTAAGCTGCGCGTCGGAGACTTTATTCCACAGCGGCTCGCTCTCCACCTCGTTGGTATCGATATACCCGGCGCCCGGAATATGGCTCAGCAGATACAGCTTCGGCGCGCCCCAGGCGGCTTCAAACACTTTCCATTTCCCGGCAGGGGCGGCGGCCACCGCTTTACCTTGCTGAAGATCGTGCAACCACTGCGGATACACCAGCTGCTCAAAATGCGGCAGCTTCTGCAGGCGCTCCGCCTGGCTCAGGGCATCGCCAAGCGAGCTGAGATGAGTGAAACCTGCGGCCTTAAGGCGCGCCGCGACTTTCGCGTTGTCGTCGGCGTCGCCGTACAGCGCAATCGGCGTTGAGGCCTGCAGATTGTGCAGCTTAGCCCAGGCGCCCAGCTGTTCGTCGGTCATCGCGCCAAGCCAGCCGGCGGCGAGGTTGAGCGCCTGCGGTTCATGGCCCTGAGGGCCGTTGGCGCCTTGCGGCCAACCGTTATAGAAAGCGCTAAGACGCGTATCAATGGCGACGCCGTTGTGCTGTTGCAGCGTGGAGAGCGTTAGCGTCGGCATGGCGTCAGCGGCGGAGGTGGCAGCGGCAGCAAGCCCCATCAGCAGGGCGAGTGCGGTCAGTTGAGAAACACGTTTCATCGAAATGCCCGGCAGTAGAAAATTGAGCGGCAATTCTCCGCGTTATTAGCGGATAATTCTTTGCGATAGCGCAGGATTTCATTGCCAGAGCCTCATATGCAAGCAGCGTCCTCCGACGGGCGTATCCTGGTCATCATGCGTGACCAGCACCGCGGGGATCGCCTGCCGCGCCAGTTCGTTGAACACCCAGCGGCGAAAATCGGCGCGCAGCGCCACGTCGAGACGATTAAACGGCTCATCCAGCAGCAGCGCCCGCGGCCGGGCCAGCAGGGCGCGCAGCAGGCTGACTCGCGCCCGCTGGCCGCCGGAAAGGGTTGCCGGATCGCGCCTGTAGAACCCCGCTAACCCGGCACGCTCCAGCGCCTGTTCTACCCGGGGTTTACGCTGGGAACGCTGGACGTCAGCGGGCAGCGCCAGCAGCAGATTTTGCCCGACGCTGAAGTGGTCGAACAGCAGCGCGTCCTGCAACAGAATGCCGATGCGCCGCCGCTCGGTGGGTAAACTGTCGCAGCGCTGGTTATCCAGCCACAGCTCGCCGGCGGCGCAGAAACTCTCTTCCAGCGCACCGACCATCCAGGAGAAGAGCGTTGATTTGCCGCTACCGGATGGCCCCATCAGGGTCAGGACCTCGCCGGGAGCAACGGAAAAATCGACGTTGCGCAGCAGCGGCTCTCCGTTGAGGCGCAGGGTGAGTTTTTTGACGATCAACATTAGCGTAGTCCTTGTCGATAGCGGCCGATCAGCCAGGCCAGCAGCGCGGTGGCGGCAAAAAACAGCGCCGGTAACAGCAGCTGCCACAGCGCCTGCGCGGCGAGGGTGGAGGTATCGCCGCCGCTGCTCAGCGCCACCGCTTCGCTGGTCAGGGTCGCAACCCGTCCGCCTCCCAGCCATAACGTCGGCAGATATTGTGCGATGCTTACCGAAAAGCCCACCGCCAGCGCCGTCAGCAGCGGACGGGTCAGGGCAGGTAAGGTGACCAGCCAGAAGATGCGGCCTCGTTGCCAGCCGAGGGTGCGGGCGACCAGCTCTGCGCGCGGATCGCGAGCGCGCCACGCGGGACGCAGAATAAACAGCATCCACGGTACGACCCACAGCAGATGCCCCCATAAAACGGTGAGCCGCTCGCCGTCCAGCCACGTATACAGCGCCAGCTGATATTGGCCGTCCACCAGCGGCAGCGCCGGTAAAATCAGCGGCAGCCAGATCCATTCGCCGAAGCGGGAGGGGCCCAGCGCCAGCCATAGCAGACAGATGACCGCGCCGATCGCTGCTGAGCATAGCCCAAGCCACAGGCTGTTGCCGACGCTATCGTGGACCCGCCGGGGTCTTTTCGCGAAAGGCGCC
>OASR01000131.1_pt1 | contig 45516 bp, 66 predicted proteins | sample 1475751 | NCBI WGS metagenome assembly OASR01 (sample SAMEA2579907, study PRJEB22360) | human gut metagenome | biome: human gut; feature: human-associated habitat; material: faeces | place: Denmark | collected 2008/2010 | reverse complement strand
AAGACGATCTTGCGGGATGCAGTCCATAAACACCTGCATCGCCGCCGTCAGACGCTCGCCCGCCGGGGCGTCAGACAGTGCGGCATCGTCCAGAAAGTCGTTAATATCCCCCAGGCGGGATGCCGGGGTCAGGTTGATTTTTTCAAACAGGGAGGCGTACACGCCCTCTTTTTCCAGTACAGCAGTCTGCCCCTGCGCGGAGGCGGTTTCAGTATTTACAGACATCAGCATATTCCCGGTTAATCCATTAAATAACACACGCCGTTTATTTCGGGGCCAGTGCGCTCATTTCATCGCGTAATTCCTGAGACAGCGCCGGGTCTTTCAAAATCTTTTCGAGCTCTTTTCGGAAAGTGGCGTTATCAAGAAGGTTGGATTTGAGGTCGCGCAATAAATTACGCATCGCCAGCATGGCGCGAAGCTGCGGGATTTGACGGGCAACCTGCTCAGGCTCGAAGTCTTTCATATCGGCGAAGTTCAGCTTAATGCTTTCCTCCGTGCCTTCTCCGGCCAGGGTATTCTGCACGGTCAGGTTTATTTCTGGATTGAATTCCGCAAGGACGCTGTTGAAGTTATTTTTATTGATGTTGATTTTTTCTCTTTCAGATAATGGCCGGTCCTCTTTACCATTACTGAAATCACCGAGGGTGAGAAGCTTTAGCGGTAACTCGACTTTCTTCTGTACCCCCCCTGTATGCAGAGCCAGCTTTAAATTAATGCGTGCCTTTGGCACTTCATTCTGGAAACTATCAGCCATAGCGGTCCCTTCCCTTGAGGAATATTTGTTAAAATAACGACGTTTGATGACAAAACCATAGTAGAGCAAAGCATCAGAAAATATCAACCTGTCAGTTCTAAAGTTCAATGCAAGACTTTCCTTAAGCATTTTAATCCAAATATAAAAAAATCAAAACATCAGACGAATAAAGCCAATATGAAATACCAACCATTTACTTACAATAAGGGCAGGATTTACGCCTGCCTAATGAATAAATAATGAACTTACATCTCAACAAACCTGTTTAGTTGATAAGAATCAATATAGAACGGTAATAATGATTATTTCCAGTATTGAGAAGATGGCTGATAACAGAAAGAAAAATAGAATTATTTTTACCGTTCACAAACTGTTCATGAGTCCTGAGCCGGAAATTACTATAACCATAGTAAATGACAGACAGGATTAGTATAAAAGTTACAAATAATTTTTCTCAGATGTCCTCTTTTGATTATTAAACCTGACGGGACCTTAATGATCAGTAAGTGCAATGAAATATTGGCATTTCATTCAGCCGGTATATTTAAATACGGCAGACAATAATGCTCATCGCCCATTAGTCCCTTCCCGCCGCCTGATTACTGGCGCCAGGTAACGTGAGTTTACTGGCTAAACGCCCAAGTAGCAGAGGTTGCCAGCGCCCTTCGAAAGCAGCGCGCCCGCTACCCGCCAGCCAGGTCGCAAAGGATTGCAGCTGCGGATTCATTGTTTTGTTGTCCTGAGCCGAGTTGCGGTTCGCATTCCCTCTCCCGCCAGGCTATATCTTAGACACTTTAATTCATACAGGAGTGAATATGATGGGCAAAAAGATTCTGATGCTGGTGGGCGATTACGCCGAAGATTACTTGAACAAAGTCACAACCAACTGATTTAAAATAAAATTAATTAATACTCGCCTAAGGTATGTACTTAATTATGTACTCACAAACCTAAACAATCCATTTGACTAGTAATCATCTCTCGTTAAATACTGTATATCCAACCAGCACAAAGGTGATTATCATGCGTGTAGAAATCAGCATTGCCAAAGAGAAAGCCGCGAAAATGCCAAAGGGGTCAATGGAGGCCTTGAAAGACGAAATGACCCGTCGAATCAGCAAGCAATATGACGACGTTGAAGTGATCGTGAAAACGGCCAGTAATGATGGACTGAGCGTTTTGTGGGCGACTGATAAAGAAATCGCCAAAGAATTTGTAGAGACCACTCTAAAAGACGCCTGGGAGACGGCTGACGACTGGTTTGTGTGTTGAGTTATGGGTATTGTACGGCATGAACACCTGCAGTTACCCTACTCGGCAGGTCTTATATACGGCTGCCGGGTGGGTTTTTACATCAAATCCTCACCCAGCCTAATGCAGTATGCTATCCGGGAAATCTTTATAAATCGTCTTCACCCCCTCCGAGCACATAGGCCACAGACACAATGTTTTAACTGCTCAGACCAGAAATATCTGGAAGCTTTAGGCATCTTCTTGGAAGATAGATGAGCGCAAAGACGCACACAGCAATGATGTTATGTAGTATTTTCCCCTTGAGTGTGCCTGCTCAAGGGGATTTTTTATCGCCGTATTGTACTGGCAAATATTTGTAAATCGTCTTCACTCCCACGCCTGTCACATCGGCCACACGCTACTGGACAGGCGCTTAGTCCGGTATGTTTCTCGCGCTACTACTGCTTACGTTAACGTCTGGTAATGATCTAGCGGCGCGACGTAAAGCGGCGTTGAAAGCAATTATAGTGACCGGCCGGCGATGGTACTTCACACGGTTAGAATGACTCTGAAATAAATAAACATCTTCTGGATAGCGTTCTCTTCTACGAGCAATCATCGCCTCCACTGGAGGGGTTGATTTAACACGTAGCTCCTTCAGGTGACCCTGTTTTCGTATCAGTATCAAGTCACCATCAATTTCATCATATCGAATACTCAGCAGCCTTCCAGCGCTTAAACCCGTGTGAAAAATTAACGCCCACAAGTCAGCCCATGTATCTGAGATGGAAACAAGATTGCTGTTAATAGTTAAAAATTGCTCAAAACTTATTGTTTTCTTACCGTTCACGAACAAACCAAACTGTTTTCAAAGCTGAATGAATTGATTAAGCCAAACGTAACATATCAGGAAAAGTAGTGAAATCTTTGTCTTCAAGTCGCCGGGAGGTACTTGTAGATTGTTTTCACGTCTACACCTATCACATCGGCTACCTGCTGCCGGGTAGCGCCGTTCTCCAGCATTCTGCGGCACTGCTCCACCACATCTTCAGTCATTACCCGGCGACGGCCACCGACTCTCCCCTACTCCCTCGCTGCGGCTAAACCCGCTCTGGTTCGCTCGACAATCAGCTCTCGTTCCATCTCTGCCATTATCCACAGGCGGTTTTCGCTGTGCTCTGCCGTTTTGTCGACGAAATAAGACTGCTCGCGTGCGATCCAGGCGTTAGCCTCCACCTCGGAAAAATGGATGCCGCGCCGGCGCAGCGCAGTAACGAAGTCGCGGGTGTGAAGGTACTGGAACCCCTTAGAACTGCGCAATACCGACTCGCGGAATGCCTGATTGATGTCTGACTGTCGATGCATGTCTTCCCTCCGATAACCACTGTTTTTATATACAGTAGTTTTATCTGGGGTTCAGATCAAGAGAGGTTACGCCTATCAATTTTCATGGCAGCCGCTGCTGCAACGATTAAATTGAGATTCCAATGCCTTTCATTCTCGTTTTGGCCAGCAGATATTTAGTGTTGAGTTCGGCCAGGGTCAGCGCACGTTCATAGGTGGCAAATTCATAGAAAGGGATATTTGACACTGCCCCCCCAACCAATGAACCTAGCGTTACTGGTTCGGTTGATTCTACATACGGCGTAGCAAAAGATATTCCGGTTACTGAAAAGTCGAGCGTGCCAGGTTGCTTAACTACCACACTGAGCGCTGGCGATGATTTGCTGATCGAGACACCGAAGAATAATGGCGATGACGCATGCGGGACACCTATAGTTGAAACTTTGGATGCGGCGCGGACAGTTAACACGCCGCCAGTGGCTTTATAAATCGTAGTGCCTTCAACGGAGTTTTGATAGTTACCGGCAATAATCGTTGACATGGTGTCTGAACCAAGATGACTCACCACTCCGCAAAACGAGAATTCACCATCATCAACCAGACTGGTCTCCAGATTATTCCCGCCGCCTGTCGTTACATTCAGTGCATTGCCGCTGAAAGAATAATTACCCTGTGGCGTCAATGATTTTGTAGCATCGTTTGCAGCCACTAAAGAAGCCCGCCGGAAGTTCCAGAATTCTGTAGCATCAGAATCAAATGGCAAGAATATTTCAATATCACCCTCTGCGACCGTACCGATAGTTGCAGGGGCCGTGACCGGAAGTTGAATAAAAAGTGACATATCAGAAATCCTCGCTGATGGCGCTTAATTTAAAGTGGGGGCAAATATAAAACATCGGTATTTCATTACCGGCAATGATGCAGGTATCAGGGCAGGAGTCTCGGAGATTGCCGCTGGCACCATTCTGAATAGTCAGACCTGTACCGAGATTATCAAACGCATAGCGCACCTGCGGAGTGGAAGTGAGCGCAGAGTCCAGGGTGATAACCACACTGTCTCCATGCAGCACTTCAACAGCGCTGATGGTCTGCGCAACGCCGCCAGCAAAAACGGCAAATCCAGAGTCTTTAGTGGGAGCAAGATTCGTCGCATCAAGAACCAGAGGCGATACAGGAACATCAAAACGGACGGTTACCTTGTTTCCGTGCCATGTAGCGCCTTTCGGCCTGATTGCCAGAGGCTTGATGCCATCAATAATGGCCTGTTTATATGCCCTTCCATAGTATGCGCCAATCCATTTATACCCCTCAGCCAGAAGATGCAGGCCGTCCGTGTAATGAGGAAAGGCATAAGTCGGCGCGACAAAATAGAAATAATCACTGATCTCGCATGCCTCCAGTATTGCCAGCGGCACGGCATCGTTTGTTCTTACTCGCGAACTGTGCTGGTACGTCAGGAACATGACAGGGCTGTCCTGCCCGGTGATGGACTGCGCATCGACTGTAATATCGCTCTGGAGTTTTAGTAACGCCGCGAGGTGGGCGGCTTTTGTATAGCCGGTATTATTGGAATCGGTCTCACCTTGCAGCCAGGCGATAGCATGGAGGGCTATGTCGTTTTTGAGGCTTTTTGCTCCGTTAAGGTGGTTAAGGAATTGCGAGTTGTACCATGCAGACCCTTTCGCCAACTGAGCAATAGTGTATGCCCCGTGCCCGGCAGTACTGCAAAAAATCACATGGTCAGAGGGTGAAATACTATTCTCCCGATACATAGCCAGACTGGCATAGTTCGCTGTTCCGGAACAGACTGTTTCCGCTGCGCTGCTCTCGCCATCCGGGGTAGGCTTTGCATCGTCTTCAATCAGGGGCTTGATAGCTGAAAAATCCCCACCATTCCCCCTTACTCCGCTTGAGAAAGTGATATTGCTGTATGGCTGAGTGAGTGAGATAACCGACTGAGCGCGAACACCCGTGCTCAATGACTGACCGTAAGCGAGTATGAAATTTGTCGCAACCTTGGCAACTTTGAATGGCAGCGCTCTGGGGCTTGCATCCATTGCTGATTCAGGGAATAGCCCGACAAGTTCTGCCTTTGCTGTGTCATACCCCAGGACAATATTGTTATCGCTTCCACCAATGATGGGGATTATTCCGGAAGGGCTCCCTTTAAAGCGAGAAAAACCAAGCCCGGACATATCAGAGAGATACTGAAGTGCGCTTTGTACATCAAGCCCTCTTATTGCTTCTGAAGGAGCATCATACCCCAGGACAATATTGTTATCGGCACTCAGCGCGAGCGGGTATGTTGAATCTCCGTTGTAGGCAGAAAGGAGATAAGTAAAAGGTAATGTTTGCTTGTTGGTCTCTATTAAAGTATCAACACTCTCCTGAGACGGCATTTTCCGTCCGGTAGCTGCCAGCGTGCCACCGTTATTAATGTACTCATCTGCCAGTGTGCCGCCATCAGGGCTGCGCACATAAGTGGTGCTCCCCTCCGGGATATTCGCAATATCCGCCTGTGCGTCAGCAAGCGTCATGTATTGCTTGCTCAGGGGGATCAGGTTCTGGCGGGTTTCCTCAATTTCGTCTTCATTTTTCTTTACAAGCCCCGCCCAGGTCGGCTGCATTTTCCCGGTTCGGGTTTCAACTTCCAAATCTTCGCTATTAATCATAATATCCTGAACCTGGTTATCATCCCAGATGTCAGGCATAGCAGAAGACGGGACTGGGTTACCCGTTTTATATAAAGCCATTATTTTACCTCAGGTATATTCAGGCAGAACGATACCAACCCATTAGTTTTACGTAGGAGTTGGTAATATTTAATGCGGTACCACTACCCATGTTTTCGGTATTACCGGAAACACCATGACTGTGGGAACCTAAGGCAACGCTGTGGGTATGCGCCCCACCCGTTGATGTAGTGCCAAAATCAGTACCGCCATTAGAGCCCACCGCCTGATCTGAACCACCTTGTTTCTGCATTGAGCTACCCCAGCCGTGCGAGTGGTCACCCTGGCTGTCGGTAGTTTTTGTGCCCAGATCAACTGAAGATGCAGTTCCGGTAATACTCAATGCCTGTGCAGGTAAGTTTGCTTTGGCAAGAGATACCGTATCCGCACCCCCCGTATCCAGAACATCCGATCCGTCCTGAAGCCCAAGTCGGATTGTTTTGTTTTCTCCGATATAATTCCAGGTTGTGCCAGGGAAAAGCGCGTTGGGGTTTTTGTTCTGAGCGAAGAACAACACCGCACCCACCGGGTATACGGAATCAATTTGTAATGAGGCAAGGGCCGATAATAACTGGACTTTTAGCGCATCTGTGTCCCCGTTATCCAGGACATCCTCGGCGGTTTGCTCCAGAATTATCTGCCCCAGAACGCTCGCCATTACGGTACCCTGCCGCAGCGCTTTGTTGACCTGTTCAGAGCGGGCTATCCCCGCGGTAAAACCGGTAGACAATGCAAGCAGATTTTCCCAGTCTGTCTGTGAGGACACGTTTGCACCTGCACCAACGGCAAACGGCTTAAAATTATTTTCAGCCATCAGAATGTTTCTCCCCATGCGCCGGAATCAAAACCAGCGATGTAATCGTTATCGACGTCAAATCCAAAAAATTTATATCCGTTGGATGGTGTAATGGTTTCCCTGATTCGCACCCCGGCGGCTTTTACCGTCAAAAGACCAGCGCGAATGACAAAAACAAATTCAGCAGGAAGTTTATCTATCGGGTTTATATCGTAGCGGGATGGCTCATATCCTTCCGGAAGTGGTATAAACGGGCCGTGGTTAATTGCAGAGTCAAATATCAACCGGTCAATATTGGGAATGATATATTCATCATCCACGACGATTAAAACGGATATAGACATGTCCTGGTTATCCAGGATAATCATTTTTATTCCGGTGCCCTCAAGGGCTGTTTCGAGAATATCCGGCAGCGTGCCGTTCTGACCGTTCCAGTTGTTTATCCCTATACGGGCCTTAAGCACTACGCGGTACACGTCATCGCTGAGATACGTCAAAGCGTCGGTGGACTGATAAGGGCCCAGCCAGATACCCTGATCCCAGCCCACTCGCTCTTTATCCCACTGGAGGAAAACGCCAGTGATAGGCGCCGCTACCGCGCGGGATACGCCGATCCATTCCCCGAGAATATCCAGCTGGTCGCCCACGGCGGTGTCAACATCAAAGGCCGTGATGAGTCCGGCAGTCGCAGCAGAAACATCAATCAGCGGCCGGGTAGACAAGTCAACATGGTCGACGAATTTTGGCTTACCGGCATGGTAATTGGTTATCAGGTCGGTGTATTTGCTCATGGCGTCACCACCAGCACAATGTTATCCACGCTGCAGGATGCCGATTCGTCGTACGCAACCACCACATTAGCCGCGGCTACATCATCGGAAGAGCGCCCTATCAGCAGCTCCATGATGTCGTAATAACGCGCGTTACCGCCGCTGACAACGCCCAGGTTGGCAGGGGAGTAAACGCGACTCAGCAGCACGCTGTCGCCGATAGCCAAAGAGTTAATATATGCAGCCACGGCCGCCTTGATTTCATCGCCAACCTGCGAGCTGTAGCCAGTGAGCGCTTTGAGCGTGATCGACACATAGATCGGTACATCCACCGGCCGGGAAAAGCGGATGGTATAGGGGTTGCCGTATTTGTCGGTGACTATCACGGACGTAGTGCCGTAAGTGGATACGCCCTGCCCTTTAACGCTGCGGATAGTGTTAGCGATTTCCGTTGCATCACCACCCTCGACAATCGCCGAGATCGAGTGCGGAGGAAGTCCGTTTGAATCCGTCACCTCCTGGTCGTTCTCAAACAGTTTGTGACGGGTCACGCCTTCAACGTTGGCAATCGCACCATCTACCGCATCAAATGGCGTGAGAGACGCCAGCGCGACGCTTTGCGACTGCCTTACGCGTAGTTCTGCATCTGTTTCCGCTGCTACGCCTACTGTAGCCGCCAGCGGGTTAGTTACCGAAGCCCATCCGCGCGTAGGTGTGTTGATGCCGTTTACCGACCCCGCCACTGCGGCGACTGCTCCCGAGTTCGCGCAGGTGGCCGTAGCTACCACTGTCCCATCGGAGCCAATGACTACCGTTGCAGGCAGATTCCAGACCACGCTGTTTGTGTCGCGTACTGAGCCGTTGGTGATGGTCGTACCGACGGTACCGGTCAGCAGTAGATCGACAGTTGAATTTGTCGCTGCACGCCGGGTGATGCCGTTAATTTTGACGTTGCTCGTCAGCGCGTCACCCAGAGCTATCGCCGGCGAGAACGACCGGTAAACCGAGATGGCCGTGTTATTGGCGTCGTGAATGGCCAGCGCCACCAGCGCCACCAGTTGGCCGTCTTTGCTGTCAGGTTCCAGATAAGCATCACTGCCATAAATCTGCTGGAAATAGCCGGTGATGGTATCCAGCACGGTTTGATAGTCGGGCGCACTAATCCCCTCAGCGGTTACCGTTGCCGATAAGCCGAGTGTGTCGAGGTCCAAAGACATTACGCCTCCGAGGTTACTGTGGTTGTCCCGTAGATGGTTTCTACCGTTGCTGTGAACGTTACACGGCGCGTACGGCCGTCAACTTCGGTGTTAAATTCGGTGATTGCGCTCACGCCCTGCGTTTCCAGGATGCGCCGGCGGATAGCCAGGTTGTAGGTGTCAGGCTTTTGCTTACCCAGTACGGACTGAATCCAGGGCGTTCCCTCGGTGGTATCGAGGAACCACTGACCGTACCAGAGCAGAAAGCGCGTTTTAATAGCCTGCGCGACGGTCTCAGGAGAGTTTACCAGCCAGGTATCATCGCCCTGGCCAAAGGTGTAATCACCGTCATCGTCTTCACGTCTGTAGCGCATCAGTTCACCTCATCCGTATCGTCGGTGCCATGCTGCACCCCGCCGTGAGTATGCGTATCATCGATTGATTTTCCGTTAGCTTTAACAGTGCCGATAAACTCAACAGCGCCGGTGATGGTCGAGGCGATGCCTGATGCAACAGACCCGACCATCCCGCCCATCCAGGACAGCAGGCCATGAATGGTAACCTGTTCGGAAAAGTCAGCCATCGGTGTAATGACGTCAAGACCGCCTGGTGCGACTAATTTTATCTTCTTAGTCGTAGGGTCAATTTCCAGATAGGTGCTCCCATCATCACTTCGAAACTGAGCTGCCGAAGTGCTGATGCCACTAATTTTCTTCGCCTGCGACTGCGGGCCGACAATACAGAAGGCATCCGATAAATCGTGCATGCGCCCGTCTACCGGCTCCTGTATGCCTCCGCTCTGCCACCAGAAATCAATGCAGCGGTCGGCAAATATCACCAGGCATTCATCACCTTCTTTAACGGGAAAAGTCAGCGTACAGCCACCACCACGGGGAAAAACGACAGGAACGTCCACCAGCAGCGGGTAATCCTTCGTGCTTTTGTTGCCGTCGTTATCTCGTTCGACGTAGCGGATTGCCGGCTGAACAACAGCTGTGACAGCATCCGGGTCAAATGACTGGATGATGCCGGGTAGCGCTACGCGTAGTTGTTCGCTGGTAGTCTTTCGCTCTGATGCCAGAACCTCCGCCAGCGCACCACTGCGGGTTTTATCGGATACTGCCATTTACTTAACTCCAGGCATTAAAAAGCCCGCCGAAGCGGGCCTGTATTATTTTTGTTTTTTACTAACTGGCGGTTGATAGCTTTCCGTCACAACCTTACTTCCTGGCACAGGTATGGAGCTATCATACTTAATAGGCTCTGATGGGGTAGAAACACTATTAGACTTTTGATCTTTACCAGTTGAAGGTGTATTTCCTCTTTGCTGATTATTACCTTTATTATTTTCTGACATGCGAGCCTCATTAGTTAAATTTTAATAATTACAACGGAAATTAAAAAAGCAGTAAACGACCAAGCCCCGATAAGCATTGCTTCAAAACAGTTATTGATCAACCTAATTTTATCTTTATGGATGTTATCCACAACACCTGCAAGCCTGGAGTATTCCTTTGCATAGGATGAAAGTGAATTGTATATTTTATTCCCCATATAAAACATTTCCATATCCTGGGCATCTGAAGAAGGACACTCCAAGTCCTTTAGTTGCATTGCGCTAAAAGAAAACCCCCATGAAATAAAATACATAACCATAAATACAGAAAGTGAAAGCCAACAAAATGCATGCAAAGGTGTGTATTTACCAGGAAATATATCCACCCACCAATATCTAACTATAAGAAGTGCCACTGTAATAATAAGGTTTAGCGACCCAAATGTTTTGAGTGCCTTATCTTCCAAGCGGCGAACTCTTTCAACTGAAGATTCGTATTGCTCTTTTTGGTGTTCGATCAATAATTCAGCCTTATCGATAAGTTCTTTTTCTTGATCCTCAATAGTTTTTATATTGCCTCCACAATCATTCATGATTCAGCTTCCTGCACGGAAATGACCCGATAATCTTAGGGGCGCCCATACCGCTTTGAAGAAGTTGAACGTTCAGGAATCGAAATTCAGTGCCAGGACGATGAATGTACTGAAATCCGTAGTTGTTGCCGTCTTTAGCGGGCATTAGGCCCATATCCACGCGCATTCCATTACCATTCCCGAGGGTCTTAATTTTCTGGGAGGTCACAGTTTCGCCGTTAATCTTGAACAAAGAATCAGGGATAGCCTCCATTCGGAAACCACCACACTGCATAGTAATGGTGCCAGCAGTCGCCCCAACTGAAGCCACTGCCAACAACGAGATTATCCACAACCTCATTTGCTACAACCCTCTCTGCAAAGCCGAACCGGATGCAATATCATATGCACCACGCGCTTCACACATCATATCCATGTACCACGCCTGGCCCCTTGTGTCGCCAGTGTACATAATGCCGCGCACAATATAAACGCCGTCGGTCGCAATGCTCGCGGGTTGTGCGGTAGTACCCTCAACGGTGATGTTGCCGTTGTTATTCTGGTCGGTGATGCGCCCCTGAGTCATAGCTATGTCGTTATTGCCCAGCACCGTGCGGTAGACAGAGGCCTGATTCAACTCTATCAGCCCATTAACCCGGATATTGGGGTTAATCAGACAGCGTACGTTAACGCCGCTGCCGATAGTCTGTTGTGGCATGCCGATGAGGCCAGTGGCGCTGTTCAGCTTAATAGCATCGTGAACGACTTCGTTTTTCGCCACCATCTCACGCTTACCATCAACAAACATCCAGTCAGCCTGGCATTGTTCGGCAACGTTATCCATCAGGTGACGCGTCATGCCAAACAGCACCCGGCCACGCGGGTAAACAGTCGCAGGCATGGCCGGAGTGTTACCCTCTGTCGCGCCTTTTGCATTGAAATCATTCATCAGTGCCGCATTGACATCTGCAACCGTATAGCCCGCCGCAAGTGTCTGCGTCGTGATCGAAGTTGCAAATGCCCGGTCTGAGTCAGCCGCCTGTATCAGCACAAAGCTGTCGATGGGGTTATCTTTGCCGGTGATGGTGTAGCGGATCTCGCCATCAAAGATAAGCCCGTAGTTCCGCCCGTCCATCTGGCCCACGTCATCGGGGTTTACCCTTCGCGCTGTACCGACCTGGCTGGCGGAAACATCTGCTGCAACCCCATCGTAACCGGCAATTACCCGGATACGGGTAAATTCATCACCAACAATCCGGTTAACGGTATCAGCGGCCAGGTTATACACCTTGAAGGTCCCTACCCGCGTTTCACTGCTCAGATTGAACCAGTCGATGGTAAAAGTGACCTTGAAGCTACCGAAGTCGGTAGCGTTGCCTTTCGAGTCGACAAGCTGCAGCTCAAAATGCCGCATCCAGTTCTGTGACATGGTTACTCCGTTACCGCGTAAAGATGGCTGTTTATTCCGAGATCGGTTTCTGTGGGGTTTTCGCTAGCCGGGCTATCACAGCCGACATAAAGCGAAAAACCCAGCCCGAGATAATCGTACTGCGCCAGCAGGTCAGCGCCGGTGATGAGCGGTACGCCTTTAATCAGGTCAGCACCAGCGCTGTCCATGATGTCCAGACACCAGAACGCAGCACGCCAGGTAACCGCTATCTGAAAACTCTGCCCCGCCAGCGATATTGAAAACGACTGATTTTCTGGTGACAGCGGGATTTCTGATACGGACATTTATCCTCCGGTTGCGTAGCCAGCGAGACGGCTTAACAGAGACTCATTTTTCGCCGTCGGCGTTTTTACTCCTGAGTTCTGCACAGCCGAAGTATTAGCCCCCAGTTTCATATCTTCTTTGGCTGCAACCTGCGTGGTGGTTGTACTGGTAATGATGACCTCGCGCAGCGTAAGAACCGCAGACAACACATTCTCTGATGTCCTGTCGGTGGTGACTTCCAGCGCACGGATCAGCATGTTGGTGTAAATCCGTTTACCGGTCACCACATCGAAAGGCACCCTGCTGTTCTGCAGGTCCAGCAACTCCTGATACGTTTCTTTCGGGCTAAGGCCGACGCCCAACCCGATTGAAGTGGTATCGAGAAAGTCGAGCAGAGACCCGCCACCAGCAAAACCAACCTGCATGATCACTTCTGACGGGCGACGGTAGGCATGGTCAGAAATCGCAGAACCAACCTCCACCGGGTGTTCTGTAATTTCCAGCGTGTCATTGTGCTTTTCAGAGATAACGACGCTGGGAACGATCAGTCCAATCTTCCTGCTCTGCTGCTGAAACAGCGTTGAAAAAATATCCATCAGCCCGCCCCGCTCTGGTTAGTACGTAACACCCTTGCATTCGCATCCAGCTGGCGCTGGCCGACTTCCTGTCCGATCTCCTGGGCGTTCGTGCCCTGAATATGGTAGGTATTATGCTGCTGAATCTGCGCACCTGATGCCTGATAAGCCAGCGGGCTGTTCCAGTTCGAATAGCCTTCTTTGCGGGCCATAGACTGCATTAGTGCCCCCATCGTATTCGGATCTGACAGGTTCAGCGCTGCCGTAGGTGATACCCCCATCCATCCGGCAACCTGTTTGGCGTAAAGCTGCGGATCGTTGTTATCTCCTGCTGGAGCCCAGGTGCTGACGATATCCATAATTGTTTTCAGCCGGCGCCCTGTGGTTTTGCCGGTGAAGTAGCGCATCAGTTGGTTTTTCATGGCAGTCCAGCCATGAAAGGCGTTCTCGAAGGTACGGAAACCCCCACCGCCAACCGGGCGGATATTGCCAGGGTTGTTGTTGCGGTCAGCACGAGTGTTTCCATCCCCTCTGAAAGCACGCCCGAGGCTGCGCGGGTCGAAGCCCGTTTTCTCTTTCACCCAATCAGCAGCACTATTCGCACTATCTGATACACCAGGCAGCGCATCAGGCTGATCACTTCCCTGCCTGAGCAGGGCCTTACCGATACTCGCAGCATCTGACCAGCGGCCATCTTTGATAGCATTCAGCAGATCACCAATCATGCTCAGCATCTTGCTGAACTCACCCATCTGGGTAATGAAGTTGCTGAAGTCCCACTTCAGTGACCAGGATTTAGGGTCGATGTTCAGAAGCTTCGTCAGCCCCTTCCCGAGATCGATGACCGATTGTTTCAGGTCGCCAACCATCTTAAGCGCGGCATCAACTTCAGGTTTCCATTTCTCCCAGTCAATGAGGCTTTTGCCGCCCTCTTTCCAGGTCTGGTAATCCTCCCAAAGCAACGCTATGGCCCCCGCAAGGCCAAGCACCCAGGTAATGGGTGACGCCATCATGGCGCGGTTCAGTAGCCACCATGCAGCAGTAAGCGCACCGAGGAGCTCTATCAGCTCCTGTGACTGCTTATCCAGGGAATCCCACCAGTCACTGATACCCTGGCCTAACTGCATGAGCCGGTAAATCATCCTGCCGACCATTTCACCAGCCCAGAGGATACCCTTAACCGTCGCGGTGATTGCGCCTTCGATTTTCGGGAAATTGTCCAGTATCTGGTGCCGTAGCCGGTCCAGCGACCCGGCGAGACCATCTGCGAGGCCGGAACCGATTTTATCCCGTGCCATGCCAGCCATCAGACCGAAGGAGCGCAGCGAGGTCATGAACTTGTTTGAACTGACAGCGGCCACGCCGGCGTTATAGCCGATCGCTTTCGCCATTGCGGTATATTGGCCACTAAACTGGCCGATACCGCGACGCATTGCCATCAGGGTGTTTTCATCAATACCCAGCATCTGTGCGTACTGATTAGCCCTGTAATACGGCATGCTGCTAAGACGCTGGCCGACGCCGGTGAAGACGCTGGCCATATCCCGCATGTTGCCTTTAGCATCGCGAGTCTGCACACCAAGACGATTCAGGAAGCCTTCAGCACCAGGGTTGTTACGCACGAACCGTGACAGGTTTTCGAGGGAACCGCGTGCTGCGTCAACACTGCCGCCCATCTGGCTGACGGCATACCCGATTTGCTTAATGCCCTGCACTGTCGCGCCAGTACGCTGAGAAGCCCAGTACAGGTTATCCAGACTACTGGCGATTTTGGCGGTGTACGCCACGACTGATGCAGCGGCCAACTCCACTTTGGTACCAAGCTCGATCGCCTTGAGCGTCGTTCCGGTAACCACCGAATCAAATTTTCTGGCGCCAGCCTCGTCAACGTTAAACCCAAGCGAGATCAGAAAGTCCTTGAGCGTTTCAGCGTTCATTGTCCTCTCTCCATTTCGCTATGCGGTAGTCGTTATCGGCTTTGAGATCCAGCCAGTCATTCATGCGGGCAATGTCGGCCAGGTCGACTGATCCGTCCTTCAGTGCGGTATAGGGGATATACCCGGCTTCCACCGGGCGCATCAGGAAGCTTTCGCCTTCAGGTAAGGACTCAAGCGTCAGGCCGCTGGCGGGGTGGCCGTCCCGCTGGCGGGGAGTTCTTTCAAAAAATTTCCCAGGCTGTCGGCGACCACCCGCGCCACCAGCTGCAGCATCGTGAACAGGTCGATGTCGTCGAACATCAGCACGCCCTGATCGAAAACTTTCACCCATCCCTTTTCGTGCTGGCGGGAAACGACGCCCAGGCACGGATGAATCACCGCGTTAACGTCGTCATCCGGCAATGCCGCCAGCGTGTCGGCTATTTTTGGCAACACACTTTCCACTACAGCGCCGGAGTTCCCGGCTACAGCCTGCGCCTTCAGCGTCGAAAACTCACTAACCAGCCCGACCAGCACCGGCAGAAGTTTTCTGCTGACCTTCAGCTGCTGGAAAACATCGAGTTTGGCGGTGCGGTAATTGACGCCTTTGATTTCAAATTCCATCTGTTAAAACTCCCCCAGCAGTTGGTCAATCTTACCGGCGTCAAATACCCACGAAACGGTATTCCCCACTTTCGCGTTGGAATGGTCTGGCTGTTTCTGGAATGCGCAGGATCGCGCAGTAGAGATGTCGCCTGACACCTTATTGCGCACGACAATAACGTTGTTTCCCCAGGTAGCGGAGGACTGGCTCTGTGCGTTATACATCAACGACAGTTTTTTATTCACCGGGGAGGTTTTTAACAGAGTAACCGTGATAATGCCGCTCTTACCGGCGTGCAGACTATGCATCACCTCACCATCAGCGCCAACGGTCATTGTGTTCTTCGCCTCGGTCATCGTGATCGTAATGCCCTCTTCGGAGTTCGCCGAGCCGTAGCCCAGATCGATACTTCCGGTCGGGCCAGTCAGCGACGCCGAGACGTCAATAAAACTATAGGTTCCGCTCATGGTCGCTCCTTATCGCACCACGTTGATCTGCACGTCGGCATAGTGAATGGCCCCGGCCAGTTTGATTGCTGCCTGAATCACCGGTGACTTACGAGCTTCCCTGTCGGACTGAGCCTGATTAGCAACCGCACCGGCATAGACGTAGTAGCCTTTAGTCAACGTGTCACCTGATTCAATCTGACCGATCGGGCCACCATTCCAGACACCCGGAGCAATCAGACCGTTATTAACCGCCTGATCGAGCGAGGCTTCGACGTTGGTCATTAAACGGGTTACGCCGGCGTCGGTCTGTGGGATTTTGGTAGTTGAGGTGTACAGCAGGTTGTAGAGATTGGTCTGAACGTAGTTCTGCAACCAGTCCAGTCCATGGCGCTCATCAAAGAAATCGCCGTTCGCCATCACGCCCTGCTGGATAATCGCCGTATCGTTGGCGTAGTAGACGTAGACGTTACCGTTAATGGCATCAATGGCGGACGCCTGCGCGGTCGTCAGTGTCTCGTAGGTGATACCTGGCTCGGTTTTAAACTTCAGGGTGATGGTGGTATTGCTGCCGGTGAAGTTCACCGTAAACGCGCGACCAAATGCAGAGATGGCAGCATATTTACTGCTGGAGCTGTACTGCCAGAACGTACGCCCGTAGCCTGCGGCTTTCAGCTTATAGCCGATATTTGCAGTGTTGCCGGCCACCAGCACGTTAACATCATCGGTGGTAACGGCCAGAATGCGACTCAGGCTGGATGCTTCAATAGCAGCAGCGACAGAAATCACGTCAGCCTCAACAAGATCCGCACTGTCGGCAATCGCCAGTCCATACCAGTTGGTATATTGCAGCGCAGCGTTAACCGCCTGCAGCAGCGTTTCCACCGTACCATCTTCACCGCCTGCCAGCGTTTTCGCCCAGCGGCCGATATAGACCAACGTTGGTTTTGGTGATTGTGAAAAGAAGATGGTCGCCGCTTCATATTCTGGTGAATCAACGCCAAAATGATCGCCAATATCTTCAATGGCTGAATACTGGCGAATACGCTCGGTCACCGGAATAACGGTTGAGGTTCCCAGAATGAGGAGCGCACCGAAGTTACGCCCCGTAGACGCAACCGCTGACATGATGATGTCCACGTTCACGACATTGGAAACAGGTAAGCCCTGTGCCATGTTTTATTCTCCAAAATATTGCACTGGCGCGTCGACCAGCGATTGAATGCCGTACTGGCGGATGATTTTGCGGCGCAGGTCAACGCTGATATCGTACCGGCGCACCCACTGGTTATTGATGAGTTCGGGAAGGTTGAGGATCCGGCCCATCTGAAGTAATGTCAGTCCTGAGCGGTTCAATTCGTCATTGTTCTGCGATACCAGCAGGCCATCACGAAAGCGTGTGGCCATCGCCAGCCCCTGCGGTCCGTAGAAGCACAGAATCAGACTCACGGTCTCATGTGACCACTGTTCGGCGCTCTCTTCACCCTGCAGGTAAGCGGGATTGAAGTCTTCCTGAATACCGGTGATACCAAACGCGCACCAGGTAGTGCCGTTTTTGGGTATCTGCTTTTGTGGGTCGGTCCAGCGCGGGTAAACCAGCGTGGCATCCAGCCCGGTAACGCGCCGTATCCAGCGGCTGATTAACCTTTCCAGATCCTCATCGTAGGGCGGCGAATCACCGACGGGCGTCAGATAGCCCGCCGTTGTGCTGTCGTTACTCAACTGGCGTACCTCCGTCAAATTCCAGCAGTTCGCAATGTGCCTGGACGAACCCGACGCCGTAGGCCGTATACGGATCGACAAACGTCACGCGATAGTCGCGCCCCTGGTAGGTCACTGTGTCAGCATCCAGTCCGGGCTGACCCTGCGTAAGCCTGAACTGAGTAACGATGAGGATTGCGCCGTTGATGTTCTGTCCGGCGGTCATACGTTTAGCTTCCAGAGAGCGGTCAACGGTCACCACCCCGGAGAACGGGATATCCTGCGGCGTATTGATCGGGAAGTTATCTTCGTCAACCGTCTGCACCTGTCGGTGACATACCAACGTCAGATCGACAAAATCCGGGTCCAGAAGAACCTCTGTCACATCGAGTAAAGGCATTATTTTTTCCTTACGACGTATTGAATCGCACGCAACAGGAAGCCATGAGCATACAGCGGCTTAATACCTCTCAAACCAGCAGCACGACGTCGCTTAAGCGTCTTTTCGGATAAAGGCTCTAGTCGATCACCGTCACCGATAACCGCCTTTGCCGCATCACGGGCAATCTGCCCAGCAGCTTCAAGATGCTGCTCTGCCACACCAGAATTCCCCTCAAGCGCAGCCTGTGCGGCAAGCTTCAGCCGTGCGGTGGTTTTATCCCGAGAATCCTCTATACCCATATCGAGAAAAGGCCGTGGCGGGAGCGTGACGATCTCGCCGTCAATCTCTACGGTCGCCCCGGTGGACTGCAGGTAACCAATTTCGGCATTACTCAGTGGGGAATCTTCACGTGGAGGGCCAGCGGGAATGCCCACCAGCACGTCAGTGCCGGAAAGCTGCTTTAGCGCGTCGAGGACACCGGCGTAATTGTCCTCGCTAACCGTTAGCCCGCTTTTCATTGCGGCATCCCCAGCTGAATTGCTCCTGCACCAAACAGCATCAGATATTCCCAGAACTCAGAACCGTACCGGGAGTTATTCCAGAAGCCCGCATTCGGGTCCAGCGTTGCGCTGGCATCGTAGCTTACCGAAACCTTATCCACTGATTTTGATGTCTGTACGCCGCTATTGGAGCCACCAGCGGTACCAACAGCAACGCCACGCATATCAGCGGTGTACAGGTACAGGTAGTGAGCAACATACAGGCCGACAACATAGGGGAAAATATCCTCACCAAAACGCGATTCACTCAGCAGGACATCAGCGAGATTAATGCGCATTTGAATCGTGGGGGTGGGATACGTGGTTTCGTTAGCAAACTGCGGAAATGCTGCCCTGAACTGCTCAGGCGTCGGTAGACTTTGATTTCTTGCCATTGGTGGTAGCCTCCGCCAGCTGCGCTTCGAGCTCAGCAATACGCGCTTCATACTCAGCAATACGCGGATCTTCCGCCACCGCCGGCGCTTCGCCATCTGGTGAGCAATGTGCTTTTACAAACCAGTGCTCTGCCACTGCGTCATCAACATCATGGAAGCCTGCAGCGAATGGCGTGATTTTCGCACCGTCGTTGAAATTGAACGCGGCCAGTACATAGATTTTCTTCATCTGAATTCCTTAGAAAAAAGCCCCTGTGAAGGGGCTGTATCTGGATTAAATGCCATCCATGTAGTTCAGGGTTTCCGGGTAAACCGGCTCAACCGCACCCAACTTGCCGTAGTAGGTCACTAGCTGGTACAGGCCGCGATACTGGATCGGGACGCTCTGCAGCGGAACCATCGGGAAGCGCACAAACTTCTTATCGTTGGTGTAGGCCACCATGCGATCTGTACCGCCCACACCGCGGCCCTTCATCCATTTAACCGGACGAATGTTCAGAGGCTTGCCGTTCTGGTGATAGGCGATGGTGTTCGTTTCCAGGTAGGTCAGCAGAGACTGGTTACCGGCGCTGGAAACGATGGTGCTAGCAATGAACGAATACTGCTCAGGCGGGATCAGCAAATCTTCCGGTACTTTAGAGTAAGCGGAACGAGCCCATGCATTGCTCAGCACCTGGTTAATGCTGGCACGGATTTCGTCAACGGTTGAAGTGGCCCAGGTTTTGGTCGCGTTGGTCGGCGTCACCTGAGACAGGTTAAGTAGGCCTTTAGCACCTTTTGCTGAGTCACCGATATAAACCTGCTCGTCGGTATCCATGTTCCATTTCAGCTGCATGCCGTCATACTTCTGGGTATCGATAGGGCGCCCAACCTGTGCGGCAGCATTCAGTTCGATAATCGTCCAGCCAAGCTCCATGCCCCACAACTCCAGCGGGAAGCCCTTTTTCTCGATATCAACGCTGATGCCAGCAATAGCGGTTGCCAGCGGGCTGATCCAGTTTTTGCCGTTGGCGTTAGGCGTACCTGCAGCAGCAAAGGTGGTGTTGGTGAAGGAGCTGATTTCGTCCGCGATAGATACATCTTCTCGCAGCTGAATATCGCGGCTCCACGTCTGCGAGGTCAGCGGCAGATTCAGCGTCTGGTCGAGGCGCTCCAGTTCTCCGATGAGAAAGGTACCAGAACTGTCGACTGTTGCCTGGTCAAATGTCATTGGCATTTGCGATTTCCTTAAATATTAAAGGCCAGTTCAATGTTGCCGTTCGTGTCGCCAGGGCCATTGAAGTAAGCGTTGGTGATCTGCACGGTATTCGTGCTGTCAGCGGCGGCCAGGAATGCACCCAGCGGGCTTGATGCTGTCGGTGTAGCCACACGCATAAAAACAGCCCCGCCAAGCGTTACAGCACTGGCATCAGCACCGATGTTGACCGTGACATAACCACGCTTCATGCAGTCGCCCGCGAAGTTGTAGCCACTTCCGATCTGGCGCACTTTGTCGGGCTGATTTGTAGTTGGGTAAGGACGAACATAGATACCCACCACAACAGCAGCCGTATCACCCGCCTCAATCGGCACAAACTTACCTGACGAAAACTTCCCGGCAAGACCGTACGCGGCGAAAACCTTTGTGCTGTCCAGCGTCTGAGGTTCAACCGTCAGATCCTGCGGACGTGAGATTGACCCGGCGATGCCCGCAGGCATCCGGTAAAGAAACGTGTTATCCATTGAATGCCCCGTTAGTGTTTAGCCCAGAGTTCCTTCGCGGCGGCGTTAATCTCCGCGATGGTTTTGGTGGTGTTGGAGTTGATGGAGCGGAAACCGTCAACGGTTTTAGCTGCGGTATTGCGGTTCTTAGCCAGCTCTGACACTGCCGTAAAGGCCATGTCAACAGTGGCTTTTTTCAGTTTGGTGATATCAGCATCACCCACGATAGAGCGGACCATTACCTGATCAGCGGTTGCCAGCACTGAACGTTTAAACGCAGTAGGCTTTGCCGAGGATGGTAACTGGATACCAGGCTGAATCAGATCGGCACGATAAGCGGCATCACCAGTAACGGCGCCCTCTTTCTCGTCCTTCTCTTCTTCATCTTCATCACCTGTTGCCGCTGCCGGGGTCAGTTTGGAAAACGCTTCGATCAGCGCTTTCCCCCATGCGGGGATTTCTTCATCTTCATCGCCAGTGAGTGGCAAAGTAGGCGCAGGTAACGGGCTTTGCGGTGAAAGGTTAATCACCACTCCACCTGGCGTAAGCGAAGAACTCACGTCGTCATCACCTGTGACGCTGTCAGGCGCGTTATCAACAAGATTCGCCATTTCAGCGGCGTCGTTGGTTTTACGGGCCTTCATGAGCCGGGTAAACCAGTTTTTAGTTGTGCTAGGCATAGCATCCCCTATTTTACAACGGAAACCGGCCCGCCCGTTTGGGACAAGGGCCAGATGGTTACCGGTTATCGCAGACTGAATCGCGAGGCCGGGTGAGATTTCTTCGTAGTCAGCATCGTATCCACAGCTAACCTCGTCATCGCCAGCATCAATGGCTTGAAGCCCTTCGGGGCTTTTAACAATGACGTCTGCCAGCAGCAGATCGGACTTATCGCCCTCCCCGCGCCTGACGTTCTGAATGTGTCCATGCGCCAGTAGCCGCCAGTTCTCAGGAGCAACAAAAATAATGTCGCCATTGAAATCACGAGGGTGACCAATCGTTACGGCCATACCTTCGAAAGAGGCAATGGATCGCTCACTGAACACCTCTTCAGGCGTCCGCCGTACGATAATCTTCCCGCGCACGTCAGGGGTTAGCTCTGGCCGCTCGGTTTTGTCGTATTCCTGCTCGCCTGTGCGCCCTATGGGTACGTCTTTAAACAGCACTGAGCCGTCAGCAAGCTGGAATCGCGTATTCCCAAGGCGGGTTTTGAAGAAATATTTCATGATTTACCTGCTGAATTGCGGGCAATAAAAAAGCCGCTCAATGGCGGCCTCAGTTATTTGGTTATCTGTTGTCGTATTCGTTTAGCTTTTTCCAACTTTCGAAGAGCGCTATCAACATCATCGAGGGCCTGTCTTTTTATCCTCGCATCCTTGTCTGGGTTATTACCACGCCCTCCCCATTCCGGATCAGAAACCCTTTCAAGATGAGCTTGAGCTCTGCTCAGGTTTAGCTCTGCATTCTCAACATCACTGACGGTTTCAAACCAAGACTTATAGTGGGCGGCGGAATCCTCTGGGTTCTTTAAAAAGCTAATCATATCCGCTTTTTTAGCGTTGCCAGTTGGCAAGTAAAAATTGCACCACTCAGTTTGCCCCACTGGTCTGAAATACCAATAATAAACCCATGTTCCACCCAGTGGGTGCTTCTCATAGTGGTACTCAAATCCGTTTAACCGCTCAATTTTTATTGTCATGTGGCATCCCTACTTAGTTGATATCCACAAATTATGTATTATTTTCTCGGCCCCGGCACCTGTACTTCCGGCCAGCATTTGCAGTTAGGCAAACACCCTGCGTGGCCAGTCATGCCGTCGAGCGTTGGCGGGTTATCCCAGCGCACAAACTTATCTTTCATCTTGCGATGTGATGGTCGGGTTCCAGCGCCTTCAATGCGCCACCAGTAGCCCTCGGAGCCTACAGCCAGAGCTCGCGCCTGTGTCAATGCTCCGGTAGCTCGGCCAATCTCCGTACGCGCTATCATTCGCGCCCTACTGGCTGCAACGTCGCCGGATTGCATAATCATCTCGTATAGTTGATCCGGGCGCTCACCATTGATAACGGCCTGTATCGCACGCTCCTGGATTTCCCTTACTCGGCCCGCAGCCTCTAACGGCAGGGACTTCATATAGCGAATCTGGCGGTAGACAATATCCTGGGCCACCATCCCGATCGGGGTATTGCTGACCACATCTCGTAGGCCCACAGAAATCTCTTCAGAGACAGACCGCCACTGGTTCCACTCTTCCTGCTCCACCTGGGCGAACATCTTCTTGCCGACCATTTCGGCCCAGTCATCAATCACGCCAGAGTAGTCGATGAGCGTTCTGGCAATGCCATCAGCGCTTGCCTGTGAACCATCGTATGAACCGGTGACGATCTGATTTATCTGGTCGACTATCGCCAGTAGGCTTTTCTGATACTGGCGCTCCGACCGGCGGCGGAGGTTCGGTTTGAGATTCAATCTCCTCCCACTGTTTCGCCGCATTCTGGATATCCTCATCACTAATTGAAGCACCGATGCCGGTAACGTCCGCCAGTTCGCGCAAATCGGTCAGCGCGGCAGCCGGTGACATTCCCAGATCACGCACAGCAGTTGCCAGAGCGGTAGTCGTGTTAGTCGCCACCGTAGAGCGATCGGTGTCGCTCATCTGCCACAGGGGGTTAAACTCAAAGGTGAAATCTTCCGGCAACGGCTCGCCAAACTCTGAGCGATGCAGGACATCGAATAACAGGCGGATGTGAGGCCGTAAATCTCGCTCCTGCAGCGTCCCCACGTCATCGTAGTAGTTTGCGAGGTCAGCATCACCGGTTGAAAAACCCTTCGGTGACTGGCGGAACAGACGGACAAGAGGAATGCCAACAGCCCCCGCGATATCCTCTTTAAATTCCCCCAGGAGGTCAGAGAGACCCGCGAAAGAATAAGAATGAGTTTCAAATTCATCCTCCAAATCAAAGAGGGACATCCCCTCATTCGTCTGGAACTGGCGGACCATTTCCATGTTTTTGATCAGCGCTTCGAATGGCTTGCCGCCCAAAGCGATAATTTCACGTAACTTTTTAATCTTAACTGTACGAAGATGCGCCTTATACGCGAGCTGGGCTGCGCCAACACTGGTGCTGTCGTAGGATGTCAGACGGTCGAAAATACGCTCAACAATGGACATACCCCATTCGTTTTCGGTGATTTTCTGCTGGTACGGCAGTTTCACGCCATCCATGCGGATCAGGCGACTGTGATGAACTGTCCAGGCAGGCAGCCCCTGCGCCGTCGTCACAATATCGTAGAACTCTGGCTTGCCGAGGTTGGGCCCAAGCGCTTTTATGCGCCTGGTCAGTTGCGGATTAATCATCCAGCGGTCGAGGACGGCCAGCCCTTTGAAACTTCCCTTGCCGACCTTATCCAACATCAAAGGCGTTAACGGTGCCTGCCCTTCAATAAGGATCAGTGCAACAGCCCCGCCATATAGCCGGGACCATTTCAACGTCTCGTTGATGCAGTCCCACAGTTGTAGCTCATCAAAGCGTGACTCCAGCACTCCCCGACGTTTCGGGTCAATCTCGCTGGTAATGCGAACGCCCTTTTTGGTCATGTCGTCCGCTTTCGAATCGACAGCGGCGCCAATAATCCAAGAGGAGCGGTACGCATACTCAATCAGCAACCGGTTACGGCTGGTATAGTTCGCCCGATATGTCGATGCAGCGTGCTGGTTAGGCTGCTGCATGCCGACGCGGGCCATAAAGTTATCGTACGAATCCGCCGTGGCGACTCGTCCCGTTTTTTTCGCCATGGTGATGATGCTCCGGTTTTTCGATACCCGTGACGGATCAGATAATTTGTTAAAAAATGGCCCGATTTAACATAATGACTGTTACCCGCACCAGCCGGATCCCTCCCATGATGAAATGTCCGCCAAAGGCTTATTTCATCAGGATAAGTAGCAGAAAGTGCGTGAATAAAACGTGCATAAACAGGGTCAAAAAGTGAATAGGGATTTTTCGGCGTGAGGTGGCTATTTCCAGATGTTTAACCTCTTCCCAGGGCTTCCCAGATATCCATTGCCGTATCAGTCGGGGCGAATGCCATAATGAATGCATCAGCCACGTTCGGTGACGGAACATCACGCTTAGCGAGGTCTTTCTTGCTCTCCACCATTACGCGACCATTCTTGTCAAAATCACGGTGCGGGGTGGTCAGCTCTAGCTTTAACTTTTCCAGCAGCGGACAGGATGAATCGATGCTTATCAGCTCATCTACCGGGTACTGCTCACCGTTCTTTACCGCGTTGAAGGTATTACGGAAGCGATCCGCTACCAGCCACCAGGCTTGCGCTTTGAGGTTGGCGAAAAAATCCTTGTTCGGAATGCCAATATATTCATCGTCCGGCTCGTTCACGCCTGCGCCAGCATTGAATCGCTGATAGTTGATGCGTGATGCGTTCATGTTTTCGCGCTTACGATCCTCGTTAATTTCTGAGAATTTAGCGCCAGCAGACGCCCCGACGCCTATCGAGTCGTAGACGATATCAGCATCGCGCTCCAGCGCTGCCTGGTAAGTGCGCTGGCAGCTCTTAAGTAATTCATCCTCTTTCGCCTTCCACTCGTCAGCCCAGTACACGACAGAACCATGGCGATAGACGTTAGCGCATTTATCCGCGCCACTGTCGGCGACGTCGAAGCCAATACGCTTACGCCCGCTTGGCTCGAAATTAAGAACCTTGTGCGCGTCTACCGCTGCCTCTATCCATGACAGTTTGATAATGGCTGCATCATCATCAGATTCCGGTACGCCTTCGTAAACGTGCTTAAACCCGTCTGGATCACGCCGCCTGGCGGCTTCGATAACCTTCAGCATGGTGTCGGAAAGGAACGGGTTTTCGTCGTAGTTGATTTTGCGTATCAGCGTATCTTCTGGTGGATCGACCACAAAGTTACGCCACACGAAATCGGTGACCAGTCCGGGGTTAAAGATAAACCAGCACTCTGAGCCCTCCTTACGGATGGTAGGCTCCAGTATCTTCCACTGATACTCCGTCAACGCGTGGGCCTCTTCCAGCCACAGCACGCTAATCCCCTCCAGCGACTTAATCTCTTCGATATTGCGCCAGAGGCCGTAAAACACGAACTCAGAACCGGTCACCCGGTTAATGATTTTGTTGTTCAGAACACGGAAACGATGCCGCAGGCCAAACCGGTCAATCTGGATTTTGAGCAGGGTATATACCGACTCCTCAATTTTGTTCTGGATCTGACGGGCGCAGCAGAAACGGAGGGTATATTTATTTGCCAGGAATATTGCAATTCCGGCGGCATCCCACGATTTTGACGATGACCGCCCACCATAAAGCACTTTGTTACGCGCCTGCGTCGTCCAGAAGCTACGCAGAACCGGATTCAGCGTCGGTTTGGATGTCAGAGTAGAAGTCATTGAGGTCACGCTCTCCGTTACCATCATCTATGCCAGCATCACGGCGCAAGCGATCTGCCTCCAGTGATACCTTGTCAGTGGCGGCTTTGCGGTAATCAGTATCAGCAAATATTTTCCCGACCGTGGCAAGAGTTCCCACGATGGACTCAATACGTACGGTGTTACGCATCATTGCTTTGTCAGCGGCAACCATAAGCGCTGCCAACTTATCCCGTGCCTCATCACTTTCAGCATCTTCCATCAGCGTTAACCAGCGGCCAATATTCTCGGCAGCTGTCAGGTTATTTGCCCGGAGTCGAAATAGCTCATCCTCCAGTTGCAATACCCTTGCATCTTCAATGACGTCATCTTTAAAAAGCATTCGACGTGCATAGCCGCCGTGCTTTACCGCTTCCTGATTCCCGCGCTGGAATGGGTTAGTCGGAGGATCGGTACGCACCCCGCGTATCGGTTTCGTATCTGGTGGAGGTTCGGCTTTTGGTTGCGTACTTTTATGCGTACGGCCAGCGCTGGCAGGCTTTTCGCTGGTACGCGTCTTGCTCTTTTGCGTACCACTTTGCGTACCATTTTTGCGTACCTGCGTACTGGCCTTGCGTACCCACCCGAACTTCTTGGCTCTCTTCCTGATGGCCCCTTCAGTTACGCCGTATTGCTCGCCTATATCACGGAGACTAAGGACTCCGGCCCGGTATGCCGACTCGATGGCCTCCCAGTCCGGTGTTGCCATGATTATTCCCTCACGTAGACATTATCGAAGCCCCTCGGAGAAGAGCTCCTGTAATGCCGTCAGTCAATTTCAATAACAATTAGATCAGCCACTCGCTTTTTTACCTCTTCTACGAAGGTGTAGGCTGTTTCGGCATTGAGCGGCTTGCCAGCCATTTCATCTTCAACCTGCTTTACGATGGAAAAAAGTTCGTTGGCCGTTGGCATTTTTGCTTTTAGCGCCACGGAAAGTTGACCGAAATTAGCGTGCATATTCATGGGGCTGTCCTGTTTGGGCTTTGGGTACTGGCTTCTTCCCGCTATAGAATGTGAAATCAGCAGCATGCTAACTCCTTTATTTCAGGCACTGCGTGCGGATGTAGTCCTGCTACTGGCTCACAGCCCGGTAATACGCCTGCCAGCGATATTTATCTAACCGCAGTTGGCGCAGACACTGAACGGTTTCGATATCAGCCTGCAGGTCTTCGTCGCTGTCCTTACCGGCGTCACTTGCCTTGCAAGGCGGGCTCATCAAATCCGGGGATGGCGTTGGCAGCGTCGATAGCTCGCTGGCGCAGCTGCACAGCATCATCGTCAAACCTGCACACAGTACGATTCGGAGACTGGACATATTTCACCACGTCGCGGGTTATGGTTCGGTAGATGACCTTGCCCTCTTCTGTAGCGGCAGCGGCCTTTTGCTCTACTGGCTGGATAACCTTTTCGGCTTTCTCTTTTTTCTTCGCCGCCAGGGCGTTGATATGGTCAGCGTGAGAATTCCAGCCAGAACGCCATGAGAAAATGCAGGAAAGCAGCAGGATAACCACCGCACTGATAATGGCGGTTAAGCGGCTCATCAGAACACTCCCGGAGCAGATGGAGGTACGCCGGGATTTAATGGCCCAAAGCCATCATCAGCCTTTTTAGGTTTCTCGCCCCACAAACACACCTCGCGCTCAATCTCGCGACGCGTTACCAGGCCCTTCCATTCTTTACCGCCGGCATAAGTCCAACGGCGCAATTGGTCACATGCACCTTTCTGGTCACCCTGGTTGATTTTTCGCAGCAGTGTAGAAGTCTGGAAGTTGCCAGCGCCAACGTTATACGCGAACGAGTACAGCGCACCTCGCATCGTTTCAGGGATCGGCTTCTTGATATAAGGGTTGATCTGACGGGCAACGCTGTTCAGGTCTTTATTGAGCAGTGCGCGGCATTCAGCCTCGGTGTACTTCTTGCCGAGCATGATGTCTTTGCCGGTGTGGCCATAGCAGACAGTCCAGACACCCACCACGTCCTGATAAGGGTTGTATCTCACACCCTCCAGACCATCGTTACCGGTCGGCCCGGTGATGAGTGCTGACGCAATGGCAATTGCTCCACCGCCAACGGCAGCAATAACGCTATTCCTCAGCTTTGGTGACATAGCCATTCAGCCGATCCTCCCGCTCTTTACGCCGGTAATACCAGTTCACGCCGCAGGTAATAACAGTGCACGCTATACCGACAACGATCGCCCAGTCACTCAGGCTCATTCCCGCCACTTTGTCGGCCAAAATCCATACCTCTGTTTTTGCTACATCGGCATAAGCCTTTGCTGAGACACCGCAGCCCGTCAGCGCGGTCCCGGTGCCGTATGAGAGTCTGCTGTAAATGGTGCTCATTTTGGTCATAGCCTCACCTCCGTGGTTACGGATGGCGCTGATGAAAGGAATAGGCGGCCCTGTTAGCGATTGCGGGGTTAGGAATCCCACGCTCTTTAACCTGCCCGGATTGGGTTATGAGCCCGTCAGACAGTGGGCCTGTATGAATGGCCGCCAGATGGATTTACGACAACACACAGAGTGAGTGAGTGACGTTCTGGCGGCACAAATAGAAAAGGCCGAACAAATGCGCGGCCTTTATATGTCTGAGCAAAAAAAAAGCCCACTCGTCGAAGTGGGCAAAATGGTAGTTTGTTCAGTGGAGGTTACACCGCCAGCTCTGCCACAACGTCTTATGCACGTTATTTCAGGATTTAGCGAAACGGTGCAACCACACAAAAAGTATAGTACGTAAAACAAGAAAAACATGGAGTGTGGTGCCGGGTGCCTCCCGGTAAGCCTTTGGTCAGCCACCATGACTTGCGGTCCGAGTGAATCATGAAGATTCCATTGAAGCTGTTTCCGCCCCTCCGCATAGGGGGATTCACCACACCTAAAATCTAGCACCAATGTTATCGTATTTTCAACACGCACTTCCCGGGTGCGGTCCTCTGATTCACGATCATTTGCACGTCTTCAGTTGCCGCTGATTAGCGACGTATTACTCCTTGTGATATTGTGCAAGAATATAAGTCACAAAATTTGAAGGGATATACACCTATGGATAGAGTTAAGTTCAAATGCCCCAGTTGCGGACAGACGCTGACTTTTAGCGACATTCTGCACGAAGAAACAATTGATAAAATTAAAAATACGTACTGTCCAGGCTGTAAAGCACTTATCAGCAAAGAAGAAATCACGCGACAGATTCAGAGCAATGTTACAAAGCGAATTGGTATTATTTTCGGTGAGCAAAGTAACCATTCGTGATTCAGCTGAAAAAGGCTACGCGAACGCGAAGCTTGTGAATGGTTGCCGCTGACTGGCGGCATATTTCCCTGTCTGATATTGTTGATTTGCGAAGACCACAATACCGATAAGGAAACTCACTCATGAGCAAGATTAAATTTAAATGCCCTGGCTGCGGACATGACCTCGTCGTACGCAGTGGTGTCGAAATCCATAGCATGGACGACATTGAAGGAGCCGTCTGTAGCAACTGTGACCGAACCATTCACAAGAATGACCTCGTTAGTCAGTCGAGAAAATATGCCGAGAATCTCGTCCGGGATATGCTCGGGAAGCACTTCAAGTAACGCCGAAATCTTCCTTTCAATCCTGCTGGTATCTGCGGTAATCGACGCCAGCATTTTGGCTTTCTTCATTGCAAATACCCCAGGCTGATAAATCAAAATGGATAAATTCGACCGAACCATCCAGCGAGAAACACTGCAGCTACTTTATGCCGTATATCCAAATGAACTAACCAGTGTACAGATGTATGAAATAGAGTGCCTGTACCCCGATGCGGACAGCCTTACAGCAAACCTGCTTTATCTCCACCAGCACCAACTTATTGTGAGTGGACTCAAATCTAGTTCTGGTGAGTACGTCATGGTAAACAGACCCACTATTACTCACCGCGGAATTGATTTCATCCGCGACGATGGCGGCCTGGGCGCTATTCTGAATGTGCAAACAGTTAAGCTGCACGACAGCACGATCATTGCCCTGGAAGACATAATCCGTGTTGCAAACATTCCTGAAGAGCAGCGGAAGGGACTGATTTCAAAACTTCGAGAGCTTCCGGCAGACGCCATAAAACATTTGACGCTTCAATTACTGACTCCGGCGGTTCTGCATCCGCAGGCCGTAATTCAGTCAATTGAAAAATTCCTGCAGACTCTGTGAATTCCTGATCGGGGCGAATCATTGAGAAACGTCCCCAACCTACTGCTCGGCTTAAAAGTACCCAGAAGTCAGCCTGATGATCACACGTCAGGAAAAAGCCTTTCGGGTGAAAGTGGCATGCGTAAATTTTCATGGCTCCCCCAAAAAGCAAAAACCCCGCCGGGTGGCAGGGTTAGTAATCAGTTTCATTTGGATGTAAGTATCCATGATTAGAAGCATACAGGACACTTTTATGCAAAGTCAACTCTATCGTGCAAAAATTTGCCGCTATATGCTTTGATCGCTTCAGTAACTGGTCGCCTTCTCGAATTCTGCAGCAGCCTGCCTCTCGCCTTTGTGAAGCATATCCACCAGCCCTTCATAAAACGGCTTCCAGTTGCGTGACCATGAGGACTGATGTAAATCAGGTATGTACATCTGGATCGCCCGGTGTGCGTTCGCTGACTTGACGCTGGTGAAACCATTCCCCGAACAGCGCTCACAGGTTTTATATACCGGCGCTCCCTGCTCTTTGGTCGCTTTGCGGTCCAGTACCTGGCCGGAGCCTCCGCAGCGACAGCGGGCGTTTACCTTCCCCTTGCCGTCACAGGCTTCACATTTACCGTTGACGATGGTTGTTACTTCGGTCCACTTCTCCCAGTCGGACGGACGAACAGCGCGTGACCTTTTCGCCCAATATGGCGCTTTGCCCCACGGATACGTGACTTTGCGATCTGTGGTAGTGGTTTCAATCTTGCCAGAGCCATGGCATACCCTGCAGCCCCCCGTGGTTTCCGCTGAACGGGAATACTCCGCAAAGGCAAACTGCGCCAGAATCAGGCAGCAGCGCCCCAGCGCTTTACCCGCGGCCTTCCGCACGTTTTTAGGTGCTGTATCAAGGGCATGTCGCGCCAGCGCCTGAACGGCCAGTTGCTCATCGGTTCTACTGATGCCAGCCTTACCGAAGAACGCCGCCAGCCCGAACCGTGCCCGGCTGCTGGTCACCCCGATCCCGGTCATAACGTCTGTGCCATTCAGGCGATTCGGCGAAGTGCTTTTCACGTCGTCGCTGATATGCATGCCTTGTGGGCTGAAGTGTTTTAAGGAGGCTTCCAGTTTCATGCGGCCACTTCTCCGATATCAGAAATTAAAATTTGTCCGGTCTCACCCCAGAGCTTTGTTACCCGAAAGTCCCAGATATGCGCGTCGTCAGCAAACAGTGCATCCATCAACGCTTTAATCATGTTGTCGGCATCTGGCTTTTGCTGATGAGCCTGACCATTCATTGCTACGCGTTTTTTCTGGCTCCAGCTCGCCGGCATCGGCAGGATGAAGGTAATGTGACTTCCCGCCTCTGGCATAACGACCTTCTTCAGCCTGACCTCATCACAGAACGCCCGGTAACGAAGCACTACTTCTCGTTGTTTCCATTTGTCGGCGCGGGTTTGTCGGGGCTTGCCCATTGGGGTGATGTTAAAAATCTGCATTATTTGCCTGGCTCCCTCTGGTATAGCGACGTTGCTGCGGTTTAGGTTTGGGGGTTGAGCGCTGGCGGGCTTCCTCCTGGTCGATCGGCAGGAAATGCCCGTTATAGAACCGGCGATAAATTGTCCCCAGTTCGCCGTTGCGTTGTTTTGTCACGTTGATTTCAGCTACGCCCTTTGCGGCTGATTCCGGGTCGTAAACTTCATCGCGATACAGCATCAGGATTAGGTCAGCATCCGCCTCAATCTCCCCGGAGTTCTTCAGGTCAGAGTTCATCGGGCGCTTGTTGGGGCGAGATTCTACCCCGCGGGATAACTGACTCAGGGCGATAACTGGCGTTTTGTTGGTTTTGGCGAGACGTTTCAACCCCTTCGACAGCTCCCCCACAGCCAGGTCGTAGCGGGCCGTGCTCTGAATTTTGATCAGCGCCAGATAGTCGATGACCACCAGGGCAATTTCTGGATGCTCCAGCTTATAGCGGGTTGCGGTTTGTTCAATCTGGTCGATATTGAGGTTAGTTGCGTCGGTGATCCAAACGCTGCGGTTAACCAGTTGCTCCATGCCGTTAAAGAATCGCGCCCAGTCTTCATCCTCAAACTTTTCGACTGCCTTCAGTCTGGATACAGGCATACCGCCAGCGGCAGAAACCATGCGTTTGGCGATCTGCGTGTCGGACATCTCCATGCTGAAAAACAGAACACCATGCCCCTGTGCAGAGACCTTCTCGATAATATCCAGCGCCAGCTCTGTTTTGCCCATCGAGGGACGCGCCGCGATAAACACCAGATCCGTAGATTCAATGCCACCCGTCTTCTCGTCAAGCTCCTCAATGCCAGTAAGCAGGCTACGGGTTTCCTCCCTCCCCTGGCTGCGGGACTCTACCTCGTCAGCCACGGCGGTGAGCAGATCGGAAATATGGACAGGCTGCACAGTATCTGCAGAAATATCGATGGCTGAAACCACCTGTTTTACGGACTCCAGGGCAGCCAGCGCAGCATCACCATTGCTGGCACTCTTAATCTGGTTTAGCACCTTTTCCAGTGCGGCCTCTGCATCACGGACACCGGCATTGCGACGCAGAACGTCGATGTAAGAGACCAAGGCCGATTTCGCCCAACTAACGCGGGTGGCCTCCAGAATGGTGGTCTGAAGCGCTGGCAGAGACTCACAGAGCAGCAGCGGATCAATAACTCCTCCACCGCGGGCTTGCCGACAGATGCCGGTATAGATTTCACGATACTGACGCACCGAGAACGTACTCGCCGGCAGCCGGGAAAGGATATCCAGTACCTCAGGGTCAGCACCGCGCAAAAATAAGGCGCCGATAACCGCTCCTTCCAGATCTTCATTTTTCCAGACAGGTGTCATTCAGGCACCCCGTCGTTTCCACGGAAGCTTTCCCAGTTGAACGCCAGGCGATTGCGACCACCGTTGGTTACCCGGTCTACGATGCGCTCACCAATGGAGTCCTTAAGCTGCTCGAAGGTCAAATTGCTGATCAGGATGGTGGGTAACACGCTTTCATAACGGGCGTTAACGATCTCCTGCAGGATGGCCAGTTCAGAAGCGCTACCAAACTGCACCCCCACCTCGTCGATAATCAGCAGGTCCAGCGATGCATAGTGTTCCAGCACGCCGTCTTCTGTGGTTTCGGAATTATGGCGCCACGTGCTTTTCACGGCCCGCATAACGCGCATCACATCAGTAATTTCAACCCTGGCGAGATGGTTACGGATGATGGCTTTCGCTGTCGAGATGGCCAGGTGGTTTTTCCCTGTACCGCAGTTGCCGGTCATCACAAGCCCCTTTCCGGTCGCAAATACCTGCGGCCAGTTTTCGGCATAATGGCGGCAGCCGGCCAGATTTTTGCTAGCCCCCTGATTCACCGGGCGATAGTTTTCGAATTCGCATTCTTCAAAACGGCGGGCGATGCCTGCGTTGTCCATCAGGTCAGCGACGCGTAACGCACGCAGCTCCGCGTCAATCTCTGCCAGTTGAGCACGGAGGCATGCAGGACATTGCGAATATTTGAAATTCTCACCGCCGCGAAAAGCCTTTCCCACCAGCGTGAATCGCTCAAAATCTCCATGCTTTTCACAGGAGGTAATCTCGGTGTTTCCTGAGTTCCAGCCGCTGTATCCCCACGGGAGTTTGTGCTCCAGCGCAAAATTTAATTCTTCTGCAAGGCGCTCCCGATCGGCTTTCAGGTCGTGGCGCGCTTTTTGTTGGTTTAAATTTAACATGTCATTTCCCCTGAATTACCAGTCCCAACTTGATTCGCCATAGTTCTGCTCACTGAAGCCAGATACCGGCAGCACGCCAGGGCGCCCACCGCCGGGAGCGGATGGCGATTGCCAGGATTCTTCGAAGTGGCGATCGGGACCGAAGAACGTGGCAGCTTGCTTAACGAACTGGGTTCCGACGCTGCCGGTTGCGCGGGCATAGGCTGCATAGCGCTTGACGCCTGCCAGCATGTCATCAGGCTTAACCCCGTCTTTCAGGCGAGCTTTCCAGGCTTTGAAAGCCCCCGCCTTGGAATTGCCACCGGCGCGTTTGGGGTAGGACTCCCAGGCTGTTTCGAACTCAGGTGAATAATCCTGCTTTGCAGAGCGAACCGGTGCAGAGGCGTCAGCCGATGCGCCAGTATCTTGTGATTCATGTTTTGAATTTACTGATGGATCATGTTTTGAATTTACTTGTGGATCTGGGGTCAGATTCTGACGGGTCAAAACGCCATTTTTGCCAGAATCTGACGGGTGAAAACCGTTTGAAGGTCCAGATTCTGACGGTTCAGATTTTGAAGGTTCAGAATCTGACGGGTGAGAATAAGTCTCTGCCCAACGCTGTTGTTTCATGGCTGTCACCTTGTCGCGTTCAATCCGAGCCAGAGCTTCGAGACGGTCGGCATTCAGGTGATACAGGTTGGAAGTATTGCGGTTCCCCTTACGCCGGGACTCACGAAGTAGCCAGCCAGCGGACTCCAGCTCAGAGATTGCCGTTCTCACAGTGCTTTCCCCTAAGCCCAACTGGCGACAAATGGTCTCTACGCTTGGGTAGCTCACGCCATCATCGTTTGAATAATCAGCAAGACGAGCCATGATCATCAGCTTCGCGCCTTTAACATCATGAGCCGCACAGGCATCCCAGACGTTCCCAAGAATTTTACTGCTCATGTATCCTCCAACCTATAACGCTGGCGCTACGGATGGCGCTTGATTTGTAATCGAATACTCTGGTATGGTTTTTCATGAAATTTCCCCCGAGGTCATTTCAAAACAAATGCTGTGTCGAAAGTCAGAACAGGCCGGGAGAAGCGCCACCACCTTTTCCCGGCTTTTTCTTTGCTGATTTTCGCTCTGCCGTCGTTGTCTGCCCGAGAGCCTACTGACGAGCACGGTAGAGACAATCATCGAAGATCGCCCCTTTACGGCTTGCCTGTGAGCTTCTCCGGTAATAATCCACGCCGTGCTCAGCCCCCCCCCTGCGGTGCTTTCAGAGAACCCCTCGGCTTCCAGCGCCGCAGTAATGTGCTTGCGAATGAAGTCTTCGGGTGACATGTCACACCTCATTGGAACCGTTGCTAATTCCTGGGTGGGTGTATGGGATTTTTGAATCCAAATGACATAAGATCGCAACATCCTCTGGAACTCCACGCATCTCCCACTTCCCTACGGCCTGACTACTTCTCGGTTTGCCTTTGCGTGGGAATCTTTTCCCGATAGCGGTATTTGTCTTAAATTGCTGCTTAAGGATTTCAAACAGAGTCATTTTCATCTCTCGGTGTCGAAACTATTGTATCAATCGATAGTAGCAAATAGAATCCAAAGTATCAAAACGAAATGTTACTTTAGTTTCTTTTAGGGGGATGACTCATGAGTTCGTTAGCAGACCGGTTGATAAGCCGACGCGAATTGTTAGGATTCACGCAAGAGGCTCTTGCCAAAAAAGCAGGTGTCACGCGGGTAGCTATCAGTAAAGCGGAGCTTGGACTAACAAAAAACTTTAACAGCAATACTCTTTTTAAGATCTCATCCGCACTTGGATGCGAACCTGAGTGGCTGCAGACTGGTAAGGGAACGCAGGAAAAACTGCCACAAACCCAACCACAAAAGAAACCTATCAGTGATACAGCTTGGGTTAATAACGTAACCGAGACCGTGCAACCACAGCGCAGATACAGCTACCCGAAGTTAAACTGGGTTCAAGCTGGTCAATTTGCGCAATGTGGCGATAACTATAATATGTATGATATTGAAAACTGGATTGATTCTGTAAAGTACGCTGGCGAAAGAGGTTTTTGGCTTGAGGTAAAAGGCGATTCTATGACTTCGCATGCAGGGGTTACCTTTCCTGAAGGTATGTCCATACTTATTGATCCAGAAAAAGAACCTTACTCAAACTGCTATGTTATCGCGCAAAAGAGAAGTAGCAGGGATGTTACTTTTAAAAAGTATGTAACTGACATGGGGGCTGGGTATCTGAAACCCCTCAATCCTCAATATCCTATGATCCCCCTAGATGATGAGTGCGAAATAATCGGTGTGGTTGTTGATGCCAGGTGGGACATATTTTAATTATATATCAATCAGATGCCGGCTATGCCGGCTTTTTTTTGGATAAGTAGCGAAAATAAAGTATCAAAACCACTTGCACCAAAATGATACTTTAGTTACCTTTAATTCACCGAGTAATCACTCTCATGGTGAATATGAAGATGATAACAGAAACCGAAAAAGTTAATTTCTGCTCCGATAGTTTGACTAAGCTTGGTCATTTTTTGTCGATGCTGTGTCAGGCTGTAAAAGATAACAACTGTGAACCTGATGATATTGAGGGGTGCCTTGGCATTGCTTGGGACATGGTTAACTCAATGCAGAAAACTATTAACAGCGCAAATAAAGAGGTGGAAGAATGAAAACCAACACCACCAACCACCCGAACCTCATTAGCGCGATGGAATACACTAATAACGTATGCGCCCTGCTCGTAGCACTTGAGTTAAGCGCTGAACAGCTTGATGCGGATACCATTAAAGAAGCATCCAATGGCATTCGGTACCTGGCTTCGCGAGCATATGAAGAACTCGAACGCGTACATAATTTTGAGGCAAACAAATGAATACTCCCGTTCAGATGCTTGAAACTATTTCTGCTGATATTATCGAGAATACTGTGCTTCTTGAAACCATCTACAAAAATAGCAGCGAAGACCACGAAACAGATTGCGCTATAGCTTGCCTGATTCGTTCAATGAAAAAGACGCTCGACACTGCGAATGAATATATCAACACGCTCAGCGATGTATCAGCCCCCCCCCAACGGGACGAGAGCGGCGCTGATATTGTTGATGATGTTTTTCACGCGACCATTACGGCAAGAAAACTCGAAGAGCTTGCGCATATTTATAATGAGGCTTACTTCACAGATGAAGATAATGGCAAACCAGCCATGTATATGGCATCAGTAATCTTCGATTATGCGATAAAAGTTTGCAGTGAATTGAAAAACATCGAAGCAAAATTGAATTAACCAAAACAGTTTTAATTAACACCTTAACCGGTGGGGAATCCTTCACTCTAAATTTAGCAAGGGGGTTATTGTGAGTTTCATTGTTGACCATGCCGCGTACAGAACAGCCCTGCTCTATAGGGCTGAAGGTCACGAATTAATTGCACTGCTTTTTCTCCGCAAAGCCTACGGGAGGTCTGCGTGAGCGCCCAATCAAACAGAATAAGCAACGTGACATTACAGGAAGCAAGTATTGCCACAGAAAGATTAATGCATCTGATTCAGACCATCGCGGAGAACTATTACGAAATGGAAGACGGGCAGCGCTGGAGTCTTTTGCAAATTGCTTACGACATGTCTGCAGATATTGACGGACAAATGAATGTCCTGGAGGAAAGAAACGATGGAAAGACAAAGCGCAATTGATATTTATCGCCGTCGTATTGCCAATGCGACCCTGCACAGACTGAAACGTAAAACAGGCGGCTATTGTCTCTCTGTGAATATGCCGGATAACAATATTCAGGTTATCGAAATTAACGAAGAGTCAATGCAAAAGCTTCTGCAACGATTCGAAAAGCAGGTTCGCGCAGAATTTGGCTCAGAAGCAGAAAGTTTTCTACGCAAAGCGTATATGAACAGTCTGGATATTAACGGGCATACCGAATATTTGACCGAAACCGGTAAAGCGATTGTTGACGATATTTTCTCGGAATTAATCGCTCATGCAAAAGAGAAATATGTCAGCGGAGGAATTAACTGATGACTAAATTACCCCCCCCCCTATTTCACACGAAAAAGTGCAGGTCGTTATGACTATTGAAAACGGCCAGGTAATTGATACCCGCCGAGTCCGCGACAACGAACTTATCGCGACGATGGACACCTTTTTCTGGATGGCAGAGAAAGCGGGCTATCGGATTCAGGCCCCCAGAGTGGAGGAGTGCCGTGTCACTGACAGCAATACGAATTCCTGAACGCGTACACCTGCAGGCGATGCAGGTCCTGCTGCGGTACCGCCGGAAGCGCATATACGCACGCCGTACGCACCGCACCGGGTATCTCAGCCTGAAGGTTAACCCACGCTGGCGGCTGTTATCGAAAGACGACGGCCGGAACTGGGAAGTAATGAGCCATGAACGTTACTCGGGAGAAATTAAACGATGATCGATAACCGCACCGCCAGCGCTATTGACCTGGCATTACAGAAGCACCACACGCCAGTTGGCGATCTGTACGCCGCTATCCTCCACGGACGCATGAAGCGTTGCTTTAGCCGCGGTACCGCCATTATCTGGCTGGCGCACTTTCTGGCGTCTCACGCTTTCGCCCGGTCCGGGTTTAAGCAGCGCCACCCTGATTACCTTGTGGAGCATGAAGGAAACGAAATGTGGCGGCGTGGCGAAACTACCGACGAATATCACCGCGCCCACCAGCGCACAGTTCGCCGGCTTCGTCGAATCCTCGCCCGCAAGCGCGAGATGCAGAAGTGGTGCAACAAGTGGGATGCCATGCACGACCGCTACGTGAAAGAACGCGACGAACTCAGGGCCAGCAAACCAGCAGAGGTACGCAATGGATCACACAGCATTTAACCCGGAACCAACGTCAACCGGCATCCGGATATCTGGAAACAGGATTATTGGCTACTCCGCCGCTATTCGAGAGCTGGATAACGGACGCTATGACAAACGTCTCGCCGACGGCATGAATATTCTGGCCTGCATCATGGAAGCGGTGGAAAGCGACTGGCTCTCGCTCACTATCGAGCAGCAAATCATCGTCTGGCGCTGGTTGCTCGCCGCGGTATTCATTACCGAAGAGCGGGAGAAGAACGGGACTGTCGACATTCCGAACGACGAAGGCGGCGTTGATACGGCCGTTATCTACTCCGGGGAGCATGGCGCAATCAGCGTCTACCCAGGGCCGGAACGATTTGCACTCGCTAACCATATTGAGGCTGGCGCCATTGAGAAATACGGGAGAGAAGAAGGGTTGCCGCTGGCGCTGCGCATGTATCAGGACATGGTTGTCTGTGACGACGAATACGGGTTCAGGCTGTCAGCTATGGGCCGGGAGGGCTTCAACATGCTGCACGACGGCTTTATCGAGCAAATCCACACCGAAGGCATGCCAGACATGCCGGTTATGCACTGAGGGAATGATGATGAATAACTTGATCACCAGCAAACCATCCATGACCAGTCTGGAAATCGCCGAGCTGGTAGAGAAGCGTCACGACAACGTGAAGCGCACCATTGAGATGCTGATTGTGCGCGGTGTAATCACTTCTCCTCAAATTGAGGAAAAGCCTACCGCCGGGCGTCCTACAGCAGTTTACGTTTTTGAAAGTGAAGAAGGTAAGCGCGACAGCATCATCGTCGTCGCCCAGCTTAGCCCTGAGTTTACCGCCCGCTTGGTGGACCGCTGGAAAGAGCTGGAGGAAGAGCGCTCCCGCCCAAAATCACAGGCAGAGCTGATCGCCGAAATGGCCCTGCTGAATGTTGAGCAGGAGCGCCGCCTCTACCAGGTCGAAGAACAGGTGGAAACCGTAGCGGAAGCGGTCGAGAACATTAAGCGTGGGACCATGCGGGCCGGGTACGTTGGTTACCGCCAGGTGGTCGCCAAAAGCGGCATGACCGATGCGAAGTGCCGAAACCTGGTTAACGCTTACCGTATCCCAACCGATACGCACGAATTCATGACACCTGACGGCCTTCTGTCCCGCCGGGCTATCGTGGAGCTTGAACCTTTCATGAAAGCATTCCGCCAGATGATGTCCGAGGCGGAGCCCCGTGGCACCCGCTGGTATCACCCGAAGATGGGACTATTTCAGGCTATCGGGTGGGAGGGTGGCCACGGTGAATAACGTTATCTGGCTGCCGGCCAGTTCTATCGAGGTGGCCCACCAGCGGGCCTTAACCTGGGTATGCGATGCGTACCTGTTCTATCTGGTCAGCCTGCACCGTCGCCCGGTGTATCGCCACCAGTACGGCGATATTTCGCTTAACCAGCCCGCTCTGCAGGGGTTCATTGACTCCTACCTCAAAGATAAAGGGTGGGACATAGAGCGCCGCCGTGCGCATTACATCAACATTCTGGACCTCATCAAATATTTGCACCGCAGCAATTCGGGATTTATCGACTGGGGAACAGTGCCGGCGCTTACGCCTCGGGGGATCCGCTGGATGAACGCCTGCCTCTCTCGCCTGGGCGAAATGGTGAACAGCTATGGCGGGTGGGAAGGATATGTTGCAGCAGCTGAGGAGGGTCGAAACGATGAAAATCGACTTTAAAGATTATGGCGCCGTGGCCGCGGTGACTATTACCAGCACCATTTTCGAGTTTCGCAAACATAACCGAGTTGTTGATGCCACCCTGCTCTGCACCCCGGGCGTCATCAGCGAACGGCGCGGCAGCTTCTTCATGAAGACGCATATTTCAGGCAAAACCAGGGATGCGCTGCGGGCCTATAAAACCGCGCTGCGCGAGATGAAACGATGAACAGAGAATTTGAGATATGGGTACGGCTGCGCTACGGCGGCCGGTACGATCTGACGCGAGACGGTCACGGCTATTACTGCCGGGAAGTGGTTAAGCGGATGTATGAGGTCTGGTGCCACTGTCGTGGCCTGAAAGTGGTGTGAGGTTGAAAATATGGTAGACATTGAAATGATTGACGAGGAAGAAGTAATGAGGATGATCCGCGTTTCTTCACGCATGACCATCCGTAAATATACAGAGCGCTATAATTTCCCAAAACCAATCCGCACCTACCCTAAGCAGTACCTGCGCTCTGCTGTCGTGGAGTGGATTTTAAACGGGGGCATCAATCAGAAATCTTCCTGATATGCCAGAATATTTTTTCAGCATACAGATCATAGGCGTCTTTCTGTTCCGCAATCCAGTCATGCTTGTTATAGACGGAAAGCACGCCGCCCAGCTCATGCCCCAGCATTTTTTCAATAACGTGCGGGGCTACGCCCTCTTCAGATAGCCGGGTTGCGAGGGTGCGACGAAAGTCATGTGAAGAAAACTCACCAAAACCCAACGAATCCTTTATTCGTCTGAGAAATTTATTTGCACCAGAAATGGTTATGGGGGTTTTCAGATTTTCACCCGGGAAAAGTACATTTCCATAAGTCATTTCGGCTTTTTTCAGTAAATCATCTGCAGCAGAGAAAATTGGGCGCCTGATAATTTTTTTGGTTTTGCTTTTCTCCGCCGGCACGACCCACAGCCCCTCCTCTCTGTCAAACTCACCTTTTATAGCCAGCCGCAGTTCACTATTTCTGGCGCCGTAAAGCATCAGCAACTGATGAAGCAACCTGTTAGAAGTAGACCCGCGGCTCCGCTCTATAGCCATCCAGATTTTTGCGAGCTGGTTATAGCTGAGAGTGGTCTCACCAACCGCTGGTTTTACGCCAATGTCTTTCGGCTGTAGAAGCATCAGTTCAGTTGTACTGATGAACTGTCGGCGCATACACCAGCCAATAGCCGAACGTAGTTGTATCAACAAGTGGCGGGCGCGGCGAGGGTTGATCCTCTCCTCTTCGGTAAATCTCTCAACCCACATACGGACAGGAATATCTTCGACCGGTATACCTGAAAAAGCATCTCTCATCTGCTTTATAACCGTGGATTTATAAAGTGCGACCGTTTTCTCCCTCAAGGTCACATCAACATAATTCTCTTTCCAGTAGTCCAGGCAGTCCTTTACCGTTGGTTTATCCTGGGATTTGTTGTTGCCAGTTAGCGACCGTGGATCAATGCCCTTATCTGCTGACTCCCTCAAATCTGCAACTATATTGCGAGCCTCGCGTAGCGTCAGCGCCGGGTAGCGCCCCAGCCCCATTCGGTTCTGCTTTCCCTCCCAGCGAAACCGAAATTGAAAGCTGATAACCCCTTTGGGGGTTATACGAATCCCAAGCCCATCAGAATCAGTAATTTCAGATGGGCCGGAATATGGTTTTCCATAGATAGAACGTAGCTTCGTGTCACTGATCGCCATATTATTTTCTGTACTCATCGATTTTGGGATTTATGTACTCAATCTGTACTCAATATCGCATGTACTAGCATAAACAACAAGATTCAGATGTGTACAACCATCTGCGAAAAGTGACAACAAAAACAAAATAAAATCTTAAAATCAATGTCATACATAAAAAACCGCGTTCATTTGTGTACACCTTAAGGCATGCGTGTACGCAATCCTCACCTTGCCGAAGATTACGAGACCATGGTGCCGTTCCAGGCACTACAAATGATTGGACATCAGGTTGATGCTGTCTGTCCTGACAAATCCAAAGGCGACTACATTATGACCGCCATCCATGACTTTGACGGCGCCCAGACCTACAGCGAGAAACCCGGCCATCGCTTTGTTCTCAACGCCGATTTCACAAGCGTGAAAGAGGCGGATTATGACGCGCTGTTGATCCCCGGCGGGCGGGCGCCAGAATATCTGCGCCTGAATGCGGAAGTACTTAAACTGGTGCAAGCGTTTGACGCGGCGCGTAAACCGATTGCCGCCGTTTGCCATGGCCCTCAGCTATTGGCCGCGGCAGGCATATTAAAAGGCCGCACCTGCAGCGCCTATCCGGCCTGTGCACCGGAAGTGCGGCTCAGCGGCGGACATTTTGCCGACATTGGTATCGATCAGGCGCATATTGACGGCAATCTGGTTACCGCCCCCGCCTGGCCCGCCCATCCGCAATGGTTGGCGAAATTTGCCGAATTGCTGCGGTAGAAAAACAACCGGATAACAGCCTCCATGAAGACCGTCTGAAGGAGGCGCTGGCGCTAAAATCGCGCCAGCTCCGGGCTAAATACCAGGCCCCATCAGTGCTTCACGATATACATTGTGCGGCTATAGGCCACGTCCTCCGGATTGGCTATCGGATACCCTTTCAGCCACGGTTTAATCAGACGCCCGTTGGTGTACTGATATATCGGCGCGATGGGCGCTTTCGCCATAATGATTTTTTCCGCCGCGTTGTAATCGTCATTGCGCGCTTTTTCCGACGTTTCCAGCGCCGCCTGGGTCAGAATTTTGTCGTAGGCCGGATCGTTGAAACGGGAGATATTGCCGCTATGGGTTGAGGTCAGCAGCGACAGAAACGTCGACGGTTCGTTGTAATCCCCCACCCACGAGGCGCGGATCACATCGAAATTGCCGGTATTGCGGCTGTCGATATAGGTTTTCCACTCCTGGTTTTGTAGCTTCACGTCGACGCCCAGATTTTTCTTCCACATTGACGCCACCGCAATCGCGATCTTCTGGTGGTTCTCCGAGGTATTGTACAGCAGCGTCAGCTTCAGCGGACGGTTTGGACCGTAGCCCGCCGCCTGCAGCAGCGCTTTCGCCTGGGCATTCAGTTCGGCCTGGCTCATGCTTTCGATTTGCGTCGGCTGCGGAGTAAAGCCTGCGGTCACGTCCGGAGTAAAGCGCCAGGCCGGTTTCTCGCCGGTACCCAGAATTTTCTCCGCCATCAGACGACGATCGATAGTCATGCTGAGCGCCAGGCGGACGCGCTCATCGGCGGTTGGCCCTTTCTGAGTGTTAAAGGCGTAATAATAAGTTCCCAGCTGCGGCGGAGTATAAACCTGCCCCGGAATATCCTTCAGCAGTTTCTGATACAGATTTTTCGGGAACGACTCAGTGATATCGATATCGCCGGCCAGATAACGTTTGGTGGCCGCTGACTCCTGGTTAATGGGCGTAAATGTGACCTGCTGGATCACCGTTTTGCCGTTATCCCAGTAGTGCGTATTGGGGACCACCACCAGCTTTTCATTCACCACGCGATCTTTTAAGACATACGCGCCGTTGCCAACCAGGCTTCCCGGACGCGTCCAGTTGTCGCCGCTCTCCACGTTAGCCTTCTGCACCGGATAGAAAGCAAAGCTGGCCGTCAGATTACTGAACCACGGCAGCGGTTTATCCAGCTGCACGCGCAAGGTACGCGCGTCCACGGCGGTGACGCCGAGGGTGTCCGGCGCGGCTTTACCATCAATAATATTTTGCGCATTGGCGATTCCGGCCAGCGCAGCAAACCAGGCAAACGGGGACGTGGTTTTAGGATCAACCAGCCGCCGCCAGCTATAAACAAAATCCTCTGCCGTTACCGGCGTGCCGTCGGACCAGCGGGCGTTATCGCGCAGGGTAAATGTCCAGACGCGATTATCATTGCTCTGCCAGCGAGTCGCCACGCCCGGGATCAGGTTGCCTTTCTCGTCCTGATTGACTAAACCTTCAAAAAGATCGCGGATAACCTGAATTTCAGGCAGACCGACGGCTTTCGCGGGATCTAAGGAGGCGGGCTCGTCTTTAATGTGCCGCACCAGCACCTGGTTTTCGGCTAAAACGGTGCCCGGCGGGACATCGGCTGCCCAGGCAAGAGAAGAGACGCTGGCTAACCACAGCGCGCCGCATGTCAATGTGACAGGATACTTCATAAGATCCCCTTTAAAATAAAAAACCAGAGCTGGCAGTGCGATAATTATTTGTTTCATCACCTGAAATTGCAAACGGCTTGTGAAAGAAAGTTGACGTCTATGCTGATTTCACCATCGCTGGAAACTATTTGATTCCGGGACGGTTTTACACAACACTGCTGAAAAATAATCGGATAACAGGATGCCCTATGCCCGTTTCTCGTCCTCGCCCCCAGCGCGGTGATTTTCCGCCAGGAACACAACGCTACGGCCAGTCTCACCTTGGCGCGCCGCTGCTGTGGTTCCCGGCGCCGCTGGCCGATAGCCGCAGCGGCCTGATTCTTGCCGGAACCCACGGCGATGAAGGTTCATCCATAGTCACGCTTTCCTGCGCGCTACGTACGCTCAAACCCGAGCTGCGCCGCCATCACGTGGTGCTGGCGGTCAACCCGGACGGCTGCCAGTTGGGGCTGCGCGCCAATGCGCGCGGCATCGACTTGAACCGGAATTTTCCGGCGGCGAACTGGAAAGAAGGCGAAACGGTTTATCGCTGGAACAGCGCGGCGGAACAGCGCGATGTGGTCCTGCTCACCGGCGAAAAACCCGGTTCAGAACCGGAAACCCAGGCGCTGTGCCAGCTGATCCACCAGATCCACCCCGCGTGGGTGGTCTCGTTTCACGATCCGCTGGCCTGTATTGAAGATCCCGGCCACAGCGAACTGGGCCAGTGGCTAACCGCAGCGGTTTACCCGCCCGCCGGGACCTCGATG
>OASR01000130.1_pt1 | contig 45824 bp, 37 predicted proteins | sample 1475751 | NCBI WGS metagenome assembly OASR01 (sample SAMEA2579907, study PRJEB22360) | human gut metagenome | biome: human gut; feature: human-associated habitat; material: faeces | place: Denmark | collected 2008/2010 | reverse complement strand
ACGGGGATGCAAAACATTTGTTTTGTGCAACTTTTAATTTTAAAACACGCTCTAGAGCGTGTTTTAAAATTGCTTTCTGGCAGCTGTGCGTCCCAGTTTGTGGGAGATTTGTCCCGGATGAAGGGCGCATAGCGGGCTATGTAACCTGAATTCGGGGCAAATATGCCGCAAAGTGGGGCGTGCAGATGACAGGAATGAATTTTCAAACACGCTCTAATACCCAAGGCAAATCACTTTATAAAAACAAGTTTTCCTTGGTTTAATCCCCAAAGTTCATCTGCATAACAAGATATCGCTTTTGAATGTGTGACAATTATTACACACTTATTCTCATTATGAGCTAATGAAGAAAAGATTTTCATAATGTTTTCTTCTGTATCACTATCAAGATGATCTGTTGGCTCATCTGCAATGATGATATCCGGATTGTGGGACATCGCTCTTGCTAAACCCACGCACTGCTGCTGGGCATCTGATAGGTTATCCACTCTCCGGTTGGCTTGTTCCGGGTTAATTCCTGTTTGGCTTAAAAGTTCTAATGCGCAGGATTTTTTGTCCTTTACTTTACAGCCGCCTATGTTCATGGAAAGGATCATGTTTTCAAGTGCAGTTGCATTTGTCAGCAGATGATATCCCTGAGAAATAACACCGATATTTCTGCTTCGAAAAAGATCACGGTCTAACTTTTCCATGTTCTCTCCGTGATATAATATCTCTCCTTCTGTACAGGTATCAAAACCTGAGATCAGAGATAACAACGTGCTTTTGCCAGAACCGGATTTCCCCATAATACAATACAGATAACCTTTTTTGAAATCCGCTGTCAGGTTATCTAAAACTTTTTTACCTGTTCCGTCAAACACATAGGATACATGACGCAGACTTAAGATACTCATTCCCTTTATTTCCTCTCCGAAAAATTTTTCATAGGCTCATAACGAATGATATATATGACACCCACAGAACATGATAAGATGGCGATAACAACAGCTGCTGCAGATACTTTTGCCACAGCTGTTAACGACAGGGAAACTTCAATTTGTGCCGGCATTGTACCAGTATCTCCATAAAAACTATTTTCCTTATATTCTTCTGATCTTCGCATCTGATTATCCAGCAATGCATTCGTAACTGGCTGTGATGCTGCAGCACCCGCCGGAAGTCCGATCATCAGACACAGGGCAATCATCAAGATGGATTCATAGACAAGCCCCAGCGCCACATTTGCTTTTTTCATTCCCATTGCACGTAATACCCCAATTTCGTATTTCCGCTCACGAATAGCAAGCAAAGCCAGTAACACGAATATAAGAGAGCCAGCAAGGTAAACGATCAGCGTAATTACTCCAACGGTTCTGGATGCCCCTTCTAAAGGCTTAACCACTTCATGATAAGTACTTTCATTGGTCTGCATAACATAAATATCACGAAGCCCTTTTTGGTGAACCTCCTTATTAAAATCTGCAAGCATATCCGGACTTTTTAAAATGTAAACCGGGAATGAGGAAAATATCTGCTTTCCCTTTGCTATCGTTTCTTTATAATTTCTCATCGTGTCATAAGAGGTCAGAATTTCATTTCGCGGATTATTAGCAGCAGACACCCATTCACCAGATCTGCTGCTTGTCAAGTCTGCGAAAATTCCGGTGACTGTTAATTTTAAGGGAGCAAACAGATTATTTTTCTCCCCATTCCTTACTTCTATCTCATCTCCTGGCTTAAGTCCGTTTAATTCTGCAAAATCTTTGCTTATGATACATTCGTACTGGTTTTCATAAAGCTCTCCCTCTATAATTTTGCGCAGCCCTGCGTGAACCTCCGGAAGTGATGCAAAGTTTGAGTGTCCCACAACCTGAACATTGGTATGGTAATATTCACTGTTTTCCTCCGGGTTATACGCTGCGTTTCCTTCTGAAGAATTTTCCGTCTGATCTAATCCTTTCAGTTTTTCCGCATATCCGGGATACACAGCCGTCCAATTGGTTGCTTTTAAGTATTCTGATTCTGCATACAGCAATTTTTCTTCATCCTTTATATCCAAAACCTGTGTCTTTCCCTGATTAACCTTTAACATTTCCTTGAATTTTTCAATATCTGTCTGAATATAAACCTCAGACTCAAACCTGGTTTTATACTCCTGAATCTTTTTGGTTATGGAGGTATTGATTATCAAATAAACAGAAGCGGCTGTCAGCATTATTAGAATAACTGCTGCCAAAATCAGGTTTCTGGCCTTGTTACGCAGCAGATTTTTTATAGCGTTTTTGAAAATGTACATCATACTTCTCCTTTGCCATTTCATTTTCAAACAGGATTTCGAACATCCTATCTGCTGGAATCAGCAGAAAATCCTAATTATTTACTGCTTCGGGAAAAGACAAATAAAACTTAGACCATTGTTCCGGCTCACTTTCTGCATAAACAAATCCCCCGCAAAGGTCACATACGTGGGAAACTAAAGACAGTCCTATACCATAACCATTCCTGTTTAATTCATCAACCCGATATTTGTGTTCAAATATCCTCTGCATCTGCTCCTCCGACATTCCTATTCCCTGGTCTTCAACACTAATAATGACGCTATTATTTTGGTTTACAACATTTACTCTGATCCCTTTGCCATTTCCATATTTTATTGCATTATCCACCAGATTACTGACGGCTCTGTATATCCATCTCTCCTTTGCATAGATATATGTATTCATATCTTCCGAAAATGAAAAGGTAATATCACCTGCGTTTTTATAATGGTCACAAACTTCTGCACAAACCAATGCAGCGTCCATTTCAGCATGCTGCCTGTTATCTTCATTTTCACTTAAAGTTAAAATATCATCAATACTCTCGGAAAGAGAATCCAGCACTTTTAAATGCGACTTATTGTCTTCCATCTCAACATTTGCCCGGAGGATTGCAATCTGATTTTTTTGTTCGTGTGAAAGATAAGAGTGAAGACGCTTAAAGGAATTTAAGTTATCATCAAAAATCTCTTTCACCGCATAGAATACTGAACGTATCCACAGTTCATAGCTTTCCATTTCTTTTTCATTTGTTAAATCCTGAAATTGGCTAACTGTTTTTTGAAGCTCTGCTCTGTCCAGCCTGTACCATATGATTCCCAAAACAATGATGGAAATGAATAAGAAGCAAAAACAAACTGCTGCAAAAGAAATGAGACTAAATTGTACCTTTTCATTATACTGTTCCAAAACCTCAGACCCGCTTACCGTATTATCTAATGTCAAAGTCAATTTGCCGTCATTATAATTATTTTTAAAATCTATATCTGCTGCTTTATAGATCAGCAGTGTTGAGGTTGGCTGATTGCTGTTTAGATAATGCTGTACATAAAATATACCACTGACAAATATCCCCGTCATGAAAAGACAATAACATAAAGCAGCGAAAGCTACTTTTGATTTTCCCATAGATAATACCCCTTTCCTCTGATTGTCCGGAGTAATTCATATTTGCATACATCATTTAATTTTTTTCTAAGCCTGGCTATATGCACACGCAGAACCGATGAAAAAGGGTCAAAATTTTCATCATAAACGTGCTCCGCTAACTCTTCACTGGATACAACTGCAGGATATTTGGACGCTAAGTATTCTAAAATATCATATTCTTTTGCTTTGAGCAGAATTGGGCGATCATTATAGGTTGCCGTTCTGCTTAATGGATTAATGGTTAAACAGGCGGCTTGAATGACCGGATTCGTTCTTCCCTGAAATCTCCTGATAACAGCGTGAATCCTTGCCCGTACTTCTGATATTTGAAAAGGCTTTGTTATATAATCATCCGCCCCTGAATCAAGCCCGCAAGTCCTTTGCTCAATATCATCCCTTGCGCTGACAATAATCACTGGCGTATTATTATACGTTCTAAGATCCTGCAATAAATCCAGTCCGTCTTTGTCCGGTAAATTTAAATCCAGAAGTATAACATCATATTCATTTACAAATGCTTTTTCTTCTCCTGATACCGCATCAAACGAGACATCAACATAGAATCCAATGTTTTCCAGGCCTTTTTTCATAGAAAGACAAAGTTCTTTATTATCTTCAATAATTAAAATTCTCATTTAAATTCTCCTATTCTCCAATCCCTATAGAGGAACTTTTATTCTTACCAGGAAGAATGTTTCCATTCTAATCGTTCAAAAGAATAATGTCAATTTAGCGAATAAAAGAAAACCCAAAAAGACCTGCTGACCGCAAAGCAGAAAACAAGTCCCGGGATTATGAATTATTGCTTTAAAGCACTGGCAACTTCCATATTAATCAGCTTTGTATCAATCAACCACGTGATTCCAAAACTCAAAGCTAAATTAACAAATATTAACAATATATACATCTTAGAATTCATATCTAAAGAATACCCAAAGCTGCCAGCGTACACAAAACTGATTATACTGCAAAACAAAATACTCATTCCCGCAGTAATAACCCCCAATATGATGCTCTCTTTCGTAAGTATCTTTCGAATAATATTTTTTGTATATCCAATCGAAGCCAAGATACCAATTTCAGCATATCGATCTATAGAAACTTTATAAATAATAGCAAAACCAATAAGCAAAAACACAACTAAAATTAGTGTTGACAATATAGAGAATAACTTTATCGTGCTTTCAAAACTGTCTTTAAATGCAATCACTTCTTTTGCCTTGGTCTGTACATTCAAGTCTGCTTTCTGAAGTTCCTGATCTATCTGGGGTATATCATTAAAGCTTATAATATGAAAAGTTAAAACAACTGGATCCTGAATATGAGAATTTTCATAGATTTTCTTTTCTATATTTGTACTTAATGTAAAGTTATCATGCTGGTCATTGGAAATACCGCTTACCCGTAACTTGACACTTTCGGCTTTCCCGTTCTTATTCACGTATTCAAAATCCACATATTCACCGATTAATTGATCAATTTGCCGGTTAAATTTTGAAGCCAGACTGGCTGAAAGTGCAATTTCTGCTTCATCATCTGTGGGCATAGCACCATATGTCATTGAAATCCCTGCAGTAATGGTCGGATACTTTGAATCAATTTTTTGAGATACATCTCCATATTTTACTGCAATATCATCTAAATTGTACTGATAATACACATCATCAATGCCATCCATATCCTTTATCTTTTCAAATGAATCAGCAAGTTTGTCAGCGCCTCCTGTGACAGACCCTTTGGAATAAAAAGCATTTTTTCGCTGAAAATCATGAATCCCTTTCGTTATAATCCCCTTTGAACTTAAAGAACAAATAAATGCAGAGGAACCAAAGGCAAATAAAAACATAATTATCACAAACTTCCAAAAATGAATCTTAAAATTCTTCATGCTGATTTTCCATGCCGCTTTATTATTTAGCTTCGGTATCTTAACCGTATCCCTGTAGAATAAAATCTCACTTGTATCATTTTGCATTTCTTTTTCTTTTAAAACTTTTATATTACTCTGTTCCAGACAAATAACTTCGTCCGCATAATCAGCAAAATTTTCATCGTGCGTAATTACAATTACCATCCGGTCTTTCGATATTTTTTTCAAAAGCTTCATAATCGTCTTTGTCGTATCTTCATCCAATGCCCCCGTTGGCTCGTCAGCTAAAATAATACCCGGATCATTTATAAGCGCCCTGGCTATAGCAACCCTTTGCTTTTGTCCACCGCTCAGATGATCAATGGCTTCGTCCGATTTATCCGATAATCCCATATCTTTTAGAATTTCATAAGCTTTTTTATACTTTTCTTCATCGGTTATCTCCGTGTCTAAATGCAGTCCCATAATTACATTCTCTACCGCTGAATAACCTTTCAGCAGATTATAGTTTTGAAAAACAAACCCGATATTATTAAAGCGATAGGTGCATAATTCATCTAAAGAACTTTCTTTTAAATTTGTTTGCTCAGCCTCAATCTCTCCTGAATAATCCCTGTCAAAACCAGCCAATAGGTTCAGTAAAGTTGTCTTGCCAGAACCGCTCGCCCCTAAAAAGCAAGTCAGACAGTTTTCTTTAAAAGTATAATTTGTATTTTTGTAAATCTTATTCTGCCCAAATGCCTTGGTAATGCTTTTTAACTTAATCATTGTACTTCTCCTGATTTCATGTTTTTTAATGGCTTGATTTTCGACGAAATTACAGATGATACGAGACCAATAAGCACACCCTGCATCATCGTAATTCCACATCCCAATACCAGAGCGCGAAAGCTTGAAATGGATAATTCCAATGTTCTTGAACTGATTAAATTTAACAAAGGCATCGCGCCTGCAAATGCGATACTGGAAAGCAGAGACACTTCTACGTATTCCATTAAGGTTATTTTCAAAAGATTACTGCTGCTATACCCATTCATTTTTAAAATTGCATATTCACTTTTCCTCAGGTATGTATTGATTATCGTTAATGAAACACTGGTTACAACCGATAAAACAAACAGAATTGTGGACACCAGTGAACCCTGGCTTTCATTTGTAGACTTCAGCTTTAACATATCTTCGATCATACTGAAGTCACCCTGCGGAACATATCCCGCCATTTGCAAATCATCCACAACGTCTAACATGTCATCTAAACTTTTAACACGAATAATCGCATCTAAACTGGATAGATCAATCCCCGCCTGTTCCAAAATGTCTTTTGTAGCATTCACACTTAAAATAAAACAGTCATCTAAATCCACCTGATTATAAAATCTTGTATCCGCAACACCCACTATGGTTAAATCATTTAGGGAAACCCTTTTTTCAGAATCCATGCTTCTTTTTCGTATAACTCCTGAATAATCAAGCTTTTTGCCAATTACTTCATCTGCAGTTAAATGGAATTTATCTAATAAGGTCTGAGGTATAACAATTTCCTGCTGATCAGGAGCAGCCATCTTACCTGCTGCCAGTTTTTGAATCGACGGGGCAATTCTGCTGCTTTTTGGATTATAATCGGAAACCAGGTCCTCAATGTCCACGGTTATATCCCAAACCGGCTCCCTGGTATACATAAATTCAATCCGATCATCATCCTTTAAGAGATCAAACACTTCATAAACATCCTGCGTCAGCTGCTGGCCGTCAAAATCTCCGCCAGAACTCAGCGAATCTGTCAAAAGACGAATATCCCGAATTCCCTCCCCCCTTTCATCCACTAACTCATTATAAATCTCATCCTGTACATTTTGTATCTCACCGCTGAAGTTAAGAAGCGATAAAAAAGAAGATAAGATCAGCACAACTCCACTTAAGAGAAACTTCAAAGATAAACCCCTGATGTTTTTCCCAGCCTGGATAATCGTATCCTTCCCACCTAAAGAGGGCTTATTTATTCTGCGCTTAAAACCAGGGGGTACACATGTATTGGATTGCTTTAATACTTCCAACTTTCCATTTTTCAGGATAAAGCAGCTGCAGTTATGATCAATCAGGCTTTTATCATGTGTTACAATAATCACCAGCTTGTTTTTCGCAATCTTCCTTAATTCGTTCATAATAGATTTCGAAGATTCCGCATCTAATGCACCAGTCGGCTCATCCGCTATTATAACGTCAGGATCTTTAATGATCGCCCTGGCAATTGCCACTCTCTGTTTCTGCCCTCCCGAAAGTTTCCCAACCTTTACATTTGCTAATTTTTGTATACCTAATTTCTTCAGCGTCTCTTTCAATCTTTTTTCTTTTTCCCCACAGCTCACCGGCAGCAAATTAGAAATCAACTTAATATTGTCTTCAACAGTCAAATGATTAACAAGCCGAAAATTCTGCCAGACAAATCCAATTGAACTGTAATAAAAATTGGTCATATCCTGCCTGCTAAAATCCTTCAGCGACTTGTCATGAAACAACAAATCTCCTGTAAAATCATGATCCATTCCACTAATTATTTTTAACAAAGTAGACTTCCCACATCCAGAAGGACCAATAATAAAATTTAATCCACAATCAAACTGGGCATTGACACCATTCAGCACAATTTCATTTCCAAATTGTTTTTTTATATTTTCTAGTGATAGCATTTGTGTTTGCTCCTTTCAAAAGCTGTGTTTTTGTAAATAAAATATTTTCTTATATGTGTACAATAAGCACAGCTTAGCATATTGGATGTTAACTGGGTGTTAACAGGAAGAAAGTTTATTGATTGGAGGGGATGGATGGAATGGGTGGGATTTATTGTTGTAGAATTAATTGTAGAATTTGTGAAAGAAAGAGACGTAATAAAATAGAGAACCACCTTTAAGCGTTCTTCACATTAATGATGTGTGCTGCTCTTTCATGGCTCTCTGTCTTATTGTCTCAAGAAAATTATGATCAAGAGAATTTTATTTTTAAATTAAAACACTATTATTTCTAAGTGAAAATACAAGCATAAGCTGTTCCAAAATATACATGCTAAATATCATCATAATATACTTCTTTGTTCAGATAAATTTTCTCCAGCTTAGGATCATAGTGCATACTAGATTGCCCAATAATTGGTGTTATATCATACCGGTCAAAATTCAATCCATATTCCTCCTGTATATAGCGGATAAACTCCATTATGTCTATTTTCTTCAACTTTTTCATTATATGCAAAAAGAAATCCCCGCGCGTAAACTGCCTCCCTATATGGCTAAACAGGAACCCGCCTCCTACCTTGCTATAACGAATGTCTTTATTACTACGCAGTAATGCACCATAAAACCAATCACTATATCCTAGCTTATCCAATTTGCTTGTAAATCCATTTTTCCTGATAGATTTTATTGAAAAAAATTCTTCGTTATCATAATTTGCTGCATCGTATGCAAATTGTTTTAAATCTTCTTGTGATATATCCGAAGCTTTTTCACAAAAACTTCCATAAGTCAAATACTTATTTCTTTCAAACTCCAAAATGTCACAATGAATGCGCATCCCCTCCAGAACACATTCAAAACTTTGATTGTATTTAAAACGCCTGTCAAACATATCAAGATCCGTAATATCATTCTTAAGTAGAAGTGCTTTGAAATACTCCTCTCCATTGGGATAAGTATTTTTTATAACATAATCTACATACACAAGAAATCCCATTGTTTTTAATGTATATGGATTTACTTTTTCCCTGTCTCCTTTTGGGAATGTTTCCATATAGATATTTTCTATATCTTCGATAAAATAAAACTCATTAATCAGTTTATTCCCCATTATTTTATATTCGGCATCTGTCATAATCTTATAGTCCACCGAAAACATACCGTTATTGTAATATTTATTGATAAAAGGTGTAAAGTTAGCCAATGCTGTTTCGCTTTTGACACCAAATTCTTCCTCATATGCTTTACCAAAAGCATAAAATTCAATCGGAGCTACTCTGTATAAAAACTCTATGGTCTGCTGTTCTCTGTCTGATTCTCCAATGGAAATAAAAGGCATCCTGCCTAAAGATAATTTCATCGGCAATTTATCAACATTTTTCTTTATAATATTATGTAATTCATACTCATCCAAAATATTAAATTCTTCCATTAATTCAGGATAAACATTAAATAATTTCAGTGTAGAAATCTCCAAGTTTTGAAATGAATCAAAACCTAATTCTGCAAACAACCTGTCAAGATCATATTCCTGCATATTATAATATCTAATTCGGTGTCTGTATTTGCTCAGAACATAGCTTTGATCATCCATCCTTGCCTCAAAGGCTCTTTCTGTGGGATATAACAGCCGCTCAACATTCTCTAATCCATTCGTTTTCAGAAAATCCATATATAGCTGATAATATTCTGAAATAGTACACTCCTGATCACTATAATTTACTTCTAATAATTTCCTGATAATAGCTTCTCTTTTTATTGGGATATATTCTCCGCCGATTACCACACAGTATTTATACATTTCTTTTACTGCCTTTTGTGCAATTGTACCAGAGATATTCTCATCATTTAGTAATTCTTCTAACCCCTTAGAACCTTTTTTATAAGTTCCTTTCAGATAGTTAAACGACTCTTCTGACAAATTAAATATGTTTTTAAACTCTTCCTTCGTAATGTCATAATTTTCGTACCAATATTTAAATTCATCTTCTCTAAGCTTTGGCATCTTCTCAATTGCCTTTTTTGTAATCTGTCTTACTCTTTCTCTTGTTATCCCTAAAATGCTGCCTGTCTCTTCCAGAGTCATGCCCTTTAAACGGCACATTAAAGCTGTCTTTTGATTTCCTTCCTCCATCCGATTCGTATAATCCCAAACTGTTAAAAGATGATATTGCAATCCGTCATCTGTAAAGTCCACCTTCTCTTGCGCTTTAAGCTTCTCAATTATTTCCATAAAAATATCAGAGGAATATAGTCCAACGGGCAGCATTTGCTTTAATGTATCCATTGGAACTATCGTATTATTCTGCAGCAATGAGCAAATATAGTTCTCAAACAGTTTAAAAATAGAAACATCTGAAAATATTTTATTCAATAGATTCTTATTTTCCCAAACCTTTTCTATATTGGACTCCAGTATTTCCTTATTCTTATACACAATGACCTTTACCTTGTTACTATAAATCGTATCATCAATATTTTGACAATTTATCTTTATATCTTCATTAATGATATTAGAATAGAGATCAATGAGCTGGCTATGTTCATCTGCCTTATATTGAATACAGATAATTTCTTTAAGTTTGTTCAAAATCTCTTCTCTGGTGCCAGCCCCCATTCCTTTTACTTCCGAAAACTCTTTGTAATCCATGTTTACGATAGACTTTGCCGTCATATATTTATTTCTTAATAAAGCTCCCGTAGCTCTTGCAGACATCCTCATATCATTCACGTCAATATCATTCATGATAAAACCATCTGCGTCATAAAATAAAGTATTATAAACATCTTCCGAAATTGTTGTTTCATCCAGATAATGAAGAACCTTAATTTTTTTATCCTGAGCATTCTTATTATGTTTACTGGAATTCACATGCTTTTCTAAGACATCATCAAGTTTTTCTGGTTCCTGGTTTATATCCGTTTCTACTTCCTCCAGTATAACTTTTTTGAACATATCTAATATTTCTATGGCAACATATTTATCAATGTCGTCTGTTTCTACAATATCTTGAATAGAAAGCTGCATCAATTCATCTAAACTACTTATATTATTATTCTTTAATACTTTAAATGTATTTGGTGAAAACCCCAGACTTTCTATTAATATATCTTTCTTTTCCCCAATCATTATACTGCTCCTTTAAAAGTTATTTATCCCGTTCATTAAAGTTAAACTTACAATCTCCTGTTCAAGCTTCACATCCCGTTCTAACATATAGTTAATCACTTCAGCATATGTATCCATCCCTTTCAATTCCTGAAGTCTGGCTCTGTCATTATGGGAAAGCTGATGTAAGCATCGGGTATATTCCATATTTTGCAGCTCATTCACCGACATACCAAACAACTCAAAATCCACTTCGGTAACTTCACACAAATTGTGATGGATCCAAAAACCACCAGCGTCAATATCCCCAAAATGTTTATATCTTGCATCCTGATTAAATGAATACACCAGTTTAAGAAAATCCCTCTGATATCGATCGGCAAATCCTCCAAGATAAAATGTCACAATATTGTCTGCATAATACCGAAGATAAGAGGTTCGATTCTCTATTGTCATAAACTCCGGCACCATAAGATGAACAGATTGAACATGAACCAAATCTGATGCCAGAAACTCTATTCCCTCTGGAAATCCACTAATGTCTACCGCTTTTCCGGAAACATTTATTATTACCTTTCCCCTGATACATAGCTTCTGCGGCTCTTTTGCAATGTGGAAATCCAACAGGATTTCGTCCACCATTTCATTTTCCATACTTCTATCTGAATATTTTCGAAGCATTTTGCAAACCGGCTGCAATGTTTCATTTTCAAAAAATTTTGAATCCCCATATACTTTCATAGAGACTTCCCTGATATATAGCACTTCCAGATTCCCCTCAATAAAAGCTACCGCTTTCAAAACATCATCTAACTCATCGATGTTCTTCGGAATCTTCCTGTTTCCCAAACTCTCAGTCAATGCGGCACATTCATTCTTACAAATAGGGGATGCATTCTGATACCTGTCAATCAAGTCTCGCAGCTTCCTAAGCTTCATATCCTTAGATATATACCCATACTTTTCAGCCAGATATTGCTCTATCTCCTGAATCTTCTCATCGATTAAGTAAATGCACTGTAGCTGGGTGCCGAAAGCTTCTGCTGTACTTGTAAGAAATCCCATTGCGGATAAATCTTCCACTGCCTGATTAAGTTTTGAGATCTCTTCAATATTTCCGTCATTGGCATTATATTTCTTATATAGTTTTTCAGGCTTTATCTGCGTTCTTCGGTTGGTTTTATGATCACCCGAGTCTTTTTTACTTTCCCGGTAATGATCTGCCAGAAAGGTCAGTATTTTTTCCTCGTACATCAAGTTCTACACTCCTTTATGAATATCAACAACTCCCATTTCCATAAGATCAGGTCGCGTCCTAAGTACCGGTAACACTACATTACACTCATTTCCAATTAGTTCCGTCTTATCCGGAGCACAAAAAATCATCTGAAGATTTTGTTCTTTCATAAAACCAAGCATAATCTTTACGTTGGTAGGATCCATTTTTGCAAACGGCTCATCAATAAACACCAGTCTTGTTGAATTGCTCTTATCATTGTAAATCATAAGCAATGCCGACAGCAAAATAAGCATATACGGTATCTGTACCTCTGCACCTGAATTATAACCGGATTGTTTCGAAAGCTTTGCTTTCGTAAGTACATCGTTTGTCAAAAGGATTTCATATGTCATGTAATTTCTATAATCCGCATAATGTTCAATCTGCTCTTTGTCATTATGTTCCACAATACGATTAATAATTTTCTTAATATCACGCTCCAGTTCTTCCCCTTTGTCATCCGAATAGGCTGTCATGCTATCTATAGTCATCTGACCTGATATGGTTCCTAGATCTTCACGCTCTTTCAAATACTTTGCATACTCCAGAATATTCTCGTAGTCTGAGCCATCCTTTACATATTTTACTTCAAATGCATATTTTGACTTAAATTCCAGCCGTGACAATTCCGCATTGATCAGTTTTAAATCATCTCTGGCAGACTCGCAGGACTTCAGGACGGTAAGAACAAATTCATTCTTAAATATGTCCTCATAACGTCTTGTCTGTTCTTTTAATTTTCTCTGAATCTCCTCCCTGTCATCCATCCAGATCCTTGATTTTCTGGCCTGATAATCTGCGATGGAACTATCCGTCATGGGCAATCGGTTATCACCTGATCTGTGTGCATTATAAGCCGCCTGCCCGCCTCGTAAGTCTTCCCCCGCATCTTTTAACCTACGTTCCGCACGTGGTCTGTCTTTTAAGATGCCGCCTGGTCCACTGTTTCCATTGGCAGCAAATTTATTGTAATCCTCGATTGCTTTTCTGGATACAGGAGCATTGATAATCCTATACTCATCTAACTCCTTTTGAACAATAGCAATGTCTTCACCGGCTTTTTCATAGTCTTTTTTGCTGGTAGCAAGCAAAGTCTGCATTTCGGATCTGTTCTCATATACAGATTTCCGTTCCGTCTCTGCTGCCGCAAGCTCCTGCTCCAATATTCCAACTCTCCTTGCAAGCTCCATATATTCCAGATTGTTCTTCTGCGCATCCTTCAGTGCAGCAAGTTCAGCTGCCTTTCCTGAACAAGCACGCACCCCTTTTTCGTATTCCTGGCAGGCGTCATAATTACACTCACCAAAGAACTGCATCTGGATATCCAGGTAGGATTCCTTTACCTTTTGTTCAGACAGCTGTTCGTGATAGTCGCTGTATATCTGCTTCAGTTTCTCCAGCCTTTTCACAGCTTTTATCCTGTTCAACTCAATGGACTCCTGCCCAAGACAATAGAATCTGATCTTATCAACGCGAAGGAAATAGCTGTCCATCGCGACAGATACCCTGCCTTCTTTTGATATGGCATTTTCATAATTTCTTACCTTTGTTTTGTCAGCGGCATGGAATCTCCCAAGCTGATACTCAAAATACTTTTTTGCCACCGGATTTTTCACCTCAATAAAGCGAACCACTGAATCATCCTCCGGTGTAATCTGTTTCTTCATTAAAAGCTTTGTATTAAATAAATGGGCATACTTATTCCTGGAAACATTTAATACATCGTCTGCAATATCATAGTATTCCGGTTCCACAAGAATTGTATATCTTCGTCTCCCAAGATATCCCTCAATAGAATCGCGCCACGCCTCATCTCTGACACCTAATACATATTCACAGGCAAATCTCGCCTCTGACTGTATCCCTCTTTTTTCAAACTCATGATTGATCTCATTTTTCAAAGCCACATAATCCGGTATTTCCGAAAAAGTGGTTTTTCTGGCTTCGCAATCTTTGATAATCTGCTGGCACTCATCCTGTTCCTTTTGATTATCTTGTAAAGCATCTTTTATTCTCGTTATCTTACTGAGAATTTCTTCCCTGTAATGTTTGATTTCCCCAAAAAAGGCAGAGACACAGCTCTCTTTCTGAACCCTGGCGATATTATTTTCCGTCAGAGAACAGAGGATTCTCTGTTCTCTGACCAGATACTGTTCCTCCCCAAACCATGCAAGCAATTCACTGACCTTTGTCTGAAAATCACAAAGCGCTTCTTTTTCCTTCCGCAGACCCCTTTCCTCTTCTCTCGCTTTTTGCAAAGCCTCCTCCGCCTCCACAATCGCCTTGGCACAGTCCATGGAATTCAGATTATCCTTTGCCGAATGATATGCATTTCTTTTTTCCTTTTCACGGGAAGCGATCACATCCAGCTTTTTTTCATCCTCAGCAATCTGTCTCTCTGCGATCTCCATTTTCCTGGAAGCGTCTTTTATGGTTCTGTCATATTTTAAGAAACGCCTATATGCAAGCTTTACGTCATCCGCCAAAATCACATTCCTCGCTCTTTGAAGTTCCTCAAACAGTGAGATAATCCCTTCCAGTTCCTTGATCTCCGCATCAATAATTTCAAAATTGGCAGTTAAAGTATCGATATTATTCTTCGCCTCAACAAGTTTGGAAAAATCCACCACTTTTTTATCCAGCACACTTTCCCGGATAAACTGATCAATTTTTGCATTGGGATCATAAGACATAATACTGCGCAGCTTCCGCCTGAACGCTGCCAGCTGCTCATCGCTAAGGCGCAGGCCGGTTCTTTGCATAAACTTAGAGAGTCCTTCTTTCACATCCATCATCTTAAGCCCATAGACCTTCTGAAGTTCAGCCGTTCTATATGGAATCCACTGTCCATCCTTTTCATACGTATGTGCAATATCACTTAAGCTTTTGTTCTCGATAACATATCTCTGAGTTTTAAATCCATTGCCGGAATCTGTATCAATAGCGACGCCCAGAATAAAACATCTCTCAAGCTCAGCTTCTTCCATTTCAAGGACAATGTGCGTATATACGTTAGGCATCTTATCTGCAGATCTCATGTAGGTACCCGCTGTGGCATCAAGCAAGCCTCTTGTATAGGAAGGTACCGTTCTGCTGCCTTTATTTTCTGTTGATTTATTAAATACAGTATCTCCATATAAAGCATATTTAACAGCGTCGAGAAAAACGGATTTGCCATTTCCATTCTTACCGGCAACCAAAGTGAAGAAGCCCACGGGAACTGTAATCTGGCTAAAACCATACCAGTTAATCAATCTGACTTGTCTAAGTTTAACCATTACTCCTCCTCCTCGGCAGCATCAGATGGTTCTTCTTCATCTTCCGCCTCATCATTCTTCATATATTCCGCCGTTACCGTTTGGAACTGTGCAATGTCCCACCCAAACTGCAGCGATGGGTATAGCGTAATAATTGCGTCCTCGGACTCATCCTTGACATCATAGTCAATCAGATTATACTTTTTAAATATCTTCATAGCTGCAGACAGCTTAGCCTTGTCCACGTCTACCTCATAAGCCTTAATTTTATCGATCAGATCTCCCCTCATCACAATATTCTCATCATTGTACCCGAGATTCTCCAAATATACTTCCCACAGTACGAGAAGCAGGTGATACTGTTCCGTTGTAAAAGAAACAACATTGGCACGCTTCAGTCCCACAGCCTCCTCATCGGCTTCATAAGGTTTCAGCATTGCCATTCTCACATTGGCATTGTTATCTACAAATACATCGAATCCTATCATACGAAGATAATCTGAGATATCCTGCCTGTTTGATTCCCGTGAAATAAATGCATACAGCTTTTCATCCTTATCACCTAAAATGAAAGTGAATTCCAACAGCTTACGGATACAACGCTTAAACAAGATACTGTTTTCTTCTTTTACAGAAATGTTTAGTCTGATATCGCTCATTTATTTTTTCCTTTTTATCCTGACGCTACTAACTGTAGCAACTACTGTTTCAATCGTTCCGTCTAAAAATTCCACTTCATACGGGAACTCATCACTTCCGGAATAAATAATGCCCGCAGCCACCATCATAGCATCATCTCGCGTCTTAATCATTGTTTCATCCGGTATAATACTTTCTTTATCTGATAATATCTTGTCGAAATAAACAGCAGCCTGTTTTACTCCATACCGATCCGGGTACTCATATAAAAGTTCTCTTGTAAGCCTTGCCTTGTCCTCATCTGATAAGAAGCTGGTGACAATGGCACCGCTCTTTGTATTTGGCTGGCGCTTTTTTCTTCGCTCAATGGATTTCCTGCCAACATATTTATAGGAATACAAGCCAAAGCATTTAGAAACAGGCTCCAGAATTTCTTTTTTCTCATCTGAATCAAAATCCTTAATGACCAACAGCAGGTCATTCAGATAAGTCTGCATATTGACATGATTACTTAGCACCATAAGGATTCTGGTCGAATACAAACTGTAATAGTTGTTGATTTTCTTGTCTATGTAATCCATCTCTTTGATATAGTCATAGCTTATAAAGCTTCTAATCTCTGCAAGTTGGCCATCCACAATCTCACGTGCCTTTATTTCATCTGCGCGATTTAGTTTCTCGTATTCCCCTACCATCTTCTCATAGACTTCCGTCTTTTTGATATTTCGGAGCATTTTTTCAATTTCTTCTATATAACCCGGAATCAACCCGTCCTTCTTTATAAAAAAATAATCATTGAAGAACGATTCCATCATCTCATCTTTGATAATAAACTGCCCCAATTCATTTGTCTCAGTCATCTTAATGACTATTCGCATAATAGAACGTATACTATCCTTAAGAACAAGAAGTTCATTTTTCAAATCCGACACACTGTCCGCTACCGGAACAAGAATATTTGAATACGGACGGTGAGTTCTTCCATGATCAGCAATAAAAGCAGAATGCAATATATCATAAATAGAAAAAATATGGTTGGTCAATACCGCACTGCTGTCACGATTAAAGATTCTCTCAATCGAATCAATCATTTTTCTGCAATAAGGCACAACTGTAGCAATATTATCGCCTTTTCTACCAATCTCTTTCTCCGAGATCCAGCCACAGTGCCTGAAATATCTTAAAATTGCATTGGCATTCTCTGTTTCTGTCTTTTTACTGCTGATATGCTCATCCGCATTTCCGCTGTTATCGTCATCCTCCACTACATAGGCACAATTTCTAAAATAAAGAAGCAGCGTATCCTTAGCATCTGTCTCATAAAGGAGCGGTAAAGACTTTGACTTTTCTATAAGCTGCAAAATGCACTCATAATAGATTCTTTTATTTTTGCAGCAAAGCGGATTAAAAAAGTAATCAAACTCAGCATTGTCAAAGAGTATCATTTTGCACCTCCTTATAGAATTCTTCTTTTACAAATCAGTTTTTTCTATGTACAGTATATCAAAATGCAGAATAATTTGATACAAAATTTTGCAGTAATTTCCATTTATGCCAGAACAACGGTTTCACCGCTCAAGAATATTCATTCTATGCGTACCCTTCAAAAAGTTTCATCTACGGTCTTGTCCACAATGAATTAATTAAGACAGCCTAAAAGAGTACCTTCTCTGGGCTGGAACAAAATGGACAGCCAAGACCTGCAATCTCCGAATGACTGCCATCCGGTCAATGCTTTCTTTTGCATCAGAAAAATCCATGGATATCACACCGCTGTATATAGCATGTAAGACGGTCAAAGAAATGAAAACCCAGGAAACAGAGATGGAATATTTTGAAACTTATCAGCTGGCGGCTATACTGAATGCACCGAAAACAGATAAAAGTACAGAATGGTGAAACCAGTTAATACTGATTCTAGGATATGATGCCACACTTCAAGTAGGGGAATTAATTTCACTCAAAGTGGGCGACCTGTATCTTGACGCAGAGGTACCGTACATAAGCATAGCCGGGAACGGCTCAAAACGTAGGAGGGTTCCACTGACTCCCAAGACTGTACCCCATTTAAGTTGTACGATTGCTGCCAGGCCATCGATGGCTTTCCTCATATTCGGTGTGCCCACAGGCAAGGTAAATATGGTCTGCCTGGGAGATGTCACCTAACATAGTTTCAGGATAGCATGCAGAGTATATTCGACGGTCTGGCTATCTGCACCATTTTGGATTTCCTGAAGCAGGCCGCTGACATGGATCCTGACCGCACAGGCATCTGCCCTGGGTTTTTCTATCAGTGCCACTTCTGCGAAAGATTTGTCCCGCTTTTGTGGTAGGAGAGTTACTTAAAGCTCTTTAGAACTAGGGGGTATTGTCTCACAAGAAACCGAAAAGAAAAATCCACTTTCTTATTTGACGCTTACGCCATAAAAAACTCCTTCTTGAAAAGAAATGTTTTAACTAATCCTTTCCAAGAAAATCCATTTATTTCCGTAGACACAATTTATTTTACGCTACCATTCAGGACTGTGTTCCTTATAAGTTAATCTCTCGTGTTTCTTCTATCATGGCCTTTCTATTATCACAAGTACTAAACATATTATCCACATATGTCTTAAGATCCATTAGTTCACCATGAATAGAAAAAAACTGATCCCCAGTACATGTTGCACACGTTTTACTTATAGCAATAATATCTTTTTTTAACCTGTAAAAATCTATACCTTCTACCAAACCACTCTTCCCAAGATCCTCTGTACTCTCTTCATTCTCCTCATAATAGCTAATGGGTAATTCATATTTTACCCCCCCATATGTCCTTGGATATTTTAAGTCTGTTTCTACTAAACGATATTTATTGCAGATTGCCGCATGACTTACAATATTGACACAATCTATGATACACCCCAATTGATTAATGGAAAGAATAATATTGGCATTCCCATTATCAGATATTCCTCTTTTTTTTAGCATCCCTAATAGAATTCTATAATAACCGCTAAACCTATCCCCTCTCGCTCCTTTGTATTCGCAGACTTCGATTTGCTCTTCGTCTATTTTCAGATAACAAATTCTGTCTACACCAGTTAGGAGTTCAGCTGATGCAGTATAAACATTAAGCCTGTTTCGTTTCTTTTTATCTACTTTAGGCAGTGTGATTTTCGCATTCATGTTAAGCAGTTGATTCTTTACGTCAGATTCAATTTCTAATTTCTCAAATTCTCTTTGCTTATCATAATCCTTATTAAACCTTTTATACATCTTCTTACTGAACTCCATCTCTTTCATGCAATCAGTTCCTCCACACTTACACCCAATACTTTTGCCAGCTTCCCTAAATACATGGTGCCTATGCCATTTTCATCGTTTTCCCATTTAGAAATAGTCCGAACATCACACCCTAATAAATCTGCCAACTGCTTACGGCTTAAGTTTTTGCTTTCCCTTAATCTTTTAATTTCCTTCCCACTCATCTTCAAAAGTGCTCCTTACTGTTTATTTTAAGGATATTATATCTCTCATAAGAACAATAAGCAACAGGAGACCTCTTCCGATTACTTAATAAATAGAAACCTTATTTAAATTATATTGGGTCTATTGCCCCTATCCTTATATTTCTTGTCGACGAGAAGCCATTCTTTTAGTTGTCTACTATGATAAACCCTTACATCTCAACGGCTCAATGTAAGATAATATAATTAAAACCTCAAATAAGATTCTTTTATCCCCCTATGATATAGGAAAACATATTTCGCCCCATACGTTCAATAGCACTGACTCTTCCCCCTTAAAATACTGGCCCTCTTGTACTTACTCCCCTTTACGCTCCAGCAAGCAGGCAATCTCACAGTGCGGTGAAATATATTAATAATACTACATGGCATTAGTATCAAATTTTGTCATGTAGTATTAGAAAATCCATAATCTTATTTAAACTTCATCTACAACCGCTATGTTCAAATGCTCTGCACCGTATACTTTGGTTATAATATTAAAGAGACTATGTTCTTCATTTTAAAGCAATCGCTCAATAACTTTTTTCTGTTCTCAAGTACTTTGTTTTTCTCTCTTCTGCTTTAAGAACATAAAATTATTAACCTTATTTACAATAGAATCATGCAATATAACTTCATTATTCTTCGCAAAATATAGGTATTGTCAATGGGATGAATTTTTTTAATACATCACGTATTTGAAGAGTAAAGAAATGTGCGATCATTACAAAGAGCATATGGTGTTTCCAGCCAGGGTAGCTCCGGCTTTCATAATGACTCATACATAAGTTGCTTTTGCACTCTTCAAAGCATTGCTCGATCGGCCATCTTAAGGTTGGTGCCCGGTCAAGCTCTTCCGTGGATATGTTTTCCGGAGCATTGGATAGAAAATATTTGATCATCCCATCTTCATATTTTCTTAAATAAAGCCAGACTGCCCTCCCGGTTTTACGTAATTACGGTTTTCATCTTTACGACACGCAATACAGCGAAGGAGTTTTCTTTCGGCCATGATCGGTCCCTTCGCACCTTCTGCGATCACAACATTCTCCCATGGAATCGTGCTGTCCAAGGCTATATTCTATATAGACACCGGCTCCTGGGAAAGAACCGGATGTTTTCTGGGGCGTCCCCGGCCAGTGTAAGGAAAGGATAACTGAGGCTGGCTCTAAATACCTGTTTCTTCGCATTGGCTGCTGTGAAATACCAAACCTTGTCAGGCAGTTCAAGACCATCTAAAAAGATCATTCAAAATGCAGTATTACAGCCGATCCACTGTACCTGTAACAATCCACTTCGCAGCACCTTGTTAATCCGCGACAGAGCAATTTCACTTTTGGTAAAAAATACTATTTCTTCTGGAAGACGGCATTCCTTACGCAGTGTTTCAAAAGAATCACAAAACCAATCCTTTGGAACATATAGCTCATAGTCTACGAAACCATAACTGTTATTTACGGCATAAGCAAGAAAAACACCATATTTCTCTGTTAAGGTCTTTGATTTTATCAATCAAGGTATTAAATGTGTCGTTTGAATATCCTTTCTGGTGTTTCACGAAACTTACCGACTCAAACCCCGACTCCATGTCAAAGAAGCTGAAGCGACGACGCAAAGCATAATCAATCATTGCCAGGCTTCTGTCTGCTGTATTGATCATCCCGATTATGTGCAGGCGCTACGGTACAGAAAAGCTCAGTCCGTTATAGGCAAGTGTCGCTTTCTTATCACGATAATCTGCCTCAATTAGCATCAGGAGTTCACCGAAAATCTTACTCATCTTACCACGGTTTATTACATCAACACTAAAGAAGTAATCCTTATCCGGGTGGTTTGCAGCCTACGACTGTTTATTTCATCGATGATTTCTGACAGTCGTTTTTCTTTATCCTCGGTCAATCCAAAGTGTTCTGCTGTTGGCAGTTTCATAACCGGATTAACGACCAGCTTAGGCTCGATATGAGATAATCAGCAATTTCTTCCTGGTCATCTAAAGGAGGCATAAGCAGTGGAACCTGTGAAAAATTTGAAAAACGTAAATCTTGACCATTTCGAATGTAATTGCACGTTCCTTAAAGCGCATTTATATAAAGAGACGACTTGAAAAGCCATTTGTAAAAACGATAAATTCAGTGAACTCATAAAAATACATTCTCCAAATTCTATTCCTGTTAGTTCTTGCATCTTATCTCGTGTAGGTAGTATTATATCGTTAATAACTCTGTTTTTAAATTTGTTATCACCACCACAAAGTTCCAATTTCTCAATTTTTCAAAAGCTCCTCGTACTTGTCGAATCATCATAGTAATTAATACAGACGTTATAATCCTCTAACACATTTGATTCGGTTTTGTTTTTATCCACACTTTTAACTCTTTTCATATTTTTACCTCCAATCGTTCAGCGAAGCAGTTATTCAAATTTTTTGAATAACTCATTTTTGTTTCATTCCTTTTTGTTCCAGCAGCTTTATGCTTTCCAAATAGTCTTTTTCTACACTGCTGAGCGTTTTAGTCTTATACTTTTTATACTCGGTCTGAGCCTTCTCCATCGCGTGCAAATGACTGACCGTTCCATTTCCAATAAGAAGATTTTCTCCTGTGGAAGTCAAAATCCTATCCAAATGCTTTACCCAATCTTCCATTGTCATAGGGATTCCCCGTTCCGCCTGTCTTTCAGCAAAATCAAGATACCCAGATACCAGTTGTCCCATTGACCGAAGTTCTTTTTCATCCAGATAATTCTTTGCGATTTTCGCTTCCCGCAATGTTGGCTGTTCTCCCGAGAATGACATCAATCCCATAAAATCTTTTTCAGCATCTGCACGATGATAAATTACTTCAGCAGCTGTTTCGCCGGAAACAGCATAGTGAATTTTGTTCTGCACTCGCTTGAAAAACTGAATGGAAACCTCTGCTTGGGGATTGTAATCCACACTTGTCGCATAGATTTCAAGAACCTGCCGATAAAATACTTTTTCAGATGCACGAATATCACGAATACGCTCAAGCAATTCTTTAAAATATCCACCACCGCCCAGTTCTTTCAGACGGTCATCATCCATAGCAAAACCTTTTTTGATGTATTCTTTTAGTATGCCTGTTGCCCATATACGAAACTGCACACCACGCTGTGATTTCACACGATAACCAACAGAGATGATGACATCAAGGTTGTAATATTCAATCGCTCTTTCAACTTGTCTATTTCCTTCATTCTGAACTGTTGCAAATTTTGCAACAGTTGATGTTCTTACCAATTCACCTTCATCAAAAATATTTTTTATGTGTCTTGATATGGTAGACTTATCCCTTTGAAACAAATCTGACATCTGTTCTAAAGACAGCCATACTGTTTCATCCTGCATATTAACATCTATTTTTGTCAAACCATCTTCGGTCTGGTAAATTATCATTTCACCATGAGTATCCACTTGGTTGTCCTCCTTTCGCTAAATGCATTGCTTTTTATTCATACTCCTCATACATATTTTGCATTTTCCAAACATATCTTTAAAAAACACATTTCAATATTCCAAGTCAAATTTTCTGTAATCACATGATACTTCTTTATCTGAATACATATCCATAATTTGAGGTAAAGTACAATTCTTATCTGTTTTCTTAATCATTTCAGCAAGTTCATAAGGCGAGGTGTCTTCAATAATCCCTATGCCTTTTCCGTCAGTAACATCTGGATAATGCGTTCCTGCTCCTCGTTTCATCTCAGTTATTGACAATAATTCTATCTCAAATTCCCAGCCTGCACCGTAGTCATATTCCATGCTCAACTTATCTCCAACACTAAGTTTTAGAGTGGAAAGCTTTGTCTTGATTGGATCATACCAGGCTCATCATCAAAATCATCCTCTTTAAATACGATTTCATAACGTTTGCCATCAAATCGTATATTAAACAAGTGGCTTGCTGTGCTTTCAAATGCCGCCAATACAGCACATCCCAGCTTTGCAACACTGGAAACAGAAGTGATTTCTATATCTCTCCACATATCATTTTCTAATTCGCATAGTCCTACTTTAAATTTATATACATCTGCCATAACACATTCTCCTAATCTTCTCGCTTCACATAGGTTAGTTCGATGTCATACCCAAGTGCTTCCAGCATCTGCACAAAAGTCTTGTTCACAATACCATCCTGCTTCTTAATAATGCGGTTGACATATGGGCTTGTAGTTTTAATCTTCTCCGCAAGTTGTGCCTGTGTCATGCCGCTCTCTATACATTTTACCTTTACGTCCACTTCTATATTGTTTTTTATCATACAGTTCTCCTCTGTCTGCATTACCTTTATTAAATTATACAAATCAGATAATTTATTATACCATGATTCTATGAGATTTTCAATGCATTCCCAAAAAATAAGCACCCCGCTTTCCCGCTGAGTGCCTACTGTCTCCATTCTATTGGACTATCCTTTAATCTCAATCTGAATCCCTGAATCATCTCCTGAGAAAATATCTATTTCCAAATGAGTAGTTGCTACCAATATAAATATTTGCATCTAAAAAGATTCTTTCCATAACAGCTCCATCACCTTTCGATATTTCTTTTTGGAGTTTGTAAATATAGTTTACATGAAATATCTATAGTCATATATCACACCTTCATATTGAGATAATAGTCCTCCAATTCTGGCTATTTCATTTGATGATTGAATAGTACAAGGCAATTTTGAATATAACCCAAAACTATTCCAGTTCATTTTTGATAAACCTAATAGCTCTGTCGCAATTTGAGTCATACTTCCATTTCCATAGTGTTTTACTATCTTCAGTGGTAACGGTATTGCTTTTCCCCCTTGTATATACTTAAAATTAAGGTTACGAACTGAAGGGGCAATTCCATGAGTAAATAAATACATAGTACTATCATTTAGAGGAAAGCACAATCCTCGGCGTACTGGAAACCCGTCAATTTCTGTTGTAAGTTTATTAAATTCAAAGCACCTAACTTCATCTGCATACGATATTTCCAGAAGCTCGATGTCCTTAATACCAGAACTTACAAAGCTTTCTGTAAGCCCCTCAACCTCTTCCTTTCTAAAAGGTGTCCGTTTATGTATCACTACTCTTTTTGGTAGTTCTGTAAATGATTTATAGAATAATTCCTTAATATTTAATCCTAACCGATAAGCTTCATTTTCCGAAAGAAACGGATTCTTTTTTCGATCAAATGTAACTTCATTAATCTTTGAGAGCTTATATTTCATTCCTTGCCCATCTGATGAGTAGATATGGCTACAACCAACAACAATATTATCCCCTTCTTCGGATCTATTAACACTATACCCTATCCCTGCAAAAGCTGTATCCTTTTGAATTCCTGAAACAGTCCATGGTACTCGTCCAGATTTTACATATATTGCTAATGAAATCGCCCACATAATCTGACAATACATATTACTATCTATAGTTTTTTCTCGTATAAATTGAGTTGAAATATTTTTTTGTGCAGCATATGCTTTTACAAAATCATGCAGATCAAACTTTTCTTTTTCTTCTGAATAACCAGTAAACATATCATACTCTTCTGGAATATATATGATTGCAACATCAATTCCAGCGGCACTTAACTGATCTAATTTTCTTGTTAGAATAATGCCAAAATCAACAGAATCTCGCTTTATATCAGTACTCGAATTGGGCTTGTAATTTATCCATTCACTCGACATTAAAGTCGGAATATTTAACCCCGCCTTGAAAGCATCAAAGAAACCCGGAAATGGAATAACAAAATCTATATTATATTTTACAGCGTGCTTACAATTTAACTGACATAAAAAATCATAAAACTGTTTCCCATATTGTTCTGGGCAGATAACGCCCAATGAGATTGATGATCTTAATACCCTTTCGTTTAAAGAATAATCAAATGGAGCATTATTTATCACTCCACGCATCGGATGATAGTCCATCGTCATTTTATTTTTTTTAACATCAAAAAAGGTTAAATCAGGATCTTTGCACTCTATGCCATTAAAAATAATTCTGTCATCTGCAATTGTATTTGGCAACTTAACTTGCATCTTTCCGCCATTATTAATTCCCACTATAGCTGTATTTCTCAATATTCTAAAAACAAATCCCGTATTACTTTTCAAAGGTTGGGCAAATTCTATACCTTTTACGCCAAACAACCTGTCAGCCCACTTCTTAATATATTCGTGGATATTATAATTAGGTCTTGACGCATTGACTTCAAGATTAAAGGCATCTGCGAATTGCTTTTTTTCTTCACGAGATAACTCTAATCCCTTCTCATACATGCACGTAGGTGATAGTGTAATATAGGAATATTTACTATCAAAAATTAATGAAAGGTGAATACCTTTATACCCTATGATAGTTTTTCCATCTATTCTTTTAGAAATCTGTTGAGAAACATCCCATATCTTATTCTTAGAATACATGAGTAAATGCGTTTTTCCTATTAAAGCCGTTAATGTTTTCAATAAAAGCTCTTTAAATTGACTTTTATAAATGAGCGATTCTCTTGTGAAAGGTGTCACTAATATTTCACTTTGAATTTTGGGAGAACAGATGCTTTGAATTTCTTGTTTCTCCCCCCATGCGTATATGTTGCTTCTATAAGGTACAGCCATAATATTATTATCAAAAAGCCTTCTACAATAATCCCATGGTTTTTCATCAAAATTAGATGGCATCTCAATTTGAAAACAGTTTTTAGGAAAAACTATTGGAAATATATTAGTATCAGCAATCTTATTGGTATATGTTTTGATTGAGCTGAATTTACTAGTTCCAGTATTAACTGTTGAGCCTAATTGCTGCTTAAGTTTCTCTACCGCTTGAAGAAAATCCTTATTCTCATTCATACAATGCCGTGCTACACTATACATCGTTTTATCAAATCCGTCTGTTGCAATATAATAGGCGATACGTCCCAAGTCATTAATATCATCAATCAACTGTTCAACCATTTTATCAGGTGTTGCCCCGTAACCACACCAAAACAACTTACCAGTTCCATTTGTTTGGTATGCCTTTTGCAGACTCTCCATTAATGATTTATCTCGTCCACTATACCCTAAAATAATCAGGTCATGATTTTTCAACTCATGAGTTATTGCCTCAGCAAAAATATCATTCTGAGAATCTAGTTCTTCAACAGTGTTTTTTAATTTCCCATATTTATAATCACCATGTATAGCAACACAAAGTAATTCACCACTAACATCATTACGGTATATACGATCTACCGATTCTAATGTGACTTCAATCGGTGTAACTTTATACTGATGTGCACATTTCAACATAAAGCCATCAAAATTTGTTGTCCATATACTTTTCAAAAATTCATGTTCTGCGAGCATGGCTATAAGATGGTAACCAATACTAGGATTTTTCCCCTCAACTAAGTGCTGAAAATATTTTCTTCTATCATCAGCAATAGGGTAAGCATTTTCTGCATAGAAAGAGTATTCTTCATCGCTATCCTGTTCCGGGTAAATTTTTTGCGCATCTAACCATTTTTGAATAGCTAACCTGACATTTTCAACCTTGACATTGTCGTAGCTTTCAATCAACGCAGGATTTTGCGAAAGAAATATTTCTCTTTTCCAATCCCAAATACAATCTGTAGCTGAAGGAACACCAGATTCTACAGAAGCACCTGCGCCTAATAATAATGCATGTGGCGAATCCATATTTTGTTTTAATGATCGTAAAAATTGATCAAATTTTAGTGTTTGCATCTTCCTACCTCTATCTATTCGTATGATATTAAGTATAACATATATCAATAAGCCAATCTACCAAATCATGTAATCAAGTGACGCAGTACCAATCCTAATTAGTGCTGCTTCACTTGCTATCCGTTCAACGACAATGTGCCCATATAACTACCGCACCCAATATACTCTTTTCTTTTAGAGTGGCTCCTCTCCCTGTTCTATCTAGTTCTCCATCAAGCACAGCAGGGTCTTTCTGATCCAGATTCAGCTCAATGTTAAGAACATGCAAGCGATCGGTCTTATCCTTCAGCTCCTCCTCAAAGGCAAAGGGCTTCCTTAATATCTTTTACATACCCTATTACCTATTAATCTGATTCTTATCATCATTTTTCTGATCATTGCGATTTGGCTTTTTAAATTCAATGATTGAAATCGAATTTAGGTGTTTTTGATTTTCTGAAAACGAAATCTTCATCAAAAATGGCTATATCCATTCTTCTTTCATTCTTGGCATCTATAATCTGAAAATGGCGTTACTTCCTCGTTCCTATCTACATCTATTTGGCGTTCTTCTACTCGGTTTACTTTAATCACGATTTTTCCCAAGATATTATTAGGCGAGTCTTCAATTGGCTGTATCAAATTTCCAATCGTTTCAAAAAGGGTCCATAATGCCTTGTATTCAGGCAATTTCACTTCATTAAATTGTCCCTTTAAATTGAATTTAAAAATGTTCATGCCATTCCTCCTCCTTTTATAAAGCCAATCTCACTCAATTATCTAGAAATGTTCCAACGCATCCTTAATTGCCGCAATCTTTTCTTCTATTGGGTTTTTCCTCGGCTGCTTCAATTCCTCTACCGCATTAGGAGCATCATACATTGGTAACCCCAAAGACCTTTTCATCTCTGCTATATAAGCAGTAGCCGTACTTAGCTTCTATGTACTCCATGATCACCTTGTAGGTAGCTTTCTCTTTCGGTTTGTACGTTTCGGCTCTCTTTGCTATTTCATCAAGCGGAACTTTGCCCTCACCCTCGCCAAACTTCACTTTTATGTTGATATGACTGTCTGGTTTTTTGTGGGAAAGCAGTACCACCGTCTCCACATGTGATACCTAGGTTATTTCCAAACATATCTACAATTCCTAAAAAAACAGTGTTTTTCCTGTCTTTTTAACAATGCCATCAACACGTCTATCTGATTTTTGACTAGGCTATTTTGAAAAATTATATAACAGAAATAGGCTTCCATTAAATGCTAATTAATTGTTTTCTCATCATCTTCGCCGTTTTTTCCAGATTTGTTCTCTAAAATCTCTTCGTCCGCTTTAGGTTTTACTTCTGGCAAGGTATCAGAAAAGGCAAGGAGTGGCGGTGTCAATGACTGAACAATTCTATTATTTTCCTCCGCAAACTGTTTTACTGCCATAAATGCTGAATTATTTAACATTGATGAATTTAAAATAGTTCTCATTTGATTTGCTTGCTCCGTCATTTCTCTCACATCCACCATACCATGACTGTTCACTATACTATTTATCTGTTTTAGATATGAAGGGGCAAGCATACTGCTCTTTACCATATCTTCTATTCCAGCAAGCTGAGTTGCTGCTTGTATCGCCGCAGTTGGCATTTGATAAATCTCGTGAAATTTTTGAGCCATTTCTGCTCCAAGATTCAGAGAAGGCATAATATCTGGAATATTGATTTTAGGCATTGCAGATTCGATTGCCAGTCTACCAAACGATGCAAGTGCTGGTTTCATTTGGTCAACCCATTTCGGCATTGACGACCCCAAAATATTTGACAGCATGCTTCCCAAAGCAGATACAACGTCTGTAAGTTTTGTTTCCGTATACATTTCGTCTTCCAACAGCAATATAGCTTCTTCTAAACGCTTGTTTACGAATTTCAATTCCTTTCTTATCCGTTCATATTCGGTTTGGATAATTCTTTTGTGGTGCATAACCGAGTTTCTATGCGGTTGTAATTTCTCAATTCTATTACGAAAATCTTTGAACTGTTTATATTCAGAGAAGAAACGATTCCATAGTGATTCACTTCTGCACTTATCAAGTACCTTCACCAACTCTTCCTTAGATAGTCCTTCTATATTATCTTTAGAAAGTTCATCCTCCAGCGTTTCCCCAAGAGATTGACCACAAAATGGCATGAATAGATACTCTTTTAGTTGCTCGTAGGTCAATTCGTTCAATGCACCCTCGACCAACTTTGTTTTATTGCCTTTGCCTTTTCCCAAGAGAGTAGATTGAAGATTTTGGCTAAACGATTTTTCATACCACTCCACTCCAAATATCTTGATAATGGTAAGATAAACCAATTCTCTTGTTCTTCGCTCAAATCGACCAAATAAAGGCATCAGCTTACAGCAATAAAGCTGTGAAACCTCGTCATAGGAGATTACAATATTCCAAAGTTTGCGGTGTTCGCCCTGTATCAACCGATTTACGACTACATCCATAACCTTTGCAGATTTGGCAGGTGTGTAATCGCTGGTGAATTTCACAAAAAGCATATTGGCTGTCTTTGATGACAACTTATAAGAAATACTCACTTTTTCACCCAAAAGGTCAAAATGTATTTTATCGTCCTCAACATCCTCATATAGTTTTGTAAAAACCGTTTCTATCTGGTGCTTGATGCCCAAGTGCAACGATTTTGTCTCTCCGCCTTTTGGAAGAATTATCAAATCAACGTCCATCTAAGTACCTCCATTTCTTCACAATATACACTAAACCAGCTTAATCTGATTGCAAAATGTGAACTTCTTTATTTCTTGGAACTATATTTATTTGCACTACGATATTTTTTACCATCTTCATCTACCGTAATATTACTTCTTTGAATTTTCTGCTTTTGCACTGCCTCGAAAACTTCCTTAGAGATGATTGCAGGGTCATTATCGCTAACCAAATAGTATGTACCTTTTTCATCAGATTTCAAAAGCTCCGCTTCTCCAATACACTTTCTTTTGGTTAGCGTCAACTCAACTGTTCGTTTATTCCACTTATCTTTTCCCGTTGGCGATTTGATGCCTAGACTCTCCAATTCTTTCAAGATGCCTGTTACACTTTTACCGCCCAGATATGAATTGAAAATCTTCTGAACAACATCTGACTGTTCATCATTAACAATTAATTTTCCGTTCTCATCATTATCATATCCATAACATTTTCTATCAGCTAGTTTTGAAGTCCCTTGCTCGACCTTCTTCTTATACCCCATTTGATATTTTCGCTTCTACTCTGATTTTCTGCCTGTACCAATGCCTCCACAATTGAAATCATCAGCTGACTGCCGTTTTGGAAGAATCCAGATTTTCTTGCTCGAAAATAATACGAACATCAGATTCTCCTAGTATCTTCAAGGCTTCAAGAGTATCAACCGTATCCCTGCCAAATCTACTAAGACTTTTGGTTATTACTATATTAATTTTCTTTTGCTTGCCAACCTCAATCATACGTACAAAGCCTTTTCTTGCCGCTTTGGACTTACCAGAAGCAATATCAATATAGACATCAACTAATCTCCATGTATCCACTGTAGCCACAAGCCTAATGAGTCCGGATATCTGGGCAGTAAGACTATTCAATTGTTTCATATCATTTGTACTAACCCTGCAATAAACCCCTACCTTCTTTTCCTCCTTGGAACGTACAACAGGAATATAGTTTACTCTCTTTTCCATGTTCACCTCTTGTTGCTAATCAACATCTGGTATATTTTCGCGCATGATGAATAGTCTATTTTCTTAAACTTTTCATTGACTCTTACACAAAACTTCCTTTATTCTTTCCGTCAACTCAACCTATCAAATATCTAACCTGTCAATTCAACCCTATCACATCTTTACCATAGATATGTTTCCACAGATATAAAACAAAGAATTTCCGACTTTGATTTTATTTTCTCTAAATGACAGATATCCCTTTATTTCAAGCCTTTTTCTACACCCTACTTCTCCTTGCATGACATCAATACTACGCACTCCACATGCCCCGTATTCCCAAACATATCCACCCCCCGCACTCTCTCAACCTCATACCCCCCATCACAAAGATACCTCAGATCCCTTGCCAGCGTAGCGCTATCACAGCTCACATACACCACCTTAGGAACTCCCATTTCCAAGATAGCCTTCAGCAAAGCCTCCTCGCACCCTTTCCTTGGCGGATCAACCACAATCACATCCGCTTTCACATTCTCCTCAGCCAGCTTCTTCGGCAACACTTCTTCGGACTTCCCCACATAAAACTCCGCATTCTCTATCCCATTTAACTTCGCATTCCTTTTTGCATCCTCTATCGCCTCCGGAACGATTTCCACCCCATATACCTGCTTAGCCCGTTGAGCTAAAAACAGCGAAATAGTCCCAATCCCGCAATAAAGATCCCACACCGTCTCATTCCCGGTAAGACCTGCATATTCCAGCGCAGTACCATAGAGTTTCTCCGTCTGTGCCGGGTTTACTTGATAGAAAGACAGCGGAGAAATCTGATACTTCACATCACCGATATAATCTTCAATATATCCCTTTCCCCACAACTCTACAATCTCTCTTCCAAGGATTACATTCGTCTTCTCCCGATTTACATTGAGGGTTATGCTAGTCATTCCATCCAGTTCACAGAGGCTTTTGATCAGTGCCTCCTGATTTGGCAGCGACTTCCCATTTACAATGATACAGACCATAATCTCTTTCGTCCGAAAACCATAACGGATCAGAACATGGCGAACCAGGCCTTTTCCGGTAGTTTCATTGTAGGAAGAAACCTTGTTTTCGTTCATGTAATCAATAACTTTATCTAATATGGTTTCATTGATGTCAACGCCCAGGAAGCATTTTCGATTCGGAATAATGTCATGGGTTCTGCCTGCATAAAAGCCTGCGATGATATTGCCGTCCTTGTCTGTTCCGATGGGGAACTGGGCTTTATTCCGGTAATAAAACGGTTCTTTCATTCCTATGATAGGCTCCATGGGTGGATTCTCAAACTTCCCGATTCGGATCAGATTGTTGCGGATTTTATTTTCTTTGAATATGAGCTGTTGATCGTAGGACATTTCCTGAATCTGGCAGCCTCCGCATTGTCTGGCAACCGGACATTTGGCTTCTATACGGTATGGGGAAGGCTCTTTAATTTTGATCACTCTTGCATAGCCATAATTTTTCTTGGCTTTTGTGATTTTTGCCTCGATCACATCTCCAATTACCGCATCTTTGACAAACAGCGTATATCCGTCTACCTTGCCGATTCCTTCTCCATCCATGCCAATATCTTCTATTTTAACTTCCACTAAATCATTCTTCTTCATTGAAATAATTTCTGCTCGATCATTCTTTTTCATTAAAATAATTTCCCTTTCATCTACCTGATGTAAATAACAATTGAAAATATAGCAGGCACCGACCGGGCTGCCTGCTATACACGTCCTGACTATTTTGTTGTATAAAATCTATTACGTACACACAACACCCCGACCGTCTCCAGCCAATTCGTCACTATCTATCTTTCCTTAAATACTGGTCTTCCGAATATTAGATTCAAACAACCGATTATACCCAAGCCAATCCGTATTATCCCCGGCGCCCATGATCACTTCCTTCATGGTCTCCATCTTCGCATCGGTATTGTCAGCCAGATTCAGTGCTACTGCTTCTGCAAGCGCCGGTTTTTTCGGGGAGCCGTATTCCAGTTCACCATGATGTGCCAGAATGCAGTGTCTCAATTCACTTGCCAGTTTTGCCGGGAAGTTTGGTATTTTCCGAATACTGCTGCCCAGTAATTCCGCACCGATGAAAATGTGTCCCAGAAGCTGTCCGTCATCTGTGTAATCATTCTCCGGGAATGCAGATAATTCACGCATTTTACCAATATCATGGAAGACTGCTGAGGTAAACAGCAGGTCTTTGTTTAAAAATGGATACTGACGTACATAGTCTGCGCAGAGGTTCAGCACGCCAAGAGTATGTTCTAACAGCCCTCCCACAAATCCATGATGCACGGATTTTGCTGCGGAGTGGAATTTAAATGCTTTGATAAAGCTTTCATTTTTCACGAAAAAGCTGTCTGTAAGCTCTTTGAGATATGGGTTTTGGATCTGACCGATGAGGCTCAGAAGCTCTTTGTACATTTCTTCAATGTCTCTGGAGCTTACCGGAAGATAATCGGCTGGTTCATATTCACCGGCCTGTGCTTTCCGGACACGTTTTATATTTAACTGCAGAGTTCCCTGGAAACTGGTTACGTCTCCTACTACATCTATGTAATCCATGGCATCGAAATCGTCGATTCCCTGGGAATTGGGATCCCAGATCTTCGAATCGATTGTGCCAGTCTTGTCCTGAAGAACAACGTTTTCATAAGTTTTTCCGTTTTTGGTTATGGCGGACTGTTTATATTTGCATAAATAGATATCTCCGACACGTTCACCCTCACGCAGCATTTCAATGTATTTCATAACTTTTTTCTCTTACCTTTCCAAACTGTATATTATTTATAATCACCGTCCACGATTATACCACAAATAACCCCAGGAATCTACTGTGCATTTCCAAGTGTTACGTCAGCTTTGATTTCAGCGTAATTTCCATCCAGCCCCTGGCGCATCAGCATCACATGGGCGATGTCTTGCGGTCTTAATTTGCCCAGCTGGTCGCTGTACTGTTTCATATTTGTGATTTTTTCCCCATTTATGGATATCAGTATATCAGCTTTTTGTATACCGTCATACATTGCGGGAGAATCTGCGGCTATTTCTTTCACATAGACACCCTCAGGAATATGGGATTCCTTTTGCATACTTTCGGTAACTTCTTTTCCGATAATGCCCATATAAGCCATTTCCACGTTATTGGTCATATTCTCGATCATCTGTCGTATTTCGGAAATCGATACACCGGTTACTGTGGACTGTTCCATTTGGTTTGAAAAATCCCTGGTGATGACTCCTACTATTTTACCGTCCAGATTTACCAGAATACCACTTCCTTCGCTGCTTCCAATAATATCGGTGTTGATCATATTATATTCTCTGTCTTCTACCGATGTTGGGAAAATCGATGTGACCATGCCAAATGCAATTGATTCCGTATAACCCATCGGACTGCCAATTGCAATCACCGGTGTGCCCTGGGATACGGAGCAGGAGCTCGCCAATGCCGAGGTATCGATGAGATTTTTCGTTTCTTCCGGAATCTTACTGATCGGAAGCCTCACCAGCGCCATATCGGTTATGGGGTCCTGTTTCTGCACATCTGCATCCACCATTGTTGCATCGGGGAATGTTACCCGTACACGTTCTGCACTTTCAAGAACCGCTGATTCAGTCAGCACGTACATATATGCACCATTTGCCGCTACAATCAGCCCGGACGCTTCTACATTGTTTTCCGATGGTTCGTTAAACAGATCCACATTGCTGCTGCTTCCCGTCACTGTTACCACTGCTCTTTGTGCTTCTCTGGCTACCGAGTACATCTGGCTGTATAGTTTTTTATAATCCGACAGGTTTAATGTCTTTTCTTCTATGACTGTCTGCGGTATGATCTCGCTCTCTTCTTCCGTCACCACAGCGTCAGTTGGCTTTTCTGTCGGTTTTTCCGTCGGCTTCTCTGTCTCTTCTTCTTGCGCAATGACGATCTGTGTCGGGGTCTGGGGCTCTCCAAATTTCTGTTTTGCCCAAGGCGTAATGACTGCAAATGTCAATCCGGCTACAGCGCCGAATACAACAGCAAGTCCTACCGCTGCTCCCGTCTTCAGAAACCATTTCTTCTTATAAAATGGCTTTGTCTTAATATGCTCATTGATAAAAGTAAAATCCTTTTTTCCTTGTTGCGACATAAAAGTACTCTCCTTCTCACAGTAAAACACATATCCCCACAGTAATGTCCTAATTCTATCAAACACATATGAACAATCTATGAATTTTAGAAAAATTTAGGTTTTCAATTGTCCGTTTATGGGGTATGATAGAAGCAGACATTAACTATAAAAAAGATAAACAGGTGAATTTATGAATCAAAAAGCATTAAAAACATTGGAATATTACAAAATCATAGATCAGCTTACGGAATTTGCAGGTTCCCTTCTTGGCAAGGAACAGTGTAAGAACCTGCTTCCTTCCTCTGATATAGAAGAAATTGGGATCATGCAGCACGAGACAAGGGACGCCCTTTTACGTATTTATCAAAAAGGCAGCGTATCCTTTTCAGGAGTAACGGATATCCGGGGTTCTTTAAAGCGCCTTGATATCGGAAGCATTCTCAGCATGGAAGAATTACTGCGCATCTGCAAGCTGCTTGAGACCTGCAGCCGTGTAAAATCCTATTCCCGGGGCGAGACAGACAATGATCAACCGGACTGTCTGGATGAAATGTTCGAGTCATTACAGCCACTGACCCCGCTTTCTACGGAGATCAGACGCTGTATCCCTTCGGAAACGGAGATCAGCGATGATGCCAGCCCTGCCCTCCATCATATCAGACGCCAGATGAAGCAGACGAATGACAAGATCCACTCCCAGCTCTCTTCTATGGTAAACGGATCTGTCCGTACTTATTTACAGGATGCGGTTATTACTATGAGAAATGGCCGCTACTGCATTCCCGTTAAGGCAGAATACCGGGGCCAGGTTCCGGGTATGATCCATGATCAGTCTTCTACCGGCTCCACAATATTCGTGGAACCTATGGCTGTCGTGAAACTGAACAACGACATCCGGGAACTGGAATTAAAGGAAGAGAAGGAAATTGAAGTGATCCTTTCTACGTTAAGCTCACAGGCAGCGGAGGAAATGGAAGCACTGGAAGATGATCTGGCATTGCTGACAAAATTAGACTTTATTTTTGCCCGTGCCATGCTGGCAAAATCTTATAACGGAAGCGAACCTCTCTTCAATGAACGGGGATATATTAATATTAAAAAAGGGCGCCATCCGTTACTGGATAAGAAAAAGGTTGTGCCTATTGATATCCAGCTGGGACAGAAATTTGAACTTCTGATTATTACCGGACCAAATACCGGCGGTAAGACCGTTTCCTTAAAAACGGTAGGCTTATTTACCCTGATGGGGCAGGCAGGTCTGCATATCCCTGCATTTGACCGCTCGGAGCTGGCTGTGTTTGAGGAAGTGTATGCAGATATCGGGGATGAGCAGAGCATTGAGCAAAGCCTCAGTACTTTTTCTTCCCATATGACCAATATCGTTTCTATTCTGGAACATGCAACGGATAAATCACTGGTACTGTTTGATGAATTAGGAGCCGGAACCGATCCTACGGAAGGAGCCGCTCTTGCAATTGCTATTTTGAGCAATCTGCACCGCCAGGGCATCCGTACCATGGCAACCACCCATTACAGCGAACTGAAAGTATTCGCCCTCACTACCCCCGGAGTGGAAAATGGCTGCTGCGAATTTAATGTAGAGACCCTCCGCCCAACTTACCGCCTCTTAATCGGTATTCCCGGAAAAAGTAATGCTTTTGCCATATCCGGCAAGCTGGGTCTGCCCCTGGAAATTATTGAGGAAGCAAAAGGTCATTTAAGTGAACAGGACGAAAGTTTCGAAGACCTGATTACGGATTTAGAGAACAGCCGTGTGACCATTGAACAGGAGCGTGAAGAAATTAACCGCTATAAACAGGAAATCCAGAACCTGAAAGAAAAACTGGAAGAAAAACAGGAAAAACTCAATACCAGCAAAGAAAAAATCTTAAGAGATGCAAATGAACAGGCTCATCAGATTCTCCGTGAGGCAAAGGAATACGCAGATACAACTATTAAGAATTTCAACAAATTCGGCAAAGCCGGGATCTCTTCCAAGCAAATGGAACAGGAACGCAGCCGTCTTCGCGAGAAGATGTCTTCCGTAGAAAAGAATCTGGCTATGAAGACAGAGAAAAAGGCTGTTAAGGCAGTCAAACCGAAGGAACTGCGTGTAGGCGACAGTGTGAAGGTCTTAAGCCTGAACCTGCGCGGAACAGTAAGCACCCTGCCAAATGCTAAGGGAGATCTGTTTGTACAAATGGGTATTCTGCGCTCCCAGGTTAATATAAGCGACCTGGAACGCATGGATGAACCGGTTATTACTGCCCCCAACATGAGCAGATCCAGCAGCGGCAAGATAAAGATGTCCAAATCTGCTTCTGTGGGCATAGAAATTAACCTGCTTGGCAAGACCTCCGACGAAGCCCTTGCCGAACTGGACAAATACCTGGATGACGCTTACCTGGCACATATGCCATCTGTACGCGTTGTACATGGTAAAGGTACCGGTGCACTTCGAAAAGCGGTGCACAATTATCTGAGACGTTCAAAGATCGTAGCGTCTTACCGTCTCGGTGAATTTGGTGAAGGTGATTCCGGTGTTACTATTGTAGAATTTAAGAAATAGTAATACGGGATGCTTACATTTATTCCACATTTAAGGAGGTCATTATGGTGACAAGACAGAAAATCATGATCGTAGATGATGATGCTAACATTGCAGAACTTATTTCTCTTTATTTAACAAAAGAATGTTTTGATACAAGAATGGTATATGACGGGGAAGAGGCAATCAAAGAATTCGACCATTTCCAGCCCAACCTGATCCTGCTGGATCTGATGCTTCCGGGCATGGACGGCTATCAGGTCTGCCGAGAAATCCGGCAGAAATCTTCCGTTCCGATTATTATGCTCTCCGCCAAAGGAGAAATCTTTGACAAAGTTTTAGGCCTGGAACTGGGTGCAGATGATTACATCATCAAGCCCTTTGATTCCAAAGAACTGGTAGCCCGGGTAAAGGCGGTACTCCGCCGATTCCAGCCGGAAAAACCCGCTGCTGCAAAGCCCGCCGGCAAATACGTGGAATATCAAGATCTGGTTATCAATCAGACCAATTATTCCGTTGTCTACATGGGAGAAACAGTGGACATGCCGCCAAAAGAACTGGAATTACTATATTTTCTGGCTTCTTCCCCCAACCAGGTATTCACCAGAGAACAGCTCCTGGACCATATCTGGGGATATGAATATATCGGTGATACCAGGACCGTAGATGTACATATTAAGCGCCTTCGTGAAAAAATCAAAGACCATGCAAACTGGGCAATTTCCACAGTCTGGGGCATCGGTTACAAATTTGAGGTGAAATCTTAATGAAAAAAGCGTTATACATTAAGTTCATTTCCGTATTTCTTGTATTCGGAATCCTGAGCTTTGTACTGATCTCCACCTTAAGTTCCTTTATGACCCATAAATACCTGGTCAACACAAAAGCGGAAGGCATGTATAAAGAGCTTAACGTCCTTGCCTCAGGTCAGATCGCAGAATCCTATTCCGGCGGCGGACCTTCCATGCTGGAGATCTACACCAATATGCGGGCACTGGCATCCTACCAGTCCGCACAGATCTGGCTGATTAATACCAAAGGGCAGATTCTGTTGAATTCCGGTGAAATCTATGACCCGGAACATTTGAAAACCATTAACGGATTTGACCCCACGGCGCTTACATCCAGTTATTATCAGGTAGGCACCTTCTTCGGCAGCTTTTCTACCGATGTTTTAAGCGTAGTAGTACCGGTTACATCCAATTATAAAGTCAAAGGCTACATCGCCATGCACTATAATATGAACCTGCTGGAATCCGAGAAAAACTCTGTCCTGAATATTTCCTACATAACATTCGGATTGATTTTCCTGCTGTCTCTGATTATTCTGGGTGCATTTACTGCCATGGTTTACATTCCCATCAAGAAGATTATACAGGCGGTAAACGAATATGCCAGCGGGAATCTGAACTACACCCTTCCGGTGGAGACGGATGATGAAATCGGTTATCTGGCTGCTTCCTTAAACTACATGGCAAGTGAGCTGAATAAATCCGGGGAGTACCAGCGGAAATTTATATCCAATATTTCACACGATTTCCGTTCCCCGCTGACTTCCATCAAAGGTTATGTAGAAGCAATACAGGATGGAACCATCCCTCCGGAAATGCAGGATAAGTACCTGAAAATTGTACTTTCGGAAACGGAAAGGCTGAACAAGCTCACCCGGGGACTACTGACGCTGAACAACTTCGATGACAAGGGAACCCTGCTGGAGCTTACCGACTTTGACATTAACGGTGTCATCAAAGATACTGCCGCATCCTTTGAAGGAACCTGCACCAATAAGCGGATTACCATACAGCTGGTTTTTGAGTCCCAGAATCTGTTTGTAAATGCAGACATGGGCAAAATCCAGCAGGTACTTTACAACCTCATAGACAATGCCATTAAATTCAGCCACCAGGATTCTTCCATTTTCATTGAAACCACGGTGAGGCATGAAAAGGTATTCGTCTCAGTAAAAGACACTGGAGAGGGCATTCCCAAGGAAAGCATCAAGAAAATATGGGAAAGATTCTACAAGACAGATCCCTCCCGTGGAAAAGATAAAAAGGGTACCGGCCTTGGACTCGCCATTACAAAAGAAATCATCCAGGCACATAATGAAAATATCAATGTTGTCAGCACCTTAGGCGTGGGCACTGAATTTACATTCACGCTGGCAAAAGCAAAAGAAACTGTCAATCAAGTATACGAATAATGAAAAATATAATCTGTCCCAGAACCCAAACACACTCTGGAACAAATCCTTATCACGAAAAAAAGAAGATAACCGGACTCATGCAGCTTCCGGTTATCTTCTTTTTTCTACCCTTACCCGGCAGATTATAAATGAAATTTATTTCTCCTGACCATATCTAATAAATTCAAATACCGCCAGCAGTAAACATCCCACTGCATAACTTAAAATGTCTTTCCAGTCAAATACAGACCCTAAAATAACCCTTGCCAAAGTGTTATTCTCAAGTCCCAATAATTCCACTAGATGAAAATATTGCAAAGCTTCCACAAATACCGCAAACAAAAATACATACAGCGGCAGCTTACGCAACCCATCCGGCAGAAAAATACGCACAAAGCAGTAAACCACGATCACAACCAGAACATCTCCCAGATAAGGGCGGATGATTTGATCATGCACAAACAGTGCAATCCACACTTCTGTTAAAAACAGCACGGCAAACAAGCCGGCAAATATCAGCCGCTTTCGGCTTTTACTTTTATTTCCAGTCATATTTTGTAAGATGGCCTTCCAGCTGCATATGGTCAAACTGATTCTGCCGCAGGGCCTCATAAAGCACAATGGATACGGAATTTGCAAGATTTAAGGAACGGATATCTCCAATCATGGGGATTCGCACCGTAGTCTCCTGGTTCTGAAGCAGAATTTCTTCCGGTATCCCCGCGCTTTCTTTGCCAAACATAATATAACAGTCAGGCTCATAGGAAGCTTCTGTGTATACCTGAGGTGCCTTTGTGCTTGCCATATAAATCTTGGCACCTGGGTTTTTACTCAGAAAATCCTCATAATTAACGTAAGTCGTAACGTCCAGATCCTTCCAGTAATCCATACCTGCTCTTTTAATTTCTTTTTCATTCAAACGAAATCCCAGTGGTTCAATAAGATGAAGCCTGGTGCCTGTAGCTACACAGGTTCTCCCTATATTCCCTGTATTAGCCGGGATCTCCGGCTCATATAATACAACATTTAATTTAGCCATGTTAAGCTTATCCTCCTGATCAGTCTTATCTTCCGTCTTTTATTCTTGAACACGCTCTATCCCCGCAGTTTAGTAATAAACCGTTCCAGGTGTTTGAGCGCCACTTTCAGGTCCTCAAGGGAATATGCGTATGAGATACGGAGATAACCTTCGCCGCAGTCCCCAAATGCAGATCCCGGAACTACCGCTACTTTTTCCTCTTCCAACAGCCTGGTGGCAAACTCTTCTGAGGTCATTCCAAATTCTCTGATGCATGGGAATACATAGAAAGCTCCGAAAGGTTCAAAACAGGGCAGTCCCATTTCTTTAAATGCGTGCATCAGATATCGTCTTCTGCCATTATACGCTTCCCGCATTTCGGCAACATCCACATCGCCGTTTTTCATCGCCTCAATTGCTGCATATTGGCTGTTGGTAGGCGCACACATGATAGCGAACTGATGAATTTTGGTCATCTGTGCCGTGATCTCTTCCGGTGCACATACATAGCCCAGACGCCATCCGGTCATGGCATATGCCTTTGAAAATCCATTAATTGTAATAGTTCGCTCCCGCATGCCCGGCAGGCTTGCAATGGACACATGATCTCCGTTAAAGGTCAGCTCCGAATAGATTTCATCGGATAACACAAATAAATCTTTTTCGATAATAACCTCTGCTATTTCTTCCAGATCCTTCCGGCTCATCACTGCGCCAGTTGGGTTGTTTGGAAATGGCAGAACCAGAATCTTGGTTTTTTCGGTGATTCCATCCAGCAGTTCCTGCTTTGTCAGCCTGAATTCATTTTCTTCCTTCAGGTTGATAACCTTCGGTACTCCGTCTGCCAGCACAACACAGGGCAGATAAGAGACAAAGCTGGGCTGTGGGATAAGGACCTCATCTCCCGGATTCAGCATGGCACGCATTGCCAGGTCAATCGCCTCGCTTCCTCCAACTGTAACCAGCGTTTCCAGATCCGGTGAATATTCTATGTTACACCTGCGTTTCAGATATTTACATATTTCCACACGAAGTTCTTTTAGCCCTGCATTGGAAGTATAAAAAGTCCTCCCCTTTTCCAGAGCGTAAATCCCCTCATCTCTCACATGCCAGGGAGTATCAAAATCCGGCTCCCCCACACCAAGTGAAATAACATCATCCATTTCACTTACGATATCAAAAAATTTACGTATACCAGATGGCTGGATTCCAACCACCTTATCTGCTATAGGATTTCTCACGGGGTCACCAGCATCCTTTCATCTTTGACTTTTTTATCAAATATCGTTCCATGGTCTTTATATTTCTTCAATACAAAATGGGTTGCAGTGCTTAATACGGTATCCAGTGTAGAAAGTTTGTCGGAGACAAATCCGGATACTTCTTTTAACGTTTTTCCTTCCAGAATAACCATCAGATCATAAGCTCCGGAAATCAAATATACGGAGCGTACTTCCGGATAGTTATAGATCCGCTCTGCAATGGAGTCGAATCCCTGTCCCCTTTGGGGTGTTACCCGCACTTCGATCAGTGCTGTTATTTTTTCTGTGGAGGTCTTATCCCAGTCAATTAAGGTATGGTATCCGCAGATAACCTTCTCCTGTTCCATTTTTGCAATTTCATTTGCTATTGTGACCTCATCCGAACCAAGCAATACCGCCAGTTCTTTCAGATCGATGCGGCTGTTTTTCTCTAAAAATGTTAATATCTGCTCTCTCATCTTAGCTCCTATCTGCCTGCTGTCAGGCTGCTACAACAATTTATATATTTCATCCGGCTGGGGACGTTCCAGAAATCTGCTATCCTCTCCGTTAAACAATACTCTGTCATTTCCATCGGTTGTTCTCCCGATCAGGGATGCAGGTATTCTGCATTTGCCCAATTCGGCAATCAGCCCTAATCCATCGTCTGCCGCAATCAGCAGCGCTCCGCTGGACATCATAACATAGGGATTTAGTCCAAAGTACTCACATATTTCGATACTTTCCTGCTTTACGGGAATTTTTTTCAGATCCGCTTCCAGTCCTACTCCTGCACTTTCAGCCAGTTCCCAGAGTGCACCGAAGATTCCGCCCTCTGTCACATCATGCATGGCAGATACCCCGAAGCGGCTTGCGGCGGCAGCCTCCGGCACAACTGAAATATACCGGTCAAATCTCTTAGCAGTATCAATCATAGCTATTGGAAATCTATTTTTCAATTCCGCTTCTTTTTCTTTCGCAATGATGGAAGTTCCCTCCAGGGCAATCCATTTGGTAAGTATCAGATCCTGCCCCGGCTTTACACCTCCTGTTGGAAGTACTTCGCTTTCCAATGCTTTCCCGATACCAGACACGGTAATCACAGGCTGGTTAACCGCTGCAGTCGTTTCCGTATGCCCACCCGCAATCTGAATATTCAGAGAGGCACAGGTCTCTTCCAGTTCCTGCATCATTTCCCGCAGTTGCGGTTCTTCCATCGTAACAGGGAGCAGAATGCTGAGCAGTACAGCTACCGGCTGTGCTCCGGACGTAGCAATATCATTGGCGGTTACGTGTATTGCCAGAGACGCAGCATCCTTAGCCGCCGCTGTGATGGGATCAATAGAGCATACAAATACTTCCCCCGGGGCAAGCTTTAACACAGCACAATCCTCTCCCACTCCTGCACCCTGCAGAACTTCATTTCGTTTTGTTTTTATCTGTCTAAATACAGACCTTTTTAAAGTCTGTTCTGAAACTTTACCAATTTTCATAAATTCTCCTTCTGGTACCCTTAAGCGTGTTTGAACATTCATTCCCGCCAACTGCATAGAATGATCACCGGATAATATCTCCCGGAATCAAAAATCCTATTGGATCCATTTTAATACAACTTAAGTGCAATTGCAACTGTTAGCCGATATCAGCTGATTTATTGTCTCTAAAATTGTTCTGTGTTATACTGATAACGGAAGATGATCTCACAATAGAATTTTAAAAAATCCATGTTTAACCTCTCACATAAAGGCGGATATTATGATCACTAAAGAACTTATCAATCAAAGCATCGATTATATGCTGCGCCACCTGGACGATGAAATCACGGTAAGGGATGTGGCAGCCCACATTCACTATTCCGAGTACCACTTCAGCCGAGCTTTTAAATCCATAACCGGGGAAAGTGTATACGCTTTTATCAAACATCTGAAAATGGATCAGAGCGCTATTGACCTGAAACTAAAAAGGGACAAAACCATTACCAATATTGGTCTGGACTATGGTTACAGCGCTTCTAATTATAGTACATCCTTTAAACTGCATCATTGTAAATCCCCATTAAAATTTCGGGAAGCAGCAAATGCAGCCAGTATCTCCAATCCATTTCAACCGGGAATTATCAATCATTTTGAAAGTTACGATGCATATAACAGCAAAATCAAAATAGAACAGCTTGGAGATACCCGGGTTATTTATGAACGTGTCATCGGTAAATATGATGAACTAAAGGAAAAATGGTATCAGTTCTTTGATACTTATAAAGATTATATTCATGAAAGCACCACATTCATGGAACGGTTTTACAATGATCCTGCCATTACTTCTTTTCAGCACTGCATATGCGATATATGTGCATCTATAGACGACGACTGCAGGCTTGATAATATCATTACCATAAAGGGCGGCAAATTTGCTGTCTATCGGTTCGCAGGCGAAATAAAAGATATCTTTTGTACACTTCAGGGAGTATTCGCTGTCTGGCTGCCGGGAAGCGGTTATGAAATGGATGAACGATACGGTTTAAATATTTATCGGAAAATTAGCAAAGAAACAGATTTTGTGATTATGGATTTATACATTCCCATTAAATAGAGCAGGAATTCAGAAGTAGCTGCGAGGGCTTTATGCTATTATGAAATTGTCTTAACAGAGACAGTTTTAATTAGTATAAAGTCTTTTTTACAAGGAGGATTCATATGTTTGATATCAGAAAAATACAGGAACAGGCTATTTGGGAAGCGGTTAAAAGTAAGAGCAGTGAAGAAACCGCAAAAGAAATTGTATATGGAACCGATGGAACGGCTGCAGATCAAGATTCTGCTGCCTGGGTGAATGGTACCATGCATCGTCTGGAAGCGAAATTCAGTACCGCAGATGTAAAGCAAATACGAATGTCCTGCCAGTGTGGCTATGGAATGGAAGAAAAGCTGGCGCTGGTAAAGGAATTGGCTGCATCTTCTTCCAGTATGGAAGAATTTGCAGGATCTGAAAAGGCAAAGACCGCAGGACTCTCCTATCGGGACGGCTCACTTTATCTGCAGTTCGGGTTCTGCCCTTGTCCTATGCTTGCCCAAGTGGAAAAATTAGATACCCTCACATGGTGCCAATGCACGACTGGATACAGTAAAGTTCTTTTTGAAAAAGCTTTCGGCTGTGATGTGGATGTTGAGCTGTTGAAGAGTATTAAATTTGGGGATGATGTTTGTCTTATGCGAATTGTTCCTCATGGTGTAATTTGGGGGTAGTATTATAGGGAACACTTTATATGGGGTGTGTTAAGTGCATTATATTGGGGTTTCGCTGATTAAATACGCTTTGTATGCAGAGGTAGTGTACGGAAAGAGAAGGGGGCGGACCAGGACATTGGCTTGGAATGCTTAACGCAGAACTGGCATTTTCTAACCTTCCCGAAGCCCTTTTTGGCGGCACGCGGGCATTCGCTCCGAAA
>OASR01000129.1_pt1 | contig 46354 bp, 25 predicted proteins | sample 1475751 | NCBI WGS metagenome assembly OASR01 (sample SAMEA2579907, study PRJEB22360) | human gut metagenome | biome: human gut; feature: human-associated habitat; material: faeces | place: Denmark | collected 2008/2010 | reverse complement strand
TAAGCGGGCAGTGAGCTGCGAAATGCATCAGGATTTCGGAGCGAATGCCCGCGTGCCGCCAAAAAGCGCTTCGGGAAGGTTAGAAAATGCCAGTTCTGCGTTAAGCCTTCCAAACCAATGTCCTGGTCCGCCCCCTTCTCTTTCCGTACACTACCTATATTCCACAAAGCGTATTTAATCAGCTAAACCCCAATATAAAGCATTCGCTGTAGCACTAATTGCAGCCGCTAAACTTGACATTCTATATCTTATTTCATATGATGATACCTATGAGGTGAAACCAATGAAAAGTAATCGTATGTTTGGCATATTGTGTATATTATTAGAGAAAGAAAAAATCACTGCAAAGGAACTTGCCTCCTATTTTGAGGTATCTGTCCGAACTATTCACCGGGATTTGCTGGATTTGTCCAGTGCCGGATTTCCCGTTACCTCTCAGCAGGGGATCGGAGGCGGAATCTCCCTTATGCCTGATTTTCGCTACAGTAAATCAGCGCTTAACAGAGAAGACATGGATATCCTTACTGCCGCCATACATGGTCTGGCAAGTATTGATGATCAATTAAAAATCAAATCACTGCTGGCAAAACTGCGTTTCCGCAGCGAGGAACATTTATTCTTGGAAAATGATGTAATTATTGATTTTACTTCCTGGAATCAAAAAAGCACTTTGATTCACAATATCAAAAAAATCAGGTCTGCCATCGCCCGCCATCAGCTTTTGGAATTGAGTTATTATAGCGGAAGCGGTTATTCCCATCGGGAAGTGGAACCCTATAAATTGATTTTCAAAGAAGAAAGCTGGTATCTGTTCTCTTATTGTACCTTCCGGGAAGATTTTCGTATCTTTAAAATAAGCCGGATTACAGATTTGAAAATTCGGGAATCCACTTTTAAAGAACGGGAAAATTATGCAATACCTTCGTTGAACAGTCAATTTGCAAACAGCAGCGGAGTTCAAGTCTCTATACGAATGGATCAATCCTATGAATTTCTGGCAATTGATTTTTTTGGCATTGAAAATATAAAAACTGTGGATCACAATTTATTTATTACATTCTCAACCGAAAATCCGCAATGGGTAATCAGTACCATGGCTGGATTAGGAAATAAAGCAGAAATACTTGCACCGGAAAGTCTGCGTGAGGAAATGAAGAAATTTTTAAATCAGGCGAAAAATTTATATGAAATATGACAGACTGTTGTCTTATTTTTACGCTATACTCTGCTTTAGAAATATAAATACAGATTAGAAATGGAAGGTGCTTGAGATGACTATAGAAAAAAAGGATATTGAAAAACAAACTTGTTCAGATATTGATGCTGTATTATCCCACAGACAGCATAATGGAGGGGATTACTGGACAACTCCTGATAAGAATCTGATAAAAGGGGCTCCGTTCTCAACTTTGGAAAGTGTACTGTATCTATTGGAATTAGGTATGGACCCGGATGATCCTGTTTTAAAGGAATGCGCGGATCTGATATTCAGCGTCTGGAGGGATGACGGACGACTGAAGTTAACCCCTAAGGGCGCTATCTATCCATGTCACACAACCCATGCCGCCAGTGTACTCTGCCGCATGGGATATGCCTCTGATGAGCGAGTAAAGAAGACATTGCGGCATCTGTTAGATACACAGTACCGGGATGGCGGATGGCGCTGCAATAAATTCAGCTTCGGCAGAGGACCGGAAACAGAATACTCCAATCCACATCCAACCTTGAATGCCCTGGATGCTTTCCGTTTCAGCAGCGATTTTCAAAATGAACCGGCGCTTGATCATGCTATTGATTTCCTTCTCGCGCATTGGACAATCCGAACGCCAATCGGACCCTGCCACTATGGAATCGGCAAGTTATTTATGCAGGTGGAGTATCCGTTTCGCAGCTATAACCTCTTCTTCTATGTCTACGTTTTATCATTTTATAAACGTGCAAAACAAGACAGCCGCTTCCTGGAAGCGTTTCATGCACTGGAATCCAGCATGCAGGACGAACAGATTGTTATACAGCGTACTAACCGGAAACTGTCGGGGCTTACGTTCTGCAGACAGGGAGAGCCCAGCGCATTGGCTACATTACGGTATCAGGAAATTGTGAAGAATCTGGAATCTAACAAGTAGTTTGCGGATTGTCATTAAAAGCCACATTATACCTGCAAATTCTCTACAAGAAAAAAGCACCTTGACCTTGTACCCATTTATATGATATACTTTGTTCAGTGACCATGTGGTCACTGATATTTTTAAGTTGTAGTGACCGGGTGGTCACAGAAAGGAGCATCCCATTGCCTGCTAATCTTTTTTATGAATTACATAACGAAAAAAAGCAAACCATTATCTCAGTAGGAATAGCTGAATTTGGGAAACACGGATATACCGACAGTTCCACCAACAGAATTGTTAAAAATTGTGGCATTAGTAAAGGCAGCCTTTTTAAATACTTTGAAAGTAAAGAGGAGTTGTATTTTTATCTGCTTGATTGCGTTACCAGAGAGCTTGTTTCAAGCTTGGATAACAAGCGGGACAGCCTCCCGGGGGATCTATTTGAGCGGGTAATAAAATACTCAGAATTGGAATTTTCCTGGTACATCCAGAACCCGGAAAAGTACAATTTTATCATGAAAGCATTCAGCAAAAATGATACGGACATTTATCGAAAGACAAAAGCCCGGTACAATTATGCAAGTCAGGAAATTTATAATGATTTGCTGGCAGATATTGATCCAGCACAGTTTAAATGGAACAAACAAAAAACGAGTCACGTGTTGAAATGGTTTTTGCAGGGGTTCAATGAGGAGTTTATCAGCAAAACAGAAGTACAAAGCGGACTTAATTCTGAAATCGATACTTTAAAAAATGAATATGTGAGATCTCTAACAGACTATATGGAGATATTAAAACAGGGAATTTCATAATAAGGAGGTGTGCACCTTTGTTATTTGGCGTGAAAGAAAACTCCGCTGCCATTGACGGAACAACAATGCATTATGTGGAATTTGGACGGGGACAAACCCCGCTTATAATTTTGCCCGGCTTATCAGATGGGCTGAAAACCGTAAAGGGGCAGGCTATTAATTTAGCTTTCTACTTTCGGGCATTTTTGAAAGATTTTAAGGTGTATGTGTTCAGTAGAAAAGAGGAAATGCAGGATGCCTATACCACACGAGATATGGCAAAAGATTTGAAGACCGCACTTGACCAGCTTGGAATAGAAAAAGTATTTCTAATGGGGGTATCTCAAGGTGGTATGATTGCACAATGGTTTGCCATTGATTATCCCCGGATGGTTGAAAAGCTGGTAATCGCCGTTTCAGCCCCAAGGGCAAACGACATACTTCGCAATGCTGTCAACACATGGGTGGAGTATGCCAAATGCGGTGATTATCGGTCCTTAATGATTGATACGCTTGAGAATACGTATTCGCCACAAAAATTAAAAACCTACCGGCTGACTTATCCTCTTGTCAGCCGAATTGGGAAGCCGAGTCATTTTGACAGATTTTTGATTCAGGCAAAGGCTGTATTGACTCATGATGCTTATAATGAACTTGAAAATATCATATGCCCCACTTTAATAGTTGGCGGCGATAGTGATAAAGTAGTAGGTTGTGAAGCTGCAAAAGAAATGGCAGAAAAAATCCCTGACAAACGTATCGTTATCTATCAAGGGCTTGGACATGCGGCCTATGAAGAGGCCAGAGACTTCAACCGGCGCGTGAAAGATTTTCTTTTGATTTGATTTTTCCGGTCCCGGTCCTGTTTGAGAATGCATTCCTGCCATCCCACGCTCCACTTCCCGGTAAATTAGTTCCAAATTCAGGTTACATAGCCCGCTATGTGCCCTTCATTTGGAACTAATCTCCCACAAAATGTCAACCAAAAGTATAATCGGTATTACATGACCTTTTACTGAAATACATGGATACCTTCCTGCATTCCATAAGGAATCAAATCATATTCCTCTGCTCCGGGTCTTCCAAACCGTGGCGACTGCCGCCACATATCCGGCCATGCGGACCTGCGCGGCTGATCAACACAGTGATGGGGTCCCAGCAGATTTTTAAAGCCGCCGCACACACGGACTTTTATTTCGTTCTTTCCGGAAACACAACATTTCGTAATGTCGAAGCGATAATTTCCATTTACTCCAATTAATCCCGTTTCAATATCATTTACAAATAAGGAAGAACAGGTAGTCTCCAGCTGCGGAACGGTTACGATCACTTTCCCCTCTTTTTCTTTTGTAAATGTGTAGCTGTACAGCACGGCACCTTCATACATAGGATAGCCCTGTTCTACCCAGGTTCCATACTGAAGCTCTTCCTTCTTTGTTATCGTCCAGATTCCTTCTCTGGAAACTACATGGAATTCGCCCCGGATATAAACCGGCTCTACTTCCAGTCTGACGTCAAATCTGTCCGTTTTAAAAGCCACTGTATTTTCGCCCTTTTGCAATAAGCCGGCAATATCTGCGATGGTATTAAGCTCATCCAGATAATATCCTTCTTTCCAAATAACAGGTTTTCCGTTAAGCGCAACTTCATACTGGTTGCCCTGTTCTGCCGCAAGCTCGATTATTTTCGGAACATCTTCCACATAGAAGCGGTAAATTGCTGTAAATCCGGTGCCTTCTTCAAATTGATTGCTGTCCAGGTAACGCCTTTTATACTGTACCTGATTATCCCAGGGATTATCGGAATACCCCCGATGCCGGTAAACCTCTTTGCCTGCAAATAACGCACACATATCTGAGTAAGTTCTGCCATCCAGCTCCAGATCACAATAATCGATAATCATACTGTTCTTCGATTCCGCTTCAATTTTTTCTAACACCACGGGAATTTCTGCTTTTTCTTCCACTGTGGGCTTTGTGAAAGTCTCCCCTGAGGAAATAATATCTAACTCTGACTCGATTGCATCCTGCCCGGCTACCAGAAACATTGCTGATTCATAACGGTCTAAATCCAGTGAAAAAGAAACTTTGCCCTCCTTTTCCTGATAAGGATACACTTTCGCTTTGCCATCCCATAAGTCCAGATATTTCACTTGCGTGCCATCTATTGTGATCACATTATGCACGCTGTCAAGACTGTGGTTTACAAAATAATAAATGCTGTATTTCTCATCTAAGACGCGTCTCATATGTTCTACGCCAGTCTCAAATGGGTGTTCTGCCTCTATACGATTAGGAAGTAATTCCTGCAGTTTCCGGGACATTTCAAGAGGGGTTTTTACCGGTATCCAGTTTTTATGGTGACACAGATTCTCTTCTACGTAATGGTTTTCTTTTCCTTCCACGTAGCCTCCCGGCGTTCCAAGACTGATTACCTGACCGCCTTCGCCCAAATATTTCTCCAGCAGATCTACCGTGGACGGAAGCATATTTTTCATTTCCCCGGTAATCAATATTACCTGGTATTCCTGATTTTTCAGCTGCATTCTGCCTGATGTGGCATTGCCATGACGTCTCATAATGTCTTCATTTCCCAGGTCAAAGTCCCACTGATCATCGATTAACTGCTGCATGGCGGCATAATACGGACGCATATCCGGGGTCTTGGAAAGATTGTCTGTCACAACCAGTCCCGACGGCTCCCCGTCCATAATTCTCAGATATCCGGTAAGCGTGGGATGCATCAGCAATATGCGCTGTTCCATGCGTCCCTGGGATAGAAGTGCACATACCCTTCCAAAATAATCATTTACGCCGGTAAACTGCTCCCACCAGGGCTGTCTCCAGTCAAATGACTGAGGATGATCCCGCTTTCTTGCACCGATATAGGAGGTATAGGTCAGATGTTCATTGATAAAATTGACTCCATTTACCATCAGCCAGTCGCCTACTCTTTTGAAATCAGCCAGCGTGGAATCCCACCCTCCTGCACCAAATGCTTCGCAAAAACACCGCTCCTGTCCGAATTGGTTGACGGCACTGCGCAATTCCTGCATAATTAAGCCCACATGTTCATTTGGACGTTCCAATAACTTATCATTGACCAGCATGTCAATTGCAGGCCATCCCATATATTCAAAATTTGCCATAATATTGGGCGAAGTAGTACCGGCGCTTGCTCTGGGCCAGTCATCTTCCATGTAATGTCCTGTGAGGGCAATCCCATGTTTCTCACACCACTTTGATAGTGGAATCACAAAGTTCTGAACCCACAATTCCCGTGTGGTATCATAATAATCATGGCGCACTTCTTTATCGGTATGCGCAAACCATTCTGCCTCTGTATCCGTAAATAAAGACGGCAGATAGTCTTCCAGATGATAACCATTTCTTTTATAGAACTCATGGGAAAACCAATAGCTGTAAGGCAGTGCCTGGCTTCCGGCAGTTCCGTAAACACCGCTTCCGGTTATCGCTGGCTCATCCATAAAAATTGCCGGAATCGCTTTTCCAAATTCCTCTCCAAAATGATCGAAATAAGGCTGGTATACCTTTTCAATAAATGTATCGGTCACTTCTCTGCGCAGAAGGTCTACATTGGCAAATCCCGCCATCCATCCGGTTGTCTCCCCTTTTACAAACCCCATGATGATAAACCAGTCTGCTGTTTCTGCCCACTTACTTCTGGGAAGATCTGATATATCTTTTATCAATCTGACTTTTGCATCTACTGCCTTATCACCAACGATCTTATCACATGCAAACACCCGTACCTGGCTGACATCATCAAACCATTTCTCTGCCTTTTCTTCTGTCTGCAGCTGGTCTTTATGTACCAGCTGATAACTGACGGAGGTTCCCAGACAATCCGGCAGTTCTGCCGATACATGACCGCCTCCAAATCCGGATGGATAAGAATTCTCGTCATAGATATAGAGCTTCATTCCCCGTTCTTTTGCAGCATCCAGCGCATAGCCCCATTGCTCAAACCATTCTGCTGATAAATAAGTAATTACCATTCCCGGTCTTGGATGAACGATTGCCCCACCGAAGCCATGGCTTTTTAATTCATCCAGTGCGTGGTCAATCTGACTGTCTGTCATGGTATCATTCCATACCCACAGCGGAGCCGTCCGCATAATTGCACTTGGATTTTCCAGTTCCTCCATAAATTTTTTCAGTTGAAATCCCATAAAAATACCTCCGATCATATTATAGATATTGCGATTTCTCGTCTTCTGCGTTATCATCATTATATCAAGTAAAAACTGATATTCAATCATGATAATTGCCAAATAATATCAAATAATTGCGGAGGTATTATATATGATTCATTACAATATGGATGTCCTTGCGGACTCTTTTACAGCGGCTGTTGCACCTGATTCCGTTACTGCTGTTTTTCCTTTTTCCGTTTTAGTAGACGGCATCTTTTCAACCGGGCAGCATTATTTCACGGAACGCTCCGGCCAGAATTTTCATATTCTTCTCTATACCCTTACAGGTGAAGGACTGATTACCGTCAGAAACCAGCAGATTTCACTTTCCAGGCATCAGGCGGTTCTCCTTCCATCATATGAATATCATCGATATCAGAACGCTTCCGCCAATCCCTGGGAATTCGCCTGGGCACATCTGGCCGGCAGCGGTGTCTGTGACTTTTCAGCTTCTTTAAACATGGAAAAAATCCATGTAATTACACCATGGGATACCGATCATTTTTTCGAAACTTTCCAGGATTTGTACCGGATCACGAAAGAGGGAACACTTCTGTCCTGCGCCCGGTGCAGCCATTATATTTCCGGATTGCTGACCGGTATGCTGGAAGGGCTTGTACAGGATACCCTTCTGTCCTCCCCCGGAAATTCGGATATTGCTGCTACCGTGGAATATTTACAGATGCATTACCAGGAAGCCGTCTCCATTGATGCGCTTTTGGATAAAGTTCATTTTTCCAAATATCACTTTATCCGCCTTTTCAAAAAGCAGGTGGGCACAACTCCTTACTCTTATCTGACGGGTTACCGGATCAGTCAGAGCAAACGCCTGCTGTGTACCACCCACGACAGTATTAGCGATATTGCCGGGCAGGTGGGTTTTACCGGGGAGAGTAATTTTATCCACCAGTTTAAATCCATTGTGGGAGAAACACCTGCGGCATACCGGAAAAATAACTGGGGGTTCTAAACTATTTTGCTTTGTTTCAAAACTATTTTTTTCTGTACTTAGTAAGATCGATAGCAACGGCTACGGCAATGATAATACCCTTGATTACCTGCTGCCACATTGGGCTTACTGCAATAAACTGCAGTCCGTACTGGATTACAGAGAAAATCAGCACACCGCTGACAATTCCGCTGACCTTTCCAATACCGCCGTTTAAGGAAACACCGCCCACTACACAGGCTGCAATAGCATCCAGTTCGTATCCGTTACCATACTGGTTCGTTGCTCCCGCTGTTCTTGCAGCCTCCAGTACTCCGGCAACACCATATAAAACGGATGCCAGTACGAATATTCCCATAATGGTTTTGAATACGTTGACACCGGAAACGATTGCTGCTTCCCGGTTTCCTCCGATTGCATACACGTTCTTGCCAAATTCTGTTTTATTCAGAATAAACCAGATCAGAATTACGAAAAAGATAGCGATTGGCACTAAAATAGAAATTCCGGGGAATCCGCCGATTTCCAGAATCTTTTTCTGTCCCAACACGATAAAATCACTGCGGATACCGCCTATTGGCTGAGATTTGTTTGGTGCCATGTCAAAATAAAGGGAACATGCTCCATACACAATAACCTGGACCGCTAACGTAGCTATAAATGGATGCATATCGAATTTTGCAACTAAAAATCCATTTAAAATGCCAAACAGTGCACATGCCGCAATTGCTAAAAGAATTGGGAAAATCACTGCCATGTACGGAAGGTCCGGAAAGAACCGGTTGGCATAATCAGCTGTCTGCAGCATAGATGTGGAAACGACTGCCGCCAGACCAACCATACGGCCTGCTGAAAGATCCGTACCTGCTATCAGCAGTGTAAAACAGATTCCCAGTGCCACAATCATTTTTGTAGATGACTGAGTTAAAATATCCAGCAATACCTGCAGCTGCATAAAACGCGGCTGGATAAACATTATCACAACAATTAAAACCAGAAGTGCGATCATAATCGCATTATTTGTTATAAACCTCTTAGCCGTCTTTCCTGACAGCTCTACATCTGTACCGTGGAATCTACGGGCTGCAAGCTGGTTGATTCCATAACCCAGGGCTGCTAAACCTACCAGGGCTATATACAGGTAAAGATCATAAAAAACTGCCGGATCCAATGCCCAGTACAGGACAATACCCAAAGCCAGCAGCAGAATGCCCGCTGAAATAAATGAAACGGCAAATGGCTTACGCGCAACCATCTTTCCTGATTTCTGCATATGTATTACCTCTCTCTCTATCGAACTTCTTAAACCTTGTCTTAGGATTCAGAATATCTAGTTTATATATCTAATTCATAAATTTCGTCGCACAATTCATGACGCTTACCGAGTCTGCCTCTTCTGTTTCTAAAATACCGGTTACCCGGCCTTCACACATGACCATGATGCGGTCCGACATTCCCAATAGCTCCGGCATTTCCGAGGAAATCATAATGATGGATTTTCCCTGGCTTGCAAGCTTGTGCATGATTGTATAGATTTCATATTTTGCCCCTACATCAATTCCCCTGGTAGGCTCATCCAGGATTAATATATCCGGTTCGGTCAGCAGCCATCTGGCAAGCAGTACTTTCTGCTGATTACCTCCGGACAGGTTCTGGATTGCTTCTTCCATGTTGGGAGTTTTCGTCCTTAACTCCGTATTTGATTCCTGGGCGGCTCTTACCCTCTGGCTCTGTCTCAATACACCCATGCAGGCATAATTTTTCTGGTTCGCAATTACCGTATTATCCAATACAGACAAAATTCCAAAAATTCCGGTTGCTCTTCGTTCTTCCGTCAGCAGTGCAATCTTTTCTTTAATGGCATCCCGGGGGGATCTGATGTCCAGTTTTTTGCCGTCTTTTGCAATGGTTCCTTCCGCAATTTCCCTTAATCCAAATATGGCTTCCACCACTTCTGTCCTCTGGGCACCTACCAGTCCACCGATGCCAAGGATTTCGCCCCTTCTTAATTCAAAACTTACATTTTGAAAAGATTTGGGCAGCGGAGAGCATAAATTTTCTACTTTCAGTATCACATCATCGAGAGGCTTATACTCTTTGGGCGGAAATCGGTTGGTCATGTTCCTTCCCACCATCCGGCTGATTATTATATCCGTTGTCAAATCTTTTGCATCCCACGTGCCCACATACTGTCCGTCTCTCATAATGGTTACTTCATCTGATATTTTCAGAATTTCCTCCATCTTATGAGAAATATAAATGATCGCACAACCCTTATCCTGAAGCTGTCGTATAATCTTAAATAAATGGTGAGTCTCATTTTCCGTCAGGGAAGATGTCGGCTCGTCCATAATAATAATCTTAGAATTATAGCTGACTGCCTTTGCAATCTCAACAAGCTGCAGACTGGATGCGGACAGGGATCCTGCCAATGCTTCGGGATCAACATCCAGATCCACTTCCCGGAAAAGCTCTTCTGTCTTTTGAATCATTTTTTTTCGATCTACGACGATCCCCATTTTGGGAAATCTTCCAAGCCAGATGTTCTCCATTACAGGTCTGAATCGAATTGGATGCAGTTCCTGATGAATCATAGAAACTCCCAAATCTAAAGCCTGCTTGGAAGTCATGATTTTTTCGGGCTTTCCATCCAGGATAATTTCCCCGCCATCCTCATGATATATTCCGAACAGGCATTTCATTAACGTTGATTTTCCGGCACCATTTTCCCCCATCAACGCATGTACACTCCCTTTTTTCACAGTAAGGCTGACCTGGTCAAGTGCCTTTACCCCTGGGAATACTTTCGTAATATTTTTCATTTCTAATACGATATCTCCCATGCTGCCGCTCCTTCCTATCAGAAGGGCTGTTACATTAACAGCCTGTCAATGAACAACCCCAATTCTGATTTCTATCCTTTTATTTCATATAATCCTGATAATTGTCGGCAGTTACTTTTACGTAGTCGATCCATACATATTTGCCGTCGGTCACCGGGTATCCAATATTCTGCTCATTAATTTCTTTGCCTTCCACAGCTGCTTTTGCAACATTAATGGTAGCATTTCCCTGATTGGCTGCATCATTTAATACGGTTCCTAACAGTGAACCATCTTTCATCGCTTCCAATGCCGGAGCCGTAGCATCCACGCCTACCACCGGAACGTATTTTGCTTTGTCTTCTTTATTGTAACCCTCTGCTTTTAATGCCTCTACCGCACCCAGTGCCATATCATCATTATTGGAAATTACTGCTTCGATTTTATCCAGCCCCTGTCCAGTGATAAAAGCTTTCATTAAATCCGTTGCCTTTGCCTTGTCCCACATAGCAGTATCTGCTGCCAGTTTCTCTGTTTTAAACCCGGCTTCTTCAATGGCTTTAATGGAATATTCAGTACGAAGCGTTGCATCCTGATGTCCTGGTTCTCCCTGAAGCATGACATACTGGATAACGCCGTCTCCGTTTTTATCCGCATCGGGATTTGCTTTAAAGTAGTCTGCAATGATTTCTCCGGAAAGTTGTCCGGACTGTTCTGCCTTAGCGCCTACATACCATACTTTATCGTAGCTCTTCATATCCGCTTCTTCCGGTTCACGGTTTAAAAATACAATCGGAAGGCTCTTTGCTTTTGCTTTTTCTATAATCGGACCTGCTGCAGTACGGTCTACCGGATTAATTGCAAGTGCAGTTACACCCTTTGTGATAAAGGTATCTACCTGTTCATTCTGGGTGGGCTGCTTGTTCTGGGAATCCACCAGTTCAAGTTCGGCACCCTCTGCCTTTGCCTGGTCTGTCATAGCCGTTCTTACACCTGTCATAAAGGTATCATCAAATTTGTAAATTGCAGAGCCGATCATTACATTGGCGTCACTTTTCGCTTCGCCGGATGTACTGCCTGCATCTTCAGAAGCAGACTGGGAAGTACCGGTAGCCGCAGATTCTCCGCCTCTTGTTCCGCATCCAGCCATAACGCCCATTGTCATCACTGCTGCTGCTCCGCAAGTCAGAACTTTCATTACTGTCTTTCTTTTCATCTTAAAATCCTCCTTTTTTATATCTTAAAAGATATGGAAATAACGATTATGTAAGGCTTATATTTTGCCTTTTCGTTTTTCTTCGTCATTATAGCATTGAAGTATAAAAAGGGTTTAGTATTTAATTTATCAGATTTAATAATATTTTGGGCTTCTTTTTTCTCCAATTAGGAGATTATTAAGATATCTGTACTTTTTAGGCAAAAAAATTCGGATACCAGTGATTTGGTAATTACTAATTGACCACCTGGTCTATTTCTGCTATACTACAAACAGACCACCCAGTCTATTATTAATTACCAGGAGGATTCCTTCATGAAAAGAGAACTAAAAACATTACAAAGCCGTGAAAAAATACTGCATGCGGCTATAGGGGAATTTGGCAGCAGCGGTTATGATAAAGCTTCCCTGAATGCTGCACTTGCAGAAAGCGGTATATCCAAAGGGCTGGTATACCACTATTTTAAAAACAAAGATGAGTTGTATCTGAACTGCGTAAAAGCCTGCTTCGAAGCTTTAATGGTATATCTGAAAACGAAATGTACCGAAACCAGCCGCTCTGATATCCGCCTGGAAGAATATTTTGATGCCCGACTTCGATTTTTTACGGAAAATCCCTTATTTATACGTATTTTTTACAATGCTGTCATACATCCGCCAACTCATTTAAAGGCGGACATTGATGTATTAAAGAAAGATCTCGATCAATTTAATCTCAGACTCTTTGAATCCGCATTATCCGGGCTGACCCTGCGCAAAGGGATATCCGTTGAAGATGCCTGTTCCTATTTCACTGCGGTCCAGGAAATCTTTCACCAGCAGTATTTTCAAGATTCAAACGGCTGGGAAAATGAAAATAAATTTATCAGGCTTCATGAAGAAAAAGTAAGAAAATCAGTAGATATGATTTTATATGGCATTGCCCAGGAGGAACGACTATGATATTGGCTGTTTTACGTCTGGCTGCAGCAATTGTTCTGGCATTTGCTGCCGGCAAATTAGTTTCTAAAATCAAACTGCCTGCTATTTTAGGCTGGCTCATTGCAGGTATGATTCTGGGCCCCCACGCCCTGCAGCTATTGAATCAATCTGTTCTGGAGATGAAGTGGTATCAGACTTCCAATCATATACTGGAGTGTGCAGTGGGGCTGATGATTGGCACAGAAATTATCTGGAAAAATATAAAACGTTCCGGCAATCAGATTATTGTAACGACAATTGCCGAATCTCTGGTGACTTTTGCAGTAGTTACCCTTACTTTTGGCGCAATCTTTTACTTTCTTAACATTCCGCTCTATCTTGCTGCTATTATGGGAAGTATAGCTCTTGCAACTGCACCTGCCCCGTCCCTGTCCATTGTCAGGGAATTCCATACAAATGGTCCTGTAACAAAGACTTTGATCCCCCTTGCTGCAATTGATGATATTATCGGAGTTGTCATCTTTTTTACAATTATATCTGTGGTTTCCGCACAGGTATCCGCATCTTCCATGCCGATTTATATGATCGTCCTCACTCCGGTACTTCCTGTGATTATCGGTGCAGTGATCGGCATACCCGCAGGCTTCCTGTTTAAAAAGACAGCTTCCGCTAACCTCTGTCTCCTGGAACTATGCGCATTTATACTATTGGCATCTATCTGCGGATTTTTATTTAATACCTATATACTGCCGGAACCTGTTTTGAATTTCATGCTGATTGGTATGGCATTTTCCGCTGCATTTTCCAATATTATCCCGGAAGAACAGCTTCAGGTTATTATGAAGAAATTTAATCCCATACTGGGATTTGCTTTGATTGCAGTGATCCTGAATCTGGGTGCACCTCTGGATTATCACCTGATTATGGGTGCCGGCATATTTACGGCAATCTATATTTTATCCAGAGCTGTGGGCAAATACAGCGGTGCATATTTGGGCGCCCGTCTTTCACATGCGCCGGATGTGATTCGCAAATATCTCGGCTTTACCCTGCTTCCCCATTCCGGAGTATCACTGGTATTTACAGGAATTGCCGTTGCTGCCCTGGAAGGACCCGCACCGGATTCAGCCAAAATCATACAGGGTACCATTGCAGCCGCTGCTGTTATAAACGAAATTATAGCGGTTGTTCTGGCTCAAAAGGCATTTAAATGGGCGGGTGAAATTCCAGATGGCAAGGAATGTGACAACGCTGCTTAACTTCTTCGTAATTTATAACTTTTCCGTAATTCAAACTGGGGCTTAAAATAGCTGAAAATCAACTGCTTGATATTTTTTTATACAGAAAGGGAGCTGTTACAAAAATAGATAAATCATCTATCTTTGCAGCAGCTCCCTTTCATTTTACAGCAAGCAAATTTCTGCTAATTTTCGTCCGCCACTCCTCCTAATTTCAATACTTTCCCCCGGTATTCGCTTGGATTCATACCTGTCTGCATCCGAAATAGCCTTGAAAAATATCTTGGTGTCTTATACCCCAGTGCCTCACTTACCTGATATGTCTTATATTGTGGATCTTTCAGTAATTCCACGGCTTTTTCCATCTTCATTTTCGTAACATATTGGGTAAAGTTCTCTCCTGTCTGCTTTTTAAACAAACGGCTTAAATAAGAAGAGCAGATAAATAACTGGTTCGCAGTTTCTTCCTGTGAAATATCTTTGTCAATATTATCAATGATGTAACGTTTGGCTTTGCTGATTAACGCTGTTGTATCATAGTACTCTTTTTTTTCTTCCGCTAGTTTTATACGGTCAAATATGCGGTCACAATAGGCTTTCACCTCTTCTGTCCCCTGAAAAGATAATACCAGTGAATAATTGAAATAAGTCCGCAGAGAATCCGATAATTTAACATTTACTTCCTTGATAACCGCATTCATTGTTGACAAAATCTCTATCACAAAATTATTTCTGACAATGGAGGGGGCCGTACTTATTTCATCCATGATACTGTGGAAGATTTTTTGGGCAGTTACCATATTACCTAAACTGATGTTTGACATAATCAGTTTCTTTTTTTCCTGAAGGTGCTGCTTTGGACTCTCTTCGGAATAGCCCTGGCTGAAAAGTCTTTCCTGGATGCAGTTTATTTCAAATATATTAGAATAAATCTGTTTCATCTCATAGTCAGCCTGAAACTGAAAGCTGTTAGTCAGTTCCTGTACCAGGGATTCCATTTCCCTCTGGCAAACTTCATGGGCATCTGCCACATTGCTTTGCTTAACAAGAACCCCGAATACCTCAAGCATATCTCCGGATTTAAATACAAGATGAAAGGACATTTCCCTATGCCATATCTGCAGGAAATGAATGATATTAATTTCAAATTGATCATAATTGTACTGCCATATGTGCTCCATAAAATCCTGATAATTTTTAATCTGAATATCAGCCAGAAGGCAGTGGCAGTGATTAATATCCATTTGCGGATATAATATAGCCATTCTGCTTTTAATATATTCTTCACTGCCCGCCACCCCTAATATTAGATCCGAGAAGAAACGTTCCTCCAAAAGCGGGATTGCTTCCTGCATCCGGTCTTTTTCTTCCTGGGCCTGCAAATCCCGCTGCCGTTTTTGATCCAATTCCTCTTTTATCTTGCTAAAGGTTTTAGTGAGATTATCCACATCTATAGGTTTCAGCAGATAATCCTCCGCTCCATATTTAATTCCTGACAATGCCAGTTCGAATTCCTGGTATCCACTGACCAGCACTACTTTACATGGCAGTTTTTGGTCAAATACATACTTTGCAATGTCGATACCTGAGATATGGTTCATTTTTATATCGGTAAGTATAACATCCGGTACCGCATACTCCAAATATTCAATGATTTCCTGCCCATCCGTAAATATATCGGCAATTTCATATCCAAGTTCTTTCCATTCAACGACATTTTTTAACCCTTCTCTGATTATCTTTTCATCATCCGCAATTAATAACTGGTACATTATTCCTCCCTGAATTTCATTTTCTTTATATACCCAGGCAATCTGTCAAACGGACATGCCTGCTTATATATCTGGTTGCTGCCGTGAGGGTCAAATACGCCGCCTTTTTGGTGTGCAAATTTAATGTCTCGTATCCTGAACCAAGTTTTTGACTCTCGTTTCATTCAGTTATACCAGAAACAGACCATCTGGTCAACAAAATTGGATAGACGGCAATGAGGATCAACACCCCCACTGCCGTTAAATCTTTTCATGTCTGGAATTTTTATTTTGCCTTAATTACTATTTCTTTGCTGTATCTTCCGTATATATTTTTTCCTTTTACCCTGGAATAGGTTTTCACTCGGTAAATATAGGTTTTCCCTTTCACTGCCTTTTTATCTGAAAAACTGCCCGTTCTGTTGTCCACAACAGCTATTCTCTTAAAGGATCCTCTGCTTTTTCTAAAAATACGATAACCGGTTACCCCTGAAACCTTTTTCCAACTGATCTTAACCCTTCCTTTTAAAGCTTTCCCTTTTACCGTAACTGCCTGGGGAACTATTTTAATTGTTTTGCTTTTCCATTTGCTATATACAGTCTTGCCAGCTATTTTCTTATAAGCTTTAACGGCAAATGTATATTCTCTTCCCAGACTTCCTTTATTATAGTTATAATAGGTTCTGTTCCTTTTAACCGTATCCAGTCTGTTCCATTTCTTTCCCTTTTTTAAGTAAATAGCATATCCATCTGCCCCCGGTGTTTTCTTCCAGCTTAGCTTTATCTTGCTTGTTCCTCTGTTTTCTGCTTTTACCGTAACTGTACCAGCTTTGATTAGGGCTGATGCAGCTCTATCTGAATCCACTTTCAGATTAACAATTGCTTTTATCAAAGCTTCAACCTGCGCATCTACTGTACTTTGCAGGACATTTGGATTATCCGCTGTTTTTTTCGCTTCCCCGATTGCGGCTTTCAAAGCCCCATAAGACTGGTCCGTATAATTTCCCTGTTTTATTGTCCCGGCTTCTGCGATTTTAGCTAATAATATCCTCTTATCCGCATTTGCGGGCGGAGCCTCTTTCTTAACCAGATTATTTATGGCTAAGGTTAATGCATTCGCAGCATTATTAACCTCCGACTGGTCTGCATTCTCATTGTTTAATACTACCTTAGCATAAATTAAGGAATCCAGCATTCTATTTGCCGAGTCCTTAGTATAGTTCGACAGATCTATCTTCTCTGCCAGTTCAACAGCTTCACTCAGAGCTTTACAATCAGCCTTGACGGTCAATGCCTCCATCCTCAGGTCAAGTTCTGTTAAAGTCCTGTTTACAGCAGCCTGACTTTGTGGATCTTTTGCCGTATCTTTTGCATTGCTGCAGGCATCTATGAATTCCGCCTTTCCTGCATCCCGGTAAGAATCCAGATCTGCAAATATTTCTTCTGCCCTCATCAGTGCTGCAATCAGCCTTTCCGTGTCAATAACGATCAGTTTATCCATTGACTCATACAGTACTTCAAATGCCTGCTGTAATGTATCGTCAGAAGCCTCCATATCTTCTAACAGATTTTTTGCCTGCTCCATTGCATTTATGAATTTTTTGCCTGTTTCTTCCGGATATTGATCAATAACAGCAAGAATGATATCCCCGGCATTTACCAGGATTTCCAAAACATCCCTTCCCGGTACCGGATGTATTACCTGAATGACCGCACATTCCAGTTCAAATCCAATTCTATCAGTTTCTTTTTGTAAAGCACTGCCATTAGCTAAGATCATTTGTGCTGCAAGCAATGTGTTCAGATAATGTTCTGCTGTTTCTTTTTCTGCACCGGCAAGGTCTTCATCGCTCACCTTTTCCTGTGCAAAAGCGACAATCTCTTTAAGCCGTTCTTTGTCTACACCATCTCTTACAAGATTCTTAATACAAGACAACAGTTCTTCTGTCTGTGCATCTACTTCTTCCTGTGTCGCTTTATCATTTTGAGTAACTGCTATTGCCCGTGCAATGGCACCCTGTAAAGCTTGATAGCTCTCATCGGTATAACCATCCGGTGCGATCTTTTTTGCTTTGTCCAGCCTCTGTGATAACACTGCTTTATCGGCAGTCACGATTACTTTACAGACACCATTGATTTCTGGATATCCGTCCGGATATACACACACCGTTGTCTCTCCGATTGCTACGCCTGTAATGATCCCATCCCCTGCTTGTGCTGTCTTGGGATCATCTGATCTCCAGATTAGTTCTGCTGACGAATCCTCTGGCATTACCTTGGCTACAACCGTTACACTTTTACCAAATGCCACCTTCACTTCACTCTGATCCAATACGATACTTTCCGGCACACTTACTTTAACCAGACCAGAAACAGCATTTTCCAGTTCTGTCTTTTTCATATCCACTGCTTCCTGGGTTGCCACATCATCATTTAAAATATCTATGGCTGCAGTTATCGCATTTTGCAACACCTGATAACTCTCCTTCGTATAGCCCTCTGGTGTTATCCTGGCTGCCTCCTCCAGGCTTTTTGACAATGCTTCTTTATCAGCAGTCACCACAATTTTACATTCTGCTTTTATATTCGGATAACCCTCAGGATATACGGTGACTGTTGTAGTACCGATACGGTATGCTGTAACGCATCCTGATTCCACTCTTGCAATTTCATATTCATGGGCAGACCAGTTTAAATCCACGTCCAGATCTTCCGGCATAACAGATGCATGCAGCTCTGCAGTCTCTCCCACATGCATTCTTATCTCTGTCTGATCCAGGGATATACTTTCCGGTTTTATTTCTTCTATGTTTGAAAAGGCTATTTTCAGATCATCAAAATAAACATTTGAAGTCCCGTTCCCCCCCGACCCTGACCAGTAATCCCCAAGGGAAACCGTGTTAAATCCGGTACGGTAATCGGTAGTAGTAATCAGTGTATCATCGATATAGAGCTTGCAGTCTTTCCCGGTTGAATAATCCCATTTTAATTCGTGCCATCCCTCTGTACGAATCACGTCAGCTCTGTAGTTCTGCGTACCGATGCGGTAATAATAATTGTTTATAGAACCGGGAGCCCGGGTTTCTATTCCCATTGCAACGAAATCACTTGTTGCAGGATCCTTATCATCCATGGTTACGTTTGCAACTACCTGAGTCAATGGCGCTGTTGTCATAGTATCATATAACCAGACTGAAACAATTCCATTTTTAGCTTTCTTAAATTCTTTTGTAATAACAACCATATCCTGATCAACCTTAAAGCTTTGTTCACCAAGATGTGCCTTTTCCCTGCTGGTAACAGGTACACCTTTTTCTCTTGTCCATCCCGTAAATTCATTATTTCCATATTCAAAACCATATTCCAGCACATCCGGATCTTCATTTGAAGTCGTAAAGCAATAGGTTTCACTGGTTTTTGAAACACTTTCAAGCCCATCACCCATGGCTGTCACACGCCAATAGTAGGTCACTCCGCTTTCAAGTGAAGCTGTATCTGCCCAGTTATTTTCAGTAGCTGTTGACTGGATCAACGCATTAAACGACAAATCTTTGGATACCTCTACCAGATATTTTACTGCATGTTCCGCTTTTTCCCAGGTCAATGAAATGCCGTCGATAAAAGTAAGATCCTCTGATTTGTCAGCAGGGGAAGTTAATATCGGTGTTCCTATTTCTGTTTTTTCAACCGTTCTGTACTCATCCGAATACAGTCCCACTTTTAATACATCAAAATGCTTATTTCCCATCACTTCTTTAATCAGTGAGTTTTCTTTTACTATAAACTGTGATAAAGCAGCGTTTTCAAATCCTATGTCTGTCCCTTCCGCAAGTGCATTTTCACGTTCCACAGTTCCAAGTTCATCTACCCGTTTATTGATATTTCCATAAGGGTTTGCAACTCCTACCAGAATATTATCTTTCACAACAGCATTGGCTGGTTTTCTTGCTTCCAGCAGATTGCCGTCAGCGTCGCTGGTTTCTACATCCATTGCTGTTAGTTCCGGATATTTATTATCCCATAACTCCCGGTCAAAACGTTCATCATTTCTTAAATTCATAAGTTCAGCATAACAGTTGCCATTGGGTTTCTGTGCGTGATAATACGCCCATCCTTCGCCGCGGTTGTCATAGTGAAGACCTTTACCATTGTTGCTGTTCAATATAATATTATTCGTAAATACATTGTCCTGTCCGCCGCCTAACAGCATGACATAGCCCGTGATGTTGTTAAAAAGGTTGGCACTGATCTCTATGCCGCTGGACAAATCGTCACAATAGACTCCTGCTGATCCGATACCGCCGTTAGAATAAATGTCATGAAGATAATTATTCGTGATTTTCACACCGCGATAACTCCATGTCCGGACTGAATAGATCGCACCGCAGTCTGAAGTCTCATAGCATACATTATAAATATCATTATTACTTATGATATGGTCATTGCCGTCATAGCTGATCGCCATATGGGGCGCATTATGGATCTTATTGTTGGACGCTTCATTTCCGCATCCGAAAATTTTAACAGCTGGCGTATACGTCCGGTTAATTACCGAAAAATCACTGATATCATTATTTACCGCACGGTTATTTCCAGGCGTCAGCGTATAACGGTCCCCTCCGCCCAGAAAAATGCCTCCCTGTCCGGTTCTGGTAATATTACATCCGGTTATCGTATTATTGAATCCACCGTGGGCGCCGGTATTAATTGTTTCATAGTCTGTACCTTCTGTTCCAACTGTCACTGCCTTTTGCCCAATATCCGAAAAATCACAGCCGCCGATGGTTACATGATCACTGTCTGTCAAAGAAATTCCATGACCGTTTGTATAACCAAAGTTCATATTCTCTACTTTTATATAAGATGCATTCTCTATACTGATAAAAGGTACCCGGGCCATGGATAGGGCTACTTCACTGGAAGTAAGATCCTTTTCAGGGTACAGGTACAGCTTCCCATTCTCCCGGTCCAGATACCATTCTCCCGGCTGATCTACCTCACAAAGAAGGTTGAATGCGTAAAAATTTTTTCCACCAAAGACACCATATCTCGATGGCTGCAGTGTTGTCATTTTTATCCCATTTCCGGATTCTTCTAGTTTACTTATCTTCATGGTGTCATCTGCCCAGTCCCAGCAGAAATATCCAAATACCCAGATATCGCTTTCCTGAGCCCATAGAGGATATTTTTCTTTTAAACCGGCGCCTTCTGCAGTAAATATTCCTCCTCTTTGATTTATCCACTCCTCCTCCGGATATTTGCATTCACAGGGATTTCCTTCATTTTTACTGCACTCCGGGCAAGTGCCGTCCGGATTTGGCATATGGTCTCTTGGCACAAATCCTGTATCCAATGCCTTTGTGGTTTTGATAAAACCATTGTTTGGATAGCGTGAGAGACGTTGGTCTTTTCCATCCACAGAAACCGATATCCCAGGTGCCTGAGCCTGCCATCCAAAACCATTCTTGACTATTTCCCCAAAGTCTGTGATACCTTCATTTTGAGTTATATCATACACCACAATCTGATCAGCCGCTTCTTTTGACAGCCTTTTTTGGATATCGGTGTCAGTAATGTGTTCAAACTTTTCTCCAGGAAGCACCAGGTTACCATAGATATTAACTTCTTCGTCATGATAAGCACGGTATACAACGGGACTCACTTCTGTTCCGGAATCTTTTTCTGTCAATGTAAAACTATCCCCAAGCCGTCTGTAAGTCCCTCCCCGGACATTGACAGCGGCTCCGCCATCCGGCAGCCCCTCTGTCTCTTTTAAAAGCTGTATTGCATCTCTTGCCGCCTCCAGGCTGGCAAATGGCTTTTCCAGACTTCCGTCATTGGAATCGTCTCCATCAGCAGATACATAAAATTCGATGCCCGGGTGAAATCCACTTTCTGTCCCGGAATGGCTGGCACCAGATGCTGCACTGACCGGCAATGCACTGGTTATCAACATCATAACTGCCATAAATATGCTCACAACTCTTTTCCATCTTTTTCTCATACCTTCTACCTCTCTCTTTTTCACTTAGCTTTAATTTTGGGTATCCCATACTATAATGCTTTCAAGTTTATGCTTTTTTTGTCTCTGTGTAATTGCATGCAACACATAGACTGGAGCACCTTTCCAGTCCGACATACCTGTTTCCAGGTCCATAAGCAATGGCTGCTCTGTATGAAATTCAATTTTCATATCCCGGCACACTGCTAAATTTCCAAGCGTCTTCCATGGACTATATGACAGATAGGATACCACTACGCAATGTTCTTCCCTAAAATCCCAGCAGTCGCTAATGGTAAGACTTTTCTGTTCCAGGCTCAACTTTCCTGTTCTCGTTCCGATAATTTCCTTCCCGTAGAGCATTCCCGTCTCCACTTCAAAGGCATACCCATCTTCAGTCTCGCGGGCATAAATAATTCGCGCTTGCGGAGTCTGCATATCTTCAGACCTCAACTCTTCCGTAATGGGATAGGCAGCCTCACGGGCAGCCGAAATTCCTCTTTTACTGGATACCTCCATCATCAAATCCTTTGGATACGCCAGATTATGATATTCCTTTTTTTCCATAAGAAGACATAAGGGATTGGCATAATTCGTAGTTCCAAGATCCGGCAGCAGCACCTTTCCTTCCACTTCCAGAATAACCGTTCCCCTATCCTCGTGAAAATGTCCGGTATAAGGATTTCTCTCTGCCAATACCAAAAGCTTTCCTCCAGGAAACTGAAAGGAAGCCAATCCCTCTTCCTGAAAAAGAACTTCCCTCTTATTTTCTGCAATACTTGCTTCTGTGACAGCATACTTTCTGTAAAAAAGATAAAATAAAAGATCAAAGTTCTGCATATAATTCAGATTTTCGGCACTCTTCAGGCGCTCAGCCAGATATCCGCTCCCTCCCCGTATCCCATTTGCCATCATCATACAGATCAGCAGCATGGTTGAAATTTCTGTACTACCCCCATCACCTAATGCTGTACAGTTCACTGGAATCTTTTCACCACGTGGACTAATTGATGACAGCATTGCTTCTATATATTTTCCGGAGCGTATAAAACGTTTCGGAAGCACCTCATGAAATGGTCTGCCGGTTTGCTTCCCATAGACGTGCCACAGTAGAATAGAGGTTTGAAAAGAATACTCGAAATAACCGATCCCTTCTGCACAATGTCCGTCTTCGCTTAAATATTGATCTATAATCCGGCTGTGTCTCTGATAACATTCTTCTATTTCCCTTTCATAGCCACCCCGATATTGATGAAGCGCACAGGCATTCAGCATCGCTCCCCGATTCCCCACAATTCCCTGATTCATATAATTCCGGTAACCCGGTTCCCGGCATTTTTCATTTATCAGCTCATATGCTTCTTCTAATCGTTTCAAAATCATGGACAGTGCCTCATCCGTGAAAATACCTCCAAGAAATTCCAGTGCCATACAGATCTCAGAAGAGGTATGATCCTCCGTAAAACAGACATGATGAAACTGTGATCCTTCCATACAGCAGGAGGGCCCCTCAAACCATTTCATCTGAACAAGAGAAAGAATCATCCGTGCAGACAGATTACTGTATTTCTCCTCCTCCAGGATATATCCTGCAACAGCCAGGTTCAATATATGATTTTCCATACATGCCCTTCCCCTGTCACGAACCCTGACAAATCGATATAAATGCTCTTTCACCGGTGCGAACTCCCGGATCTGTTCTTCCGGTTGGGTTTCCATGGCACATTCCGCATTTTTTATCAGAATACTTTTTAGCTGCGAATCTTCTAATATTATTTTTTTCAATTTCAGGGCATCTTCCAGTGAAAAAATCAGATTTCCACTGACTGTACCAGGTTTCTTTAAATACAGCATGCCTGGCCACTCCGGATTCATATTTTTGTGGAACTTATGCTCAATCTCCGGTTCTTTTCTGGAATTCACTCCACCTATCCAGGAAAGCAAAACCATATTTTTAATCATTTTCGAACATATATGAAAGGTTATTTCTGTTAAATATTTATGGCTGTTCAAATCTTTTAGAATTTTACTTTTCAGCTCCAGAGGCGCAGTATCACCGCATGTTACCGAAAATAGTTCCACCTTTTTCCCATCCAGCACCCCTTCTCCTCTGATAACAGCCTTAGCAGGGACTGTGATAAAGCAATTAACCCTGTCGTAACGATGAAGGTCCGCCTCACCGGACCAGTGAATGGTAAATTCCCTGCCTCCGGCAAATTCCAGGGTATCCCATAGCCGCTGAATTGTTCCCCCCTCAATGGCCACCTGAGTGTCATCACAAAGGTTTTTATCAAATGCCGGATAGAAAATTCCTTCCGCTTCATTGATTGGTATCATCTTATTTTTCATGATAGTATCCTTTCCTGAAAACATACTCTTTTCATGATGAAATTCAAACCGTATTTATATTTCTATATTTCCTGAAAACCGGACGCTGATCTCTTTTTTCTCTAAATTGTTTTCGATAAAGTTCTCCTTTTTGAAGTTGTTAAAAATACAATTGCAAATATTTGCTTTAGTATTTCCATAGTCCTCAAGCGCATGATTACCATGGAAACAGATTGTGCTGTTACCAATTACGCAATTTGTCATATGCACAAGGTCTACCGGTGTGCCGATCTCCATTAAATGTATCTTCTTTTTGTGTATCACCCGAATACTGTCAAACAGAATTTTCTCCTGATATGGAATTTCCGCACCCGGATAATATGAACGACTGTATCTGTCATTGTCAAAATGTATGGAGAACCCGGTACGTGGCTTTTGCAGGGAAATATCACGAAATGTAACATTTCTTACACCTGCTGTATAAGTCACCTCATCCTGAACCACAAACCATTGGATTCCTTCCAACTCTTCTATGCCCTGTTCATGGGACGGGCACACAGTAGAAATATATTCTTTTCCGTCCGGATCTGCCTTGACCCGATAGAGCCTGCCTCCTGCAGCCACGGTATCTGATTTTTGGAGACGGATACCCTTGAACCAGTCAACCCATCCACCAGCCAGCATCCGACAGAAATATCCGTCAGTCGTCTTCCCGTCATGGGTTAAATCCTGGCATTTTTCTATGATACCATCTTCAATCCAGCCAAGCTCCGGATTGCCCACATCGTAATCATGACCGTTTAATGCAATGGCATCATCATAAGTATCAAATATTCCGTCACGGATGCAAAAGCGCTTTCCCCTGCCCAGATGTACGCCGTCTTTGTCCCCCTTAATAATCATATCCTGAACCAGAATGTCTTCAAATGTACAGATCTGAATGGCATACTGCCATTTACCCAGGTCCATACAGCGAAAACCTGTGATGTTTAAATCTTTGACATAGAAAAATGCCAGCTGACCGTGGAGTCCTTCTACTTCGAATTTTCTGATGTCTATCCCATTTACAGACAAATAAAGATTATGTATGCAAATACTGGTATCATATGTTTTCGTCAATGCACCTCTGTTTAAAAAGACATGAGAAAACATGCCTGCTTCCCCTGATTTCTGCAGAAGAACTCCATTGCCAAATATAAGCGTAGTGAAGCTCTCCAGATAAACCGTACCGGCTATTTTATAAGTTCCCGGAAGGCTGACCAGGATCGTTCCTCCCCCTTGGGCTGCTGCCTGCAATGATTTTTGATTATCCATGCCGGAAGCTTCCGGAGAAAAACCATAATCATTGGCATTTTTAAAATGTTCCTGTAATGTTTTTTTCATAATTCAATCCATTGTATATTACAGACTTGCCTGCAATACTGCCTCGTGGCTTCCTTTCCATTTTTAGATTTTCTTTTGCCTTTTCCAGATTAATCGCATGTATTTCCGGTAATGCCTTCCACAAACACTTCCACCACCGTAATTCCTTTTGGAAACCGATACGACAGATACGGAAGCATTGTCCTTGGATGTACCAGATTTACATTTGCTTCACACAGGATAACTTTTCCATCACCCTCTCCCTGTCTCAATCTGATGGAACTGACTCCTTTGGCGCTGCTTACTTTTGCATATCCCCTCTTTTCAGTACTCACAGCCTCTGATGGTTCGTCTACCGGCAATGCAAAGCCGCCCTCTACAGCAGTGCAGTCCTTCGCTGCCGTTATTACATGCCGGCGAATATGGCCTCTGCCCTCCGGGATTAATGTCGTTTCAACCTCAATTCCCGCCAAAGGCTGCCAGCGTGAAATAATCCTGCCGCCAGCAGTCGTTACTTCCCTGCACCTGCGCCTTACATGATAATATCCGTCTTTGTAAAATGCCAGCATATTGTCGGGAGCCGTCTGCGCCAGGCTGCTGTAGGAACGGGGAGACTGAAATCCAAAATAACTGGAATATGCAAACTTTCCATATTTTTCGGCACAGTGAACCGGTTCCCACTCTGCGTACTGCCCGGATGTAAGGGCTGTCACATATCCATCCATTCCCCGCTGAATGACCATCATGGGATATTTCAGCGTACGTACCGATTCCAGTTTAGGCAGCGGCTGCTCCTCTGCCATCCAAAATGGATGCTCCTTTGGCAGCGCCAGAATCAGAAAGCTTTTAAGTGCCCAATAGGGGGAATTGGGTGAGTTATATCCTTCTCCTACTGTCAGGTTGGGATAGCAGTACCCCAGTGTCAGTTTATCTTCACAATCCAGAATGGGTTGCTCAAACCAGTATCGGAAATGCCTGTTGACAATTCCCTTTATCACTCCCCAGGGAAAAGCTTCTTCCCCCGCAAACGCCAATGCGCACCAAAAGCTCCCCTGCGCAAACCGGTATCCCAGAGAGCGTCCAAATGGAAGCGCTTCACCCTTCTCACCAAACCAGTAAATAAAATCCTGTGCAAACATCCGTGCCCGCTCTCTGTATCTGGTACAGCGCTCAGGATCTTCATTATGCATAAGGGCTGCATAGAGAAGTGAATAAAAATGCATGGCAAATCCGATATAATAATCCACCTGTCTGGTGTCACCGTCGGTATACCATCCATCTCCCAGGTAGAACTCATCGATTCTTTCCAGATCTTTTTGGAGTTGCTCACTACAGTAAAGCCCTCCGGCTTTGCGCAACCCGCAATTTACAAGTACCCGGAAAAAAAGCCAGTTATTGTCCGATATCCGGCGCTCATTAATCTGCATCAGCCATTGATTTAAATTTTCTTTTTCGACTCCCGTCAGGGGCTCCCAGATTTTATCCGGCGCCAGCAGTAGTCCGAATCCAAAAGTTGCCATTTCTACATATGCCTGTTCCCCATCCTGGTAAGAACCCCAATATTCCTTAGACTCCCTGTTGCTGCCATGGCGGATTCCTTCCAGCACATAAGCATCCAGACAGCTTGTCCCTCCTCCTGCCCAAAGTGGAACCAAGCCCCACAATATCCTGGAAAAACCCTCCAGCCCAATTGTTCTGTTACCGTAATGTGTGGCAGTGTACCCAGCAAAAACAAAGGATTTTCCAGGGGAATAGTGATTCTTTAATCCTTCCGCCATTTGACAAACAGCCTGCATGTAGTCATTCCTGGTAGTAAATTTGATGTTTTTCATATCTCTTCCTTTCCATTCATTCTGCTTTTACCAGAATAAAATATCATTTCCTCTTATTTTCATTAAAGCTTCCAGGAAATAATAATCTCCGTAAATGATCGGCATATTGATTCCCTCACCATATCTTTCCGTGCCATACAGTACGATCCCGTCCTCATTTTCATTCCAGTTACAGCAGCTTTTCTCAATTCCTTTCAGAATTTTTACGGCACCGTTGTGATACAGCATCTGTTCATTTGGGCATACGGTATTTCCCAGTTCCCACAGCCCGCATGCTGCGATGGCACCAGCTGTAGTATCCTTGTAGACCGGTTCCCTGGGTGACCGGAAGTCACAGGGAGGCACATCATCATCTTCTCCGGTCAGCCCGGCAATAAAATAGTGCGCGGTCCGCTTGGAAGCATCCAGGTACTTCTGATCTCCCGTATGGAGGTAACTGAGCAGAAATCCATAAAGTGCCCATGCCTGTCCCCTTGTCCAGGAAGAGCATTCTGCATATCCCTGTCCGGGAAGCTCAGATAAAAAGCTTCCGTCCATTGCCGAAAAAGATACGATATGCCGCACACTGCCATCTGCACGCAGAAAATTTTCCAGCACTTTATCTGCATGGCTGACTGCTATATGGGTAAAGCGTGGATCATCCATTTCCTTTGCTGCCCAGTACAGAATGGGAATATTCATCATACTGTCTATAATCGCCCATCCGGTATTGCCTTCTCCATTCCAGGCCCGTATAAAGTTTCCTTTGATATTATACCGGGATGCCAGAACGGATGCCGCATGAAGCCCTCTCTTCCTGGATTTTGAATCATTTGTTATCCGGTAATCTGCTACTGCGGATGTGAGCCACATAAAGCCCACATCGTGATGCAGACCTTCAAAATTCTCCAGGGGAATATCCAGCAGATTCTCATAGTGCTTTGCCAGTTCCTTATAATTATCATTGCCTGTTAAAAGAAACAGTTTCCATAGGATCCCGGGATAAAACCCATTCGTCCACCATTCATATCCCTGCTCGCAATCTGCCTGGCAAAACCTGCCGTCTTTTACTGTATAAGGGAAAAAATCAAGGGCCGTTCTCTTCACAGTTTCTTTGTATTTTTCCTCTATCCGCTTCAGCAGTCCAGCAGCCCATATTTGTAGTTCCATACTTTGCATAATTTCCTCCATAACAAAAGCTGTACCATCCTAAATGGCATAGAATGATACAGCCCGATTCTGATTTTGATATTTACTTTTCTTTTTCTTTTATTTACTCTGGCCTTTCCAGGTATCGATCTGGTTTTGCAGTTCTTCGATTACTTTATTCAGTCCTGCCTGTTCCAGCTTTTCATTTCTCTCAGAAATATATTTATCAATATCTTCCGCTGTATACTGCCCGTTATAATATTCTTTATCAACGGCTGCTATCTGGGCAATTTCCGCCTGAACATTTGCCGGGTTAAACATAAATCCTCGCAATACAGAGACCTGGGCTTCTCTGTTTAATTTATCCGTAGCTTCCCACAGGCCTTCTTCCTGTCCCGGCAGATACCACTCATTAAACTGGTTCCCCATCTTCCAACCGTAAGCGCTATAGTTATACTTGGAATCTGTAACAGGCTGTGCACTGTTTTCTCCGGTTTTTTCGTAATGTGTTCCCTCCAAACCAAACAGTAATTCGTTAAAGATCTCTTTGTCCGTATATACCAGATTCAGCAGTTTCATTGCTGCTTCCGGATTTTTGGAATTCACATTTACAGCTGTCATCGTCTCAATGCCGGATATGGATTTTACATAAGATCCTTCGATGGGAACAGCAATATACGGCACTCCCTGTCTGGAAGAAAATTCTGCATCAATCCCCGGTTTATAGGAACTTAAAGAACAAACATAACGATTTGCTTTTACGTCGGCAGTATTGTCCGTTACGGTTGCTATATCTTTTCGGATATACCCTTTTTTATACCAATCATTGTCTAGTTTCAGCTGGTCTTCCATTGCTGTCGTAGCCGGTATTAACTTTGCATCGGGATCATTTTTGTCAATATAGGCACAGGCATAATGGGCTACAGACACCAGATCCTCATATTTATTTTCAATATATGCATTTGCTCTTGTATCAATTGGGAACATTCCAGGCTCATTCTTCACAATTTCATCCAAAAATGGTTCCAGTTCGGTAATATCCTTCATCGATGTATTGTTAAAGCCATACTTATCTGCATATTCTTTTTGAATCACTACGCCCAGCTGTCTGGCAATAATCTGCTGATTGGGAACTGCGTAGAGTTTTCCATCCACTTTTCCGATATCCAGCAGCCAGTCCGGCATAGATTCTTTGATACCCTGTCCATATTTCTCAAACAACTCATCAATCGGCATAAAAGCTTCTCTTGACATGTTTTCATCAAAACTGTTCAGCCAGTTGGAGGTAAACACCAGATCAAAATCCTCTCCTGCTGTACTGGCAAGCTTCATTTTATCCGCAAACTCTCCTTGAGGAATAACCTGAAGATCCAGTTCGACGTTAATTTTTTCCTTTATTTTATTATTTAAGTCATCCATTACCATGTCATGATCCGGCATTTTATCTCCAAATACATACCATTTTACCACCGGCGTTTCTCCCGAATCACTGTCTTCCTGCGCATCATTGGACGTTTTGATATCTTCGGAAGTCTCAGACTTACTTTCCTGCGCCTCTGTCTTATCGCCTTTGGACGTATCTTTTTTACTGGTTCCCCCGCATCCTGCCAGCAAAGTGACCGCCAATACCCCGGCCATAGTTAAAGCTGCTAACCTTCTTTTCATGAATAAAATCCTCCTTCTTCATTTCCTTTTCTAAAATTTTTATATAAAATGTTTGCACAAATTATCCTTTTACTGCTCCAACCGTCATACCCCGCACAAAATATTTTTGGAATAACGGGAATATTAGCAGCATGGGACCGATCGCAACTACAAGCATTGCCATTCTCAGGTTTTCTCCCGGCAAATCCTGAATATTTACCATTGCCGGAGCATTCTGCATTGCATCCAGTAATGCTCTCAGGTTCATCATCATCCTTTGAAGTAAGTATTGAAGTGGAACCAGTCTGTCATCTCTGATGTATAGCATCGCATTATACCATTCATTCCATTTCGCCAGGGCACTTAAAAATGCTACTGTTGCAATAACCGGTTTAGACAATGGCAGCACCAGTTTAAAGAAGATATGATATTCACTGGCACCATCTATTTTCGCAGCTTCAAACAATGCTTCCGGCAGTTGTTTAAAAAACGTACGCAGCATGATTATGTGGAAGACGTTGATGAGGCTTGGAAGAACCAGTGCCGCAAGTCTGTCTGTTAAATGCAGGTACTGTGTGTTAATTATGTAGCTGGGCACCAGTCCTCCGCTGAAAAGTGTGGGAAAGAAAATAAAAAATGTAAGTATCCCTTTAAAACGGAAGTTGGTTCTTGACAGACAGTAAGCCGCCATAGACATAAACATCACTGCTAAAAAAGTTCCTATCACCGTAATCAAAATGGTAACTGCATACGAATTAATAATAATCTCCGGGTTCTTAAACAGGTAAGCATACGCCGTAAAATCTATATTTCTGGGTAGTACCGAAAACCCGTTAATCGCCAGATCTGTCTCTCCGGAAAGAGAAGCAGATATAATAATCAAAAATGGTACGATGCATAGAAATGCGAATATAATAAAGAACAGATGCACCCATATGCTTGTCTTTTCTTTCTTTTTGTCAATAGTGTGTTCCATCTGAATCCCCCTCCCTTAAAATAGTGAATTGTCCGGAGACAATTTTTTCACAATGTAATTTGTTATCATCAGCGTAATAAAGCAAATGACGGACTGAATGAGTCCCACCGCACTTGACATACCTATATTGCCCTGATTCATCAAAGCACGGAATACATATGTATCAATTACATCCGTAGTGGGATACAACGCACCTACATCCCTGGTAACATTATAGAATAAACCAAAATCGGCACGGAATATTTTTCCTACCTCCAAAAGTCCCATTATTATGATAATCGGAACTATCTGCGGCAGTGAAACATACCAGGTTTTCTGTATTTTCCCTGCTCCGTCTATATCTGCTGCTTCATATAGCTCATTATCTACTCCCATCAAAGCTGCATAGTAGATTATGCTCCCAAGTCCAACCCCCTGCCATGTTTTAGAAATCAGCAGAATAAACGGCCAGTATTTTGGCTCTGCGTACCAGTTGATTCCTTCCTTTCCAAAGAACTCCAGTATCTGATTCATAACTCCTCTTGTGGGATCCAGCAAAGCATATACGATATACCCTACTGCAACCCAGGAAAGAAAACTTGGAATAATAGATGTGGTCTGATACATTTTTACATGTCTTGCTTTTTTTACCTCGAACATAATTAGTGCAAACACAACTCCGCACAAAATTCCTACAATGATGAACAGCAGATTTAATCCGATTGTATTTCTCGTAACTCTCCATGCATCCTGGGATTTCAGGAAAAATTCAAAATTTTTTAATCCCACCCAGGGACTTCCCAATATTCCTTTAGGCACCTTATAATCTTTAAATGCCAGTACAACACCGAACATTGGCCAGTAAGAAAATATCGATAGCAGCAGGATCGTGGGAAACGCCAGCGTCAAGAGCTGTACATTATCCTTTATCTGTCCCTTTTTCATACGTTTCCGCTTTTTTTTCAATGATCTTTCATCCTCTCTTTTTTATTCATATGTGTCATGCACTATCTGAGTACAATCATAGTATACTGTTCTTCTGAAAATCTGAAAATGATAGAAAACGGAAAAAAAGTGATACAAATTTGACCTCCACGATCAAAATATTTACTTACCCGGTTCTTCACTGGCTCCCACTCAGCTTTTAATCACCGGGAAACGGATCTTAACTTTTGTCCCGATCCCTTCCCGGCTGTCAATCAGAATTCCAAACTCTTCTCCAAAGTACAGCTTCAGCCTTTGATTTACATTCGTAATCCCAATGTGGGCACTCTCTTTGATAATATCGCATTGCATATTTCGGTTTAACTGCTCTACTTCCTCTCCTTTCATTCCCAGACCGTTATCCTCCACGTAAAGTTCCACAATATCATTGACGATTTTACCATTGACCAGGATCTCACCGCGGTTACTTAAATGCTTGATACCGTGATAGATAGCATTTTCTATGATTGGCTGCAGGATAATTCGTATTGTTTTGCATTCGTAGAGCTCGTCCGGGATATTCCACAATACTTCAAATTTACCTTCATAACGCTTACTCTGAATCTCCAGATAACATCTGCAGTGTTCGATTTCCGTTCTCATGGGAATAATAATGTCCGTATTGCCAAGAGACATCCGAAGCATCTTGGAAAGAGCCGTTGTCATCTCAGAAATTTGATTTTTTCCGCCCAACAATCCGATTGCCATCCAGTTAATGGTATCCAGTGTATTATTTAAAAAGTGCGGATTGATCTGGGACTGCAGTGCAACAGACTGAGCTTTTTTTAAAAGCCTGACACGCTCAGACAGTTCTTCCTCCACATCTCTTTTTTTGGACACTGTTCTATGAATAGTATTCAGAATATAGGTAAGTTCATTTTTTCCCTTGAGCATATCTTCCTCTCCGATCAGCGCACTTCTGTATTCCCGGATAGATGACAAAATCGTGTCAATTGGGCTGAATATCCGGATAGAGATCAACGTTGCAAGTATCCCTGTAATAACGATCATGACAAACAGAAAGGTTAATATAAAGCTGCGTATTGTACTTAATTTATTCTGATAAGTATGCAGATCAAACTGTGAAATAACTTCCAGCTCCGCTCCTTCCAATGTCCTAGCCGTGATGCAGTTCTGTCCGTTGATTACGGTACTGTTCCTCCTTATTTTATCGCTCACTTCCAGTTCATCCACAGGTTTTCCGATTTGTTCCAGTACATTGGACAGAATGATTTTATTACCATCGGATATATATACATTTGCCTCCTGGGACAGATTGATCTCATGAACCAATTCCTCCAGATTCAAATTCATCACAACTGTTCCGGCAATTAGCGGTCCATACTTAACATCCTGGAATACCGACATCAGCATCCGGTCGAATCCCGTACTCCTGCTGGTTGTTAGGAGAACTCCTTTCTTGTCCTCCGCAGGCTGTGACGTAAATGCCTCAAATACTGCTTTGTCCTTAAACGTTTTGTAATCACTGATCCCATTCAAAGTAATTACTTTATCACTTTTCAGGGAATGGATATAGATATTATCAATATAGTCCTTGGATATAACGGGCAGCCTGATGAGCTCTGAAATACTTTTCACTTTATAATTCAGCTCTCTGATTTCCTCTGTATCATACATATACAACTCAACATTAGAATTAAAGCCTATATAAATCAACTGGGTGCGTGCTTCCTTCAGAACTCTTTCAAGCCCTGATATTGTATCCTCTACAATGGCTTTGTTATAGGCCTCAATCTCATTTTTCTGCATGTTATTATAAGAATAATAAGCCAGAATGACGGCTCCTGACAGCGGTACGATAATTAAAGCCAACAGAAGAATTAAGTTTTTAACAAACAGGCTGTTAAATTTATAATCCCTGATATACTTTTTCACTTCTCTTCTGATTTTCATCCATACCACCTCTCATTAATCCCTTTTTCCTGATCATACATATTTTTCCTCCTTAAATTTTCCAGCTGAAATCCGGAGTTACTTCTGCTCTTTTCTTCTCCGGTGCGTGGTTAAAACTTACCATTTATTTTCTGTTAATATTAGATTATTTACAAGTCTAAATTCTTGACATTTCAGTCTAAAAATTTGTTATGGCATTTATTATGGCTGACACATCCAGTCTGACAGTGGGAATGAGTACTTCAGACCTTACATCATATAAAGCAAAAAAAATGAAATGCAGAACCATAAATATTCTGCATTCCATCTTATTATCTGAATTTAATATCGTTACTCATTACACATAATCTATTATTTACTCATACCAAATAATCAGGCCATATCGTCCCGCAGTGCATCAATGATATTTTCTTTTCTGATCTTACTGGTGACGTAAAGCATGGTTATAAATATCACAAAGAATACACCCATCATACTGATTATAATGCTGCTCCACGGAAATACGAAACCAATATCAGCACTGCCGAACTGCATTCCCTTATAGATCATCCATGACATAATTCCGGAAACGGGAAGTCCGAACAACAAGGTCCTTACTCCATACAGGACACACTCAAATCGCATCATCTTATTGAAATCACAATCGGACATTCCCACTGATCGCAGCATGGCAAGCTCACGCCTCCGCAGTCTGATATTTGTTGCGATCGTGTTGAAAACGTTTGCAACCGCAATCAGGGATATCATAAAGATAAAAACGATAGTGAACAGATTTACGATAAATAGTATATTGCGGTTTAAGTCCGTCATCGCATGTACATTGTATAAAGTATAAGTGGTGGTAATGCCCGATCCCTCAATGACTGACTGCATTTTTTTAGTGATGCGGGAAGGATCTTCGGACTGAAAAGTAAAGCCCTTGACCTTGACATCTGCGGAAACCAGCTTCTCCATCAGAGATAGAGGGGCCATGACCTGAAAAGAATAAGGCAGCTGCTGGGTTTTTCCTGTATATGGAGGGTTATCCGGCGGCACAAAATCCACACAGGTAATATCAATATTCTGCCCCTGGTCCACCACAGGCTCCCCGTTTACTTCAGGAATAACCGTTACACTGGCAGAAGAATCCCTGAACAAATCTTTAAGCTCACTGACAGATTCAGCCTCGCCGGCATCATCATTCATCTTGGCAACTGCAATCAGCTTTGCGTCCTCTCCTTGATATTGCTCAGCAGGCAGACCCAGCTGATTGATAATCCGCAGATAGGTGCTATCGTCAAGAAATTGGATTTCCACGGGCAGATTTATCGTTTCTTCCATTACATGTTCTCCGGAAGAATTCAGGTAATCCTCTGACAGTCCCCCTGCAGCGGCTGCGCAGATATACTTCATAACAACCTGCCTGGTGCTTCCTAAAACCCCTTCCACGTTCTTCAGCTTGTCGTAAAGCTCAGTCATTTCCCTGTTATCCATATCCGGCGTGCTTAAACCGATGTCATAGTCTGTAACCACTTTTGCCTTCTCAGCCACCTGGTTCAAATCAGTCCGAAAGGCGCTTGCCGATACAAACAGCACTACACTTAAAGTAAGGGAAAGTATAATGCTGCGGTAACGCCGCTTGTTTCTCTTAAAGTTTTTTAATGCAAGTGTTTCTTCCAGACCATAAATCCGTCGTATTAACTTTGATGTTTTTATGGTTTTCGCTTCTACCTTGATCTCATTTGTCTGACGAATGCATTCCATTACAGGTATACGGACAGCTTTCTTTGCCGGGATATATGCTGAAATCAGAATCGTGATGATACTGACCAGAACTGCAGCAGCGAGAGCAGGAAGAGACACTTCCAAGGTCAACGGAACATTATCATAAAATACATTGGAGAAGTTCTTTGCCACAAGAGCGAGTACAAGTTTCATACTTGGAATACCAATTAGCATACCGATAGGAATGCCGATTACTCCAATGCACAGTCCCTCGAATAGTACAGAATTCCGAAGCTGCTTCTCCGTTGCACCAACCGACATCAGAATGCCAAACTGATGTGTGCGTTCGTTCAGGGAAATATTAAAAGAGTTATAAATCAGAAAAACTGAGCCCAGCATAATCAGAACTACCAAAACACCCCCTATGGAATAAAGCAGTGTATTGAATATGGTATCATCCGAAACTCCCATAAAGCGCAGCACTTCATCGTTCAGGAAATAGGCGCGGCCTGCTGCTGCATTTTCTGCATACATGCGCACCCTGGAAGGATTCTTCAGTGTAACAAATACACTTAAACTTGTTGCTGCTTCCATGGAATCCGCTGTTGTAATCATCGTATAGCCGGGTGCAGAACGTTCTTCAAATGAGGGTCTTTGGCAGATGCCTACCACCTTATATGTTTTCTCTGACAGGGATGCCAATGCCTCTTCCCCGGCGCGGTAAGGATCATTCTGGCTTAGTGGTTCATCTCCGGCTTTACGGTTTCCTACTGCCAGAGTCAGCGTATCCCCTACTGCAATCTTTACACCGCCATTTGAGGAAACATGAGCCGGGGCTACAATCTCATTGCTGTTTTCCGGTAATCTGCCTGACAGAAGTTCCAGCGGAAGCGTATCAAAGGTCTCCTTGTGAAACCCAGCGATAAATAAATATGGTTTATCGGGATTCTGACCTCCTGTAAGCTCTGCATAGCCAACATTTTCAAAAGCTGCAGCATTGGTAACTCTGCTGTCTTTCACCTGCTCCTGTACAAAAGAAGAATCCGAATCAGGAAATGCAACGTGCCATCCGCCGTATTTCATGACTGCTCCATTTATCATATAGGTTTGCAGGGAGACAGCAAAGGATGCAACTGCTGTAATCAGGGCCGCAGACAGGGCAACTCCGATAATCGTTACAAAGGTTCTCGTCCGGTTCTTTTTCAGCCCCTGCAGGGCAACTTTATGGAAAATGTTCATGACCATGCCACCTGCCTCTCATCCCGCACCACTTTTCCATCGGCAATGGTAATAATGCGGTCTGCCTGCAAGGCGATGTTTTCATCATGGGTGACAATTACAAGTGTCTGCCGGTATTTGCGGTGGCTTTCTTTCAGCAAATGTATGATTTCCTGTCCGTTATGGCTGTCCAGGCTTCCTGTAGGTTCATCTGCCAGCATGACTGCAGGAGCATTCATTAGTGCACGCCCTATGGCAACACGCTGCTGCTGACCGCCTGATAGCTGGTTCGGCAGATGTGTTTTTCGTTCCTGCAGACCAAGCAGTTCCAGAAGATCATTCAGCCGTTCCCGGTTGACCTTCCGTTTATCCATCAGGATGGGCAGCGTTATATTTTCCACCACATTCAGCGTAGGTATGAGATTATGGAACTGATAAATCAGCCCTACCTGCCGTCTGCGGAATATCGCAAGTTTTTCATTGCTTTGGCTATACACATCTTGTCCGTCCAAAAATATCTGTCCGCTTGTGGGTACATCTACCCCGGCAATCGCATGAAGCAAGGTGGATTTACCGGATCCTGAAGAACCTATGATTGCAGTAAAATCCCCTTTCCGAATGGATAGAGAAACATGGTCAAGGGCAATAACCTGATTATCTCCCTTACCGTATACTTTACATAAATCTTCCACTTTTAAAAACTCCATTATATGAGCCTCCTTTTCAAACACTCTTTTGTGCTACAACTTTATAATAGAACTTTTCACTAACATTTCTGTGACTTTTAAGTGAGAGATCTGTCACATTTCCATAAGGGATTTGTCACTTTGAAAAGCGGATAGAAAAAACAGCACCGCCCTGGGGGTGATTTTTAACCGTAATCCTCCCACCCTGCCGGGTTATGATCATCTTACAAAGTGCCAGTCCAATTCCATTCCCTGTTGCTCCTGAATTTTTCCCACGATAAAATCGGTCAAAGAGATGGGGCAGATCTTCTTTTTCAATTCCTGTGCCGCTGTCGCGAATGGTAAATTTCGTAAACAAAAGGGTATCCTCACATCCAATTATGATCTTCCCATTGTCTCCTGCGCTTTCCATGCAATTCTTAAGTATATTCCGGACTGCCTCTGAAAGCCAGCCGGAATCACCAGTAATCTCAATTCCTTCCGGCACGTCTGTCTGCACCTGAACATTGTGCAGTTCCATTGGAATCAGAAACGGATGCAGTGCGGCATTGATCAGCTGCTTCAAATTTACTTTCTCTTTTTTTAAAACCACGATGCCTGCATCCAATCGGGATAATTTAAGCAAAGATGTAATAAGCCAATCCATTTGTATATACAGTTCTTCTGTCTCCCGCAGGAGATCCTTTCGTTCATTATTTTCCAAATCATTTTGCAGCAGAGTCAGGATCAGATTCGCTGAGGTAAGGGGAGTACGCAGCTGATGTGCAATATCGGCAAGAGAATCCGCCAGATGGTTTTTCTCTTTTTTTAATGCATCGTTTTGTTCCCGGATACGCAGCGTCATTTTGGTAATTTCACTTTGCAATATAGAAAGCTCACCCTCATCCAATTCCGTAATGTACAGGTGATCATCATTATGCAGTACAAGGTCGATTTGGCTGGCGAGCTGTGCCAGACTTTTATAACGTGCTTTGGTAAAAACATAAAACACCGCTCCCTGGGCGGCGGCAAATAAAAGTACCAGTATACCTGCCGCAGGATGGATGATAAACCCCACCGTTCCAGCTATTATGCTTATTCCAGCAAATAATACAGCTACCTGCCGAATCTCTCTATTCCGAAACATAGCTGCCTCCCAATCGATACCCTGTTCCGTGAACAGTCAGAATGATCCTCGGATTAGCAGGATCATCCTCAATTTTCTCCCGGAGACGTTTGATGTATACCGTTAAAGTATTGTTGTTGACGAACTCACCCGCCGCGTCCCACAGTTCGTCTAACAGCCTGTTCCGTGTAATAATACTTTTTGGGTTGTTGATAAAGATCAGCAGCAGGCGGTATTCTAACGCCGACAGGAAAACTTCCCTGCCGTCTTTTTTTACCAATCCATTTACGGTATCAACCTGAAGCCCGAATAATTCAAATGCAGATGGAGATCGACCGTATTTCCTTAGAGCGGTGCCAATCCGGGCGATCAATTCCCGCGGACGAAAAGGTTTGGTAATATAGTCATCCGCCCCCATATTCAGCCCCGTAACAACACTGGCTTCATCCCCGGAAGCTGTAAGAAAGATCACGGGAATGTCCTGTGTCTGCCTGATCTCCGTACATACGGTAAAACCATTTCCGTCAGGCAGGGAAATATCCACCAGTGCCAGGTCAAATTTATATTCTGCAAGCATTGCAACAGCCTCTTTCTGCGTGGGGGCATGGGTAACGGTAAATCCTTCCGAACGAAGCAGGCGCCCAAGGTTTTTTGCAATTTCTTTATCGTCTTCTACTAAAAATATCTGTTTCATTTATATTTACCATCCTTTCCTGCAGAGCGTGTTTTAAAATTGCTTTCTGGCAGCTTGGGGGAATGAATTTACAAACACGCTCTTGGGCTTATTATATTTCTTTTTTCTGAAATATACAAGACGAAGCCAGCTATGCATTTGGGTTACCAGGCGTTCCATAGATGCAAAAAGCCGCAGAAACATGATATTTCTGCGACTTTGTTGCGGCATTTTTCAATCAGCCTTTCATAATACGGAGTCAGATCATTCTTCCGTTTTTACTATTTTTTAATCCTGATCTTCTCTGTCCTGCCAAAAGATCCATACACTTTCTTTCCGGCAGAATCCGTTTTATATGCACGTACTTTCACATAATATCTCCTGCCTTTTTTCAGGTTCTTGATTGTCTTGCCTGTACTTCTTGTGGTTACTGCATTTTTCCCTTTGGTCATTTTAGCATTGCTGCCATATACCAGCTGATAGCCGCTTACAGACTTTACTTTTTTCCAGTTCACTGTCATTCTGCCGGCTTTCCTGCTCTGTAATTTGCTGATAGAAGTTTTTTCTACCTTAACTCTCTCCCATTTCGCATATACGTGGACATCTTTCCTTGCAGATGCCGGAATGCTGGTACATTTTTTCTTTAATTTCTTATCGGAATACCAGCCTTTAAATGCATATCCTTTTCTGGAAGGAGCCTTTAAGGTTACTTTTGACTTATAACAGCTTGCGGGATTGGATTTGCTGTTGGTTCCTTTATTCAGATGGTAGTTGATTTTATATCCTGACGTTACTTTACAGGATGCATATGTTCCGCTTCCGTCTGCTGCCTGTACTTTGATGGTTGCTGTTCCGTATCCCTTTGCCGTTACTCTGCCGTACTGGTTTACCGATGCCACTTTCTCATTACTGGAAGACCATATGAGATTTTTATTCAAAGCATTGGATGGTGATACGGCTGGCTTTAGCGTAAAGGATGTACCTTTTGTTACTGATTTTTTTGTTTCATTCAGTGTGATTTTTTCTACATTGCTTCCTACCGTTACTTTGCAGTCGGCGTATCTGCCGCTTCCGTCTGCTGCCTGTGCCCGGATGACTGCCGTTCCATATCCTGCTGCGGTCACTTTACCGGACTGGTCTACGGCTGCCACTTTCCCATTGCTTGTGGACCATATAATATTTTTATTTGATGCATTGGATGGCGATACGGTTGGCTTCAGCAGGAAGCTTGTTCCTTTCACCACCGTTTTAGCTGTTTCGCTCAGCGTAATTTTATCAACCTTAACTTCGGGATCCGGTGTGGGCTCGGATGATTTCCATATCCTGATTTCTGCCGCTGCCTTTTTATCCGAATTATTTACGGTTCCTTCTACAAATATAACACCTGGCTCAGCTACCATATCCAGTGTAATGTTATCCCATTTTACCGCTTCTTCTTTTGTAGTAAGATCACTGTAAACTGCAGTGACATTCTCCGGCATTTTAGGAATAACCCCTGTAGTCGTCTCCGCATACACCGGCTGATATCCCGCAATTATACTTTCCTGGGTATCTGGTGCACATAATACCTGTAATTCCGCCAGTCCCCGTTCACTTCCTGCCTGATGGTATTTTTCTTCAGGATCAATGGTAAACTTCAGAGTAGAAGCTTTTACCGGCTGTTCCAGTTCCACAAGATTATCCTGGGATTCTTCCCATTTCATATCCTGGACTAATTTTTCGTACACCTTCGTTCCTGTTTGATCATAGAATTCCAGTAACCCTTCTCTTATTGCATTCACTTCATGTCCACGCTCATTCAGTATCACTTTTTGAATGGATTTTTCTTCGCCAAAATCCATTTCAATCCATGGAGAATGATCTGATTGTTTGGCCGCCCAATGGGTTGCCACATTTCCATCTACTGCTTTTTCGGCTGTATACCGTTCGTCTGCATCATTACCATCCGGTGCTCCGGAACGGGAACGTACGGAAGAAACTCTTATATCTGCTTCCGTTGCGATATTGCTTCCTGCCGCTTCTAAAGTTATGGACTTGCTGACTGATGTTACCCCGTCAAGTGTTACTCTGACATTTACTTTTACCTTCTGCCCGATTGGAATTTCCTGGGGCATATAAATGATATCAGCGCCTTCCAGCTTCTGCAGGGGAGCTCCTTCACTGAAGATATATTCTACCTGCGCGTCAGCAAGTGCCGCCGGTTTATTTGTATTTAACATGCCCTGGATCCGAATGGATGCCGGATGATTAACACTAATTGTTTCTGTATCTGCAGTCAATGTTACCTTCTCCAGATAATCGCCAAAGAAAATATGACCATTCTTATCCACATCGGCAAACATTGAAGTCTCTGCCAATGCTCCGTCCATTACAGCAGTTATGGTTATACGGGTTTTGCCCTCTGATACAGCTGTCAGTTTAAAATTGTCATGAACGGAAATAATCTCCGGATTGCTGCTTTCTACAGAAATATCTGCTCCGTTTAAATCCATTTCTGCACCTGTACCATCATATCCGTTAATCACAAGTTTTGCGTCAGTGTCCGTAAGTTTCGCTCCTTTGACTGTAAGTTTTGACAGACGCCCGACCATAGATTCACCGTTTAGTGCAACTTCCAGAATATCTACTGCATTACCGTTACTGCCCTTTGGAAAGTTCAGTCTCAGATATTTTGCAGTAACCGGCTCTACATTATAAATATCAGAAAATCCAAAATATGCTTCCTGTCCCGCTGTTGGCGGTACCACTGTTTCTACTGTTCTCCATGATTCCCCGTCATCGCTGATTTGAATCTCCATTTCCTTTGGTGTATTGTAATATTTCTGATTTCGGGAATTGTAATGTATTTCTACATTTTCAACTTTAGCCGGATTCATCAGTTCAAAGGATAATGAGGATTCTCCCTTTCCGGACGCGGACCATTTCGATGCATCCAGATCTGCGCCTGTAATCAGTCTGCCATCCAATACCCTCTGTGGTGCATAATCCCCAACCTGTCCGCTTGCCGTGACTTTGGCACCTGTCATTACAGATTCATAAGGCTGAATATCCAGATATACCCTGTTTGTGGTAAATGTTTTTCCATCCAGCTGCACTTCTGCCCAAACGGCAGCGCGGGTTGTTTCCTCAACAGACTTTGCAAACAGCTTTCCGTCTTTAAAAGAAATGAGATCACTCTCTGCAATAGCCACCGGAGTATATTTATCACCGCCATCCAGGTCTACAATTCCACATTTCATCGTTACCTGTGCAGCGTTTAATCCAATTGCTCCGCCCTTTTTGGAACGCCCCTCCAGATTGTATGAATATCCTTGCAGATTGTTTACACTTCCATAAGCTTCTTTTTGGTCTACCCATAAAGACGCACTTATCATGTTTTCTCCAACATAGACTTTACCATTTGCTGCCTTCACTTTTAAAGTATCTTCTTTCGTAACTCCCTCATAGGTACCGGTTACCGTTATATCTGCCTCACCATTGCCTTTTGGTGTTACGAGTCCGGTTTCATCCACCGATACCACTGACGGATCAGAGCTTGAGAAAGTCACTTTTTCCAAATCTGCTTTTAACGCCTGATACGTCATGTAACCCTCTGCTTTAACCTGTAAGCGGTCATCTGCAAGCTGCTCACCTTCGGCAGTTACATTTGTCAGCTGATAGCTGCGTTTCGTATTATCCGTTACAATCTTGATAATCGTATCTACCTGATCTTCTGTGACACCTGTCAGATCTATGCTTACCGAATCTCCGTCCTGGGTAAAGGAAAGTTCCTTGTCTTCATTGAGCCATATTACCTTTTCAACGTGATCCCTGATGGGATCTGCCACCAGCGTCTGATCGGATATTGCATCAAATCCAATTCTACTGTCCGGACCTTTCATAATATGCAGGTACACGTTATTGTCACGGGACATTGCATATCCCCATTTTGGTCCATGCCCATTTTCAAAGTGGTCAATATTGCCTGCTCCATCATCCGTACACTGACAGTTCGATCCATTCAGAAAGTAAGGCTGGGTTCCTGTAGTTGATTCATGACGCTCTGACTTTCCTTCCGGGGCAAACCAGCCCGCCAGTCCCTCTCTTGCATCCACAAATTCCTGGACGGATTTTGGATATCTCTGCGCCACATCCTCCGGAGAATCCCAGTTGGTACCTCTGCTCATTAACGGCATCTGGTCATTATTATCCACCATACCTCTTCCGGCATTCATCACCATCTCCTGGGAGACAAGCCGGTAGTCATCCCTTCTTGCATAGTATGGTGTGTAATTATTTTTTGTATGGAGGGATTTCCATGGTTCCATAATTGTGCGCTTCGTTAGTTTCGATCCCCGCTCATGTCCGTAGATACCACTGCATTCACCGGTTCGTAAATCCGGATCTCCGTATTCTGAACCCCAGACATTGGCATCAATTATAATTTCATCACTGTAGTTGCGTACATTGCTGTACATTACATCGTAATTTGCGCCTCCCATTGCCTGAGGGCCGTCAAAATACAGATATGCCGGGTCATAGCGTAATATTAAATCTTCCACATTCTGCACAAATACATCCGTAGAATAATGCTGCAGTCCGCCTCCCTCTGTAGCATAATACAATCCAAATTTCATTCCATAACGTTTTACTGCTTCCTCAAACTGTTTTAATCCATCTACGACATTTCCGTTTTCATCCTTTGGCAGATATTTATTCCTGTCGTGATTGGGATCTGCAAAACGGGACGGCCAGTAATAATTCTGCTGCAATGCCTCAATGGATACCAGGGAATGCCCCTGTCTGCTGGCACGTTCTGCCCACATATCTGCCGAGAAATTCGGATCTACGAAATACTGGTAGACAGGAATGCAGTGGCTTAATGCACTGACACGGCCTTCCTCAAACCATTTATTTGGGCGTTCTTTGACCTTCAGGGTATATGACTGCTGTGCAGCAGACCCATCCTTGTCCGTTACCTGTACTGTGAAGCCGTAATCACCCGGGTCCGCTTCTACGATTCCATCTATGGTTCCGTTACTCTTTAGCTCCAGTCCATCCGGAAGAGATCCTTCTGTAACTTCCCATGTATAGCCGGGTCTGCCTCCGTCAGCCATGAATTGGAAAGCGGATGCTTCCAGATTAAACTGATCCTGATTATACTGGGACTCATTCCACACGTAGGGCCACTCCGTATATCCCATAGGCAATACGTTCTGGGGCAGGCCTCTTCCGGGCTTTCCATCCTGTACCACATCATCAGAAGAAAGCCCTGCCGTGGTGATGGACAAATCACTGTCAGTTCCTGTCACGGAATAGGTTAAGCCTTCCGGCTCATTTCCTTCCTGATCTGTGATCCTGCCATAAAATCCAAGATAATAAACATCATTATCTTTTGCGATTGGCACCCCATTGGCATTTTTATCATCTGTATAGGTATGCCTGATCTGAAGCAGAATCTTATTCCATCCTTCTTTTAGCTGAATGTCCTTCATTACCATATCCTTTTGAACCTCAGACGGCTTGGATGGACTTGTTACAGCAATATCATTTACATACAAACGATGCTCACCACTACTGCCAAACCGGAACTGGACTTCCTGTTCCGTGTCACTATATACATATGTATGGGCGTACACGTATTTATTTTTGGTATCAACGCCCTTTTTAACACCGTAATATCCATATAAGTCCTGGTAATCATCATAGGTACGGTTCCAGATACGGTCATCGAAATACTCCCATTTCTGTCCATCCTGAGTCATGCTTTCTCCCAGTTTTGGTACGATTGTTTGTTCTGCTGCCGCTCTATCCGATGCCACAGCTTCTGTAAATGGTTTTTCTGACTCCGCTTCTTCCGTTGCGGTCTTTTCCGTAATTACTTCTTCGGTTACAGCTTGTTCTGTCACCGCCTCCTGTACAGCTTCATCTACTGGCAAAGCATCTTGCCTATCCATCACTTTTGCTGGTTCTTCCTGCACCGTTCTTGCCGCTGCCTTTTCTGACATTTTTTCAAATGTTTCTTCTGATGTTTCTGCAGCTGATTCTGCCACTGTTTCTGCCGTCGTTTCTTCTGCTGCTTCTACTGTTATTGCTTCTTCTGTTATTGCTTCTTCTGTTATCGCTTCTTCCGTTATCGCTTCCTCTGTTATCGCTTCCTCTATCTCTGCTCTTTCATCAGAAATGCCTTTTACAGCTGATTCCGCTTCATTCAATGGATATTCGTAAACTTCTATTTCGCTGATACCTGTAATTCCAGGATAAGGCTCCAGCCCGTCATCAACGATTACCTGCAATGTTTTCACATTTTCTAATGGGATCTCCGGCTTGTATACCGTGGGATGATCGGCGGTTTGATAGGTACTGTCTACTCGTATGGGATCACTCTTGGTTCCATCGGCATAAGTGAAAACAAGATCATACCATTGGTTTTTATGACGCCCGTCATTCCACAGTGTAATCCCTACACTGCCTGCCGTAATAGGCTCATTCCATTCCAGCTGTGCCCAGCAGGGTATCTCTGATCCTTCTGTCACCCATTGGTTTCTGGTGGAACCATCGTTTAAAAACCCCGGTGGATTTGTATTAAACGTAGCTGACGATGCAGAAGCAACTGCCTGCATGGCCAAATTTGGATTGTCCGGTATCTCAGTACCGTAAATCTCATCGGCAACTGGTGATTCAAAAGGTCCTGCCACCAGCCATGAATTAATGAATGGAGCTGCTCCATTTACATGCTGCGCATTTACTAATAACGGGTTCCAAGACCCTGCTGCCATTATGGCAGGCATTGAAAGGGGTGTGGTGGGGTTCCCCAGAGAATGGATTT
>OASR01000124.1_pt1 | contig 47277 bp, 38 predicted proteins | sample 1475751 | NCBI WGS metagenome assembly OASR01 (sample SAMEA2579907, study PRJEB22360) | human gut metagenome | biome: human gut; feature: human-associated habitat; material: faeces | place: Denmark | collected 2008/2010 | reverse complement strand
CAATATTAATTTGGTTAAAATAACCAAGGTGTAGCAATTTTAAAACACGCTCTAGCACGACAGTCAGGAAGATGGAATTTCAAACATACTTTGAAAATAACTTTGAGAAAATTCAAAAAATAATTTGATGAAGTACTTAGCAGGAACATTTGAGAGTTGCTGCTAAGTGCTGTTTTGCGTGTTTGATACATTACAGCCATCTGCGTGCTTCAATATAAATGGAGAACATTTCATGAAAATAACAAAATTACTTTTTTATAAAAAACGGGGAAGTTTTGCAAAAATGACGATGCGGATTCTGGTTCCGGTGGTCTTGCTTCTGCTGGCTGTTCTGGTGATTATGTTCCGGGGGATGGAACAGGCAAGGACGCTGGCTTACCAATATATCAAGGATACGGCGGAGCTTTATGTGACGCAGATCAACCGTGATATCGAACAGATTCATGCGGAACAGATAACGCGGATGAGCCGTGAACTGGATATTGCACAGATTCCATCTGACATCGGACCTACAGACGGACAGTACTATAGTCTGCTTCTGAATGTGATGGAGCAGAATCAGATTCTGAAAATCAGATATGCGGAAGCCAGTAACTTCTATGTTTATGACAGCCAGTCAGACCTGTTGATTCTGGATACCGGAATTTACTATCGTTCCAGTCAGAAAAGTGAAAAGATCAGGCGCCTGCTGTCTTTTCTGAAAGCGGACAAGGATAAAAATATTGCAAAATGGACTTATTTTAATGATGGGGAGAAGGACTATATCGCAGGTTTATGCTACGTAGACGGCGTGGCATCCGGCTGTCTGATTCCTGTGGAATGGATTTTTCACAATCTGACTCAGAAGACGAAGGGGTATCAGGTCATTCCGTTTATACAAAAACCGGATGGAGCTATTATGACAGTGAAAGATTCTCAGAAATATGAATATGATGAACTGATTCAAAAGTCAATGGCTCAAGATCAGAAAGAACTGTACAGTTATAAAATCGGATACAGCGGAAGGATATACATGATTATTTATCCGGAGCATGGCATATTGGAGAATGTAATTCAGATGCAGATGTTTCTTACAATTTTTGCAGTCCTGATTGCAGCAGGTCTTTTATTTGGAGCGTATAATTATTACCGCAGAATTTTAGTTCCCATGAGGCAGTTTATCGATGGGCTTAAGCGGACAGAAGAGGAACAGTGGATCAATGAAAACGGAACCAACAATATTATTGAACTGGAACAGGCGAGCAATGAGTTCAAAGGGCTCTTACGAAAAATCAAGCAGCTGAAAATTGAGATTTATGAAAAGGAACTGGAGCGGCAGAAAATAGAACTAGATTACGTTCAGGAGCAGATCAATCCTCATTTTTTCCTCAATTGCCTGAGCATTATCCATGGAATAGCCGAGGAAGCAAAAGAATCCAGAATTGTTACCATTACCGGAATGCTTTCAGATTATATGCGATATATTTTTCGGGATGCGTCTTCTAAGCGGACGGTTTCAGAGGAATTGAAGCACGTTTTGAATTATATACGCATACAGAAACTAAGGTATGGAGACGGGGCTTTTGCCTTCGAAGTAATACAGGATGATGATGTGAGTGCCTGCCTTCTTCCTGCACTTCTGCTGCAGACGCTGGTGGAAAACGCAGTCATCCATGCGGTTTCCCTGGATCAGCATATTGAAATCACCATGTATCTGGCTCTGGAAGAACATGAAGATGGAAAATATATGTATGTGACCCTGTCTGACACCGGAAAAGGATTTCCCCCAGAAGTGCTGGGAGCGCTGGAGGAGGGGAATAATATTGTCTATGACGGCAGGAGGCATGTAGGACTTCAAAATGCGGTGCAGAGACTTCGGTTGATGTATAAAGATAAAGCACAAATCCATTTTTCTAATATGGATGATGGCTTTGGGGCGGTGACGGAAATTATACTTCCGGTGGAAGAAGTGTGAGGTCTATAAGATACAAAACAAGGCGGTATATATGCTGAAAAGCACATATACTGCCCTGTTTGCGGGCGGTGCACAAATGATTTAAATCTGTCTGATCAGGTAACTTTGTCTGCCGTCACGAAGAAATACAGGAAGCGTATCGATGTCTGCTTTTGCATCTATCCATTGTCCGCCCTGGAAAACCTCGCCGGTTCTTGCAGAGGTCCAGCTGCTGTTTTCTGGCAGATACACTTTTCGGGAAACAGCGTGGGCTTCTACCATAGGTGCAACTAAAATATCGGAACCGTACATGTATTGGGTCTTCAGATCCCAGGCAACTGTGTCCTTTGGAAATTCGTAGAACATCGTTCTCATAACGGGGGCACCATTTTTATGTGCTTCCTCCATCAGGTTTCGGGTATAATCCCGGAGCAATTCACGTATTCCGATGAACTTTTTCATAATCTGGTAGTTTTCTTCTCCATAGCTCCAGATTTCATTATCTGCGCCGGTACCTTCAGTTTCTTCCCCGTTTGCTTTATAGAGGGGTTCCCGTGGAAGGCGGTTGCCGTGAAGCCTCATTACAGGACAGAATGCACCGAATTGGAACCAGCGGACCAATAGTTCCTGGAAGTCCGCATCGTGTATATTGCCACCATGAAAACCGCCGATATCGGTAGTCCACCATGGAATTCCGGATAGTCCCATCTGCAATCCCGCAACAATCTGATTACGAAAGTCCTGATAAGTAGAGTGGATATCTCCCGACCAGATTAAGGCGGCATATTGCTGGCTGCCTGCCCAGGCACAGCGAACAAGGTTCAGGATGTCTTTCTGGCCATTGGAATTCTGCCCTTCGTAAAAGCCACGGGCGTATTCCTTAGGATAGATATTTCCCTGCTGTAATACACTTCCGCTATAATAACGGTAATTGTCATAATCATAGGTGCCAAATTCCGGTTCAGCTTCATCCAGCCAGAATGCTTTTATGCCATATTTATTATAATTGTCTTTGCATTTATTCCAGACGTATTCTCTGGCTTCCGGGTTGGTGGCATCATAAAATACATTATTTCCCTGGAAATTCATCTGGACATTCATGCCATGATCGGTCTTGACTAACAGACCTTTTTGCTGCATCTCCTCAAAATTCTCGCTGCGCCAGTCAACCTGAGGCCAGACAGAAACCATTATTTCCATGCCATAAGACCGGAGTTCCTCCACCATTGCTTCAGGGTCCGGGAAGAAATTCTCATCAAAACGGAAATCGCCGCAGCGGGGCCAGTGATAATAATCGATAATAAATACATCAACAGGTATTTTGCGCTTATGGTATTCCCGTGCAATTTTCAGAACCTGTTCCTGATTATAATAGCGCAGTTTGCATTGCCAAAAACCTAATCCGTATTCAGGCATCATAGGTGCTTTGCCGGTTGCGGTACTGTACTGGGATTCTATTTCAGCAGGATTATCACCAACAGTAATCCAATAATCCATTTTCTTCGTACTGTCAGCTCTCCATTCCGTTGTGTTTTTACCAAAGGATACACTGCCTACCGCCGGATTATGCCAGAAAAATCCATAGCCTGAACTGGAAACATAGAAAGGAACAGATGCCTGTGAATTACGGTGTGCCAGTTCCAGATTACATCCTTTTAGATCAAGAATATCCTGCTGATACTGTCCCATGCCGTAGATCTTTTCCTGGGGATCGGATTCAAAAGTAACTTTCAGGCGGTAATCGCCCCCTACATATGGATTAAAATGCCGCGCTCTGCGAATCAGTGCGCCTCCGCCATCAATTTCTTTTAAAATTACTTCTTTCCTGTCGTTGTAAAAAGTTACAACAGCAGCACTGTTCCAGCCGCGGGTATCAATAAGTGCCGAGATTTTTCCGTTGGAAATCTCTGCGGTGTCTTCACCGGCTGTAATGATTGTTTGTACTGTCTCCTGAGGGAGCAGTGCACTGCTGGAGAGATCCAGCGGACCGTTAGGTACAGAAATCACGCGCAGACTGTTTTTTCCCCACGCCATAATCCGTAATGTTTCACCGGCATTATGATATTCCAGATAATTTTCTCCACGAGTAAAGAATGACATATCGAACCTCCTATAAATTATATTTGCTTGTATTATATAATTCTTTCAGAGAAAATTCATTTACGATTCTGTCAGAGATTATTAAAATCATGTCATTTTACGAAATTGGCTTGGGGTCATTCCGGTTGTTTTTTTAAATGAGACAGAAAAATAATTGCTGCTGTCAAACCCTACCTCAATTGCGATTTCTATAATAGATTTACTGGTTTCCTTTAACAAATCCATGGACCGGTTAATGCGGTATTTGTTCAGGTAATGAATGGGTGTGGTGCGAAAAGAATGTTTAAAAAAACGGCAGAACTGTTCTTTGCTCAGAGAAATAGCGGTAGCAAGTTCATTCAGATCCAGAGGATTTTGATAGTTTGCCTCCATAAAGCTGAGGATTTTCTTTTTCCTCTCTTCGTTAACATAGTCAGAGACCGATTTCAGATTATGCTTTTTCTCCTTCTGCAGCAAATGATACAAAATCTGATAGAGACAGCCCTTAATAATAAGTTCCCGATAAGGTTCAAAAGAGGAATAATTATGTATCAGATCAGCTAAAAGCTGCTGTACCGTTTCGTTTTTCCGCTCCGTATGAGACAATACATAGGAGGAGATAAAGGTATTGTCAAAAAAGGGGTCCAGCTGCTGTGTCTGAATGATGTCCGGATTCTTACTGGCAATAAAATCTGCATGGAAAACGATGGATGTAAAACGGCATTTTTGATTTTGGTATTGGTAAGCGCAGTGGAGGAGATTGGGCGGAATCAGAACCACGGTATTTTTCTCGGCAAATATCGAAATACCGTCTACGACAAGTTCGATTGCTCCTTCCGTAACAAAAAATATTTCTGCTTCTTCATGCCAGTGATTATAAAGGATTAATCCTTTTTCATGGTATTCCATATCTTTATAAAGCTGTAACTGAAAATCCTGATTACCATGTGTAACCTGTTCCCGAAGAATTTCACTGTTGACAGGATTGTTTTTCATTGTGCTGCCTCCTTTCGAAACGTCCTTTTGAAGTCTCGTCTTACATGTGAGTTCTTTGCGAAACGTCTTGTCTTACATGTGAGTTCCTTGCAAAACGTGATGTTAATAATGACAATATTTTAATGTTTTTTACGGAAATTGGACTGGAATTATAAAAATCAGACACTATATTAAGAATTATAAACCGAAAAGAGTAAATTGGGAATATTTATTTTGCTGAATTAGGGGAAAAGGAAATGCCTGTTTGCGATATTGGGGAATTATCCCAATTTCCGTGATATTTATGCCTTATTCAGCAGATGAAGTGGATTGCATCCATTGAATTGTGGGGCAAATAACACATAAATTGGGACGTTATGGCATTTTTGTTAAGCCAATAATAGGACTGTGATCTTTTACAAAAGAAATTACGGAGTTGGCTGCTTATTTATCCGCTGACCTGATCACATCAGCATATTGAGGGGTGCCGATTCCATATCCACCGGCAACATCCAGAATATGCCCTGTGATATAAGAAGAATCATCACTGGAAAAAAACAGTGCGGCGTTGGCGATATCTTCCGGAGAAGCCATTCTGTTTAAAGGTACATGGGACAAAAAAGATTTAATAAATGCTTCCGGCATATTTTTCAATGCTGCATCTGTGGCTGTAAGACCGGGTAAGACGGCGTTGCAGCGGATGTTCTGGCGTGCGTACTGCATAGCGATCTGCTGGGTGATGTTATTCACTGCTGCTTTGGACACACCATAGCCTATTCTGGTGATATCCGGGATCATACCGCCGATGGATGAGATGTTTATTACGGAACCGCCGCCGCCCTGAATCATATGTGGGATGACCAGTTTGGTTATGCGGTAAACACTGCCTAAGTTCAAGTCCAGTATCTCGAAAAAAGCCTCTTCATTTCCGTTTACCAGGTCCAAATCCTCTGAGGGCTTTCCCACACCGAAATTATTGATTAATATATCGATCCTGCCGGTATGTTTCACGGTTTCTTCCACCATGGATGCATAACTTGCCTTGTCGGTGGCATCAAAGAAGACAGGAAACATTTTATAGCCTTTTGACTTATATTGATCACATATCTCCTGGGTTGCTTCTACACGGCGCACACCCATATAGACGGTAGCTCCGCTTTCAGCCAGTTTTAAGGCACAGGCAAGACCGATTCCCTTTGTTGCCGATGTTATAAGTGCTGTTTTATTTTCCAGCTTATTCATACCTGATTCACCATCCTAATCTTTATAATCCTGATTAGTATTCGTATAATCTTGTATTTTATGCGATTCTGAGGGGTTGTTTCCGATGGATATGCAGGGGTTTACTATTTTTACTGAAAGATACCTATTAAGTTAAATAGCTTATCTTATTGCAGTGATGTTCAGCAATTTACAATCATATAAAGCGAATAAAAAAGGGAGAAAGGCAGACACTTATTTATGAAAATAGATAAAGGAGAATATCGGCATTCGGTAAAAAAATTGATATTGCTTATATATAGAATGATTAAAAAAAGGTGTGCCGTATAGAGCTGTAGCCAATGAAAAGAAATAAATTACATTATGCATGGTTGATTCTGCTTGGCGTTATTTTGATCCGGGGATTTGCCGGGGGTGGAATTAATATGACATCAGGGCTGTTTCTGTATCCCGTTTCACAGGAGATAGGAGTGGGAATGGGCTCCCTGTCCATTTACTTTAGCATTACTTCAATTGTTATGGTCTTATGGCTTCCATTTGCAGGAAAACTAATTAATAAATATGATATCCGTATTGTGGCAATTGCAGGTGCCGTTTTGCAGGCGCTTTCTTTTGCTGGAATGGGATTTATGAATGCGGTATATGGATGGTATCTGTTGGCAATTCCCTATGCAATGGGAGCCACAATTCTGGTAAGTCTGTTAGGACCGATTCTCATTAATCGGTGGTTTGCAAAAAACGCGGGAATGATGATGGGTATCCAAATGGCATTCGTCGGACTGTTCGGTGCAGTATTTCAGCCTGTTACATCCAATATTATTTCCGGCAGGGGCTGGCGGACCGGTTATATTTATATAGGAGGAGCTGCATTTATAGTGGTTGTATTAACGGCACTGATACTGCTTAAAAACAGACCGGAAGATATAAAACTGGAGCCGTTCGGAGGCGGAAGCCAGCCTGATAAAAAGGGTGCAACAGAGCAGGTTCATGAAGCAGAGCAGGTTCATGAAATAGAGCGGATTGAGCATACACTGGTTATATCAGAAAAGGAAGCGCTTCGGTCTACTTCGTTTTATCTGCTGTTGTTTTTTATGATTGCAATCACTGGGATTGGGGTTTTTACACAGCATATTCCCACTTACGGTTCTCTGCTGGGCTATAGTACCAGGGAAACAGGTAATGCATTGGCATATGCTTCTGTCGGAAGTGCTGTGGGTTCCATTGCAATTGGTATAATTAGTGATAAAATCGGGAGCCTCAAGACGTGTTATGGAATAATTGGAATTGGTTTTGTTGCAATTGCAGGATTTTTATTAAGTGGAAGTGGATTTTTGATTTTTAGCTTATCAACATTTCTGCATGGACTGGTCAGTTCGTCAATCATGGTTTTAGCACCAATTCTGACAATCAAGTTTTATGGACAGAAAGACTATGAAAAAATATTTGCAAAGGTGTCAATGGGCGCTCCTATTGCATCCATAATTCTGATCCCAGCTTATGGTTTTATATTTGATTTGACAGAAAGTTATCTGGTTGTTCTGATTGGAATGATCTGTCTGCTGGTGATTGCGGTGCTGTGTATATCCATTGGATGGAAAAACAGATGTACTCATTCGGGATGCCCGTCACCGTGGGGAAGGAAAAGATAAAGAGACAGCTTGGGTGGTGAAAATCATTCAGGCTGTTTTTGTATGAAGCTGACTTCATGTTTATATTGACATATGCAATTTTTTGGTATAATATGAAGTTAACTTCATAAGAAGTGTACTTCACATTGAAAAGGGGTGTTGTATGAAGACCAGAGTTAAAGAATTACGAACGAGTATGGGTTTAACGCAACAACAGCTTGCAGATTTGGTTCATGTGTCAGCAAGAACGATTATTTCTATTGAAAAAGAACAATATAATCCATCTCTTATGCTTGCATTCCATATTTCTGAAATTTTTGGCGTAAGCATTGAGGAATTATGTTGTCTAAGAGAAAATTCAAAAATGGAGGGTAAAGAAAATGAAAGTATTAAATAAACGTAGTCTCATAATTGGTACTACAACAGCAGTTTTAGCTATTATATGTTTCGCTGCTTATTTCAACTATTCTGAACAACGATTCATGATATCAGGTGCTTTGCTCATTGCACTTTCAGCGGTTAATTTAATAAGAGCATTTTCAAAAAAAGGAGTATTGGAAGAGCTTGCGGAAAACGCAGATGAAAGAGATTTATATCTGGTTATGAAAAGCAGTCATTTAGTCATTAAGATTATGAATTATGTGATATGCTGTTTTACGTTTGTTTTTATAATACTATATGCTATATATAAGTTTCAATATTTCGTTGTTATTGCCGGAACCTTATGTGCGGTGCTTGTTATGATGTTTATTGTGTTGCTGGTGGTGAGTGTTTATTTGGAGAAACGAGAATAAACGTCCGGCAGTAATTGCAGGGATGTTAAATCCAAAGTTTTCTAATTTTGTGGTGAATATTAACATTATCGAATAGGTGAGTGAAATTAATAGATCAATGGTCTTCTGCTACAATACAGAAGACCAGAATTACCTTAATTGTTACTTTTATGACCTTAATTTTAATCCTAAGAGGCCGCATCCATAAGCGGCTTCTTCTTTTATGCCGGGAATGGCAAGCTCAGCCTTAAATGTACTGGCAAACAGCTGTTGGAGCAGTGGATTCATTCGAATTCCGTTCCCGCTTCCAATCAGAGTTTTGATAGGTTTTACATCTTCGGGAAACTGCGTATATAAATCATAAAGTTCTGTGCAGATACCTTGAAGAATGCCAAGGGCAAAATCGCCGGGATGGAAATTTGTTATCTTGAGATTTTGAATGGAACCAGTAATAGAAGCATCCTGTCTTGTGCCGCAAAATCTGGTGTCTATTTTTAATGTCTCAGCGTGGGCAGCTGCATCAAAAGCCATACGGTTCATGACTTCATACGTGGAAATCTGAGGAGAGATGCCAAACTGCTCCAGGGTTTCTTCGAAGAAATTTTTCAAAAGGGAATAGGAATATCCGCCGCACAGGGAGGAGCCCGCCAGCAGATATGTGTCGCCCAGGTAAGGCCTGCATTCAATTTGGGCTGACTGGTATGGAGTCCGTGTCATAATAGAAATCTGACTGCCGGTACCTACATTTACCAGACAGGCATCTTCCGAATTCACAGAAGCCAGAAAACTCGCCTGATTATCTCCCAGAGCTGCCGTGATCGGAATACCGGAAGCTGTTTTTCCTATATAGCATTCACCGCAGGCAATTTCCGGCAGTATATCTGCTGATAAACCAAGAGATGTAACCGCGGCAAGATCAAATTGCCTGTGATTTATATCATACATTCCAAGACTGGCAGCCATACTTTGGTGAATCAAAGGGGTACTGCGGTTAGCCAGGCGCATAGCGATATAGTCTGGAATCGTACAAAGAGAAGCGGCATCAGAGGGAATCAGCCGGTTCAGATGATTATAAAAATGTGTGGTCATACCGAATCCGGCAGCCATAGCGTATCCTGTCCTGGCAGATAAAAAGCCTGCGTAGGTCAAGGTCTGTTCCGTGGCGGCATCACCTCTTCCATCCTGCCAGGTAAAGAGGGGGCTTACTGCCTGCCCCTGATGATCTACATAAAGTATCCCATGCATCTGCCCTGTGATACCGATGCTGACAATGTCTGAATAGGATTCCAGATAATGATTTACCATTGCAGTGCAGGTATCCAGGATGACAGAGGGATCCTGCAAGCGTTCAAAGGACTGAGCACCGGACAGTGCAGAATGATTGGGTTGTGTGGATGCATCCAGTAAAGTTTTACTGGATGCATCAATCAGAACGGAACAAATGGTGGTTGTTCCTATATCAATACCAATAGATTTCATATGATTAAAGTTCCTCCTTTTACATTTTGGAAGTGTGTTTTAAACAGACTCTAGAGCGTACAATTTCATGTTACAAATATATTTCGAACAATTCAAGTTTTTATTTAGCAAGAACATAGTGAGCCAATGTGGTTATAAAACACTAAATTTGAGTTTTGCTGATTAAATTACACTTTGTGTATGATAGGTAATGTACGAAAAGATGGGCGTGGGAAACTGGTATGGACTCCGTCAGCTGGCCGCAGAACTGGTATTTTCTAACCTTTCCGAAGCGCTTTTTGGCGGCACGCGGGCATAAATAGGTTATATCCATGTGGACCACCTGCCTTTCTATATATGAAATATAGCATGTGAAATAGAGTTTGTCAATTGATTTGACAAACTATTAAAAATAGATTATGATGATCAAAATGATTGTTTGAAAAGGGGATTACCATGGGAAATGCAAATAATATGAAGCTGCGCAACCAAAGAAGTATTATTAATTTTCTTCGGCAGCAGCCTATGTCACGGGCGGATTTATCCAGGCGGACAGGACTGACCAGAGCGGCTATTTCTGTTTTAATTGATACATTGCTGGGTGAAGGTATTGTGATTGAAGACCAGCTGGTTACGGGGAAAGTAGGCAGAACGTCTGTAACGATAAAGTTAAATCCTGAAAAATACAGGATCTTATCCATTAATATTGCCAGGGATATCTGCAGCGTCGGACTTTGCGATTTTTCTGGAGACATACTGATGGTTGAAAAGTTTCCACAGAAAAAAGGGGTTCCGGCAATACAGATGCTCAACTGTCTTTGTCAGAAAGCGTTTGATTTTTTGAAAGAAGACGGAGGTGTGGATAGATTGCTTGGTGTTGGTATTACAGCCCCTGGTCCTTTAGACAGCATGAATGGGACAATTTTAAAACCTTCGAATTTTGAGGATTGGCATCAGATAGAGGTAGCCAGTTATTTTAAGGAAAGATTTGCATGTCCTGTCTATATAGAAAATAATGCCCAGGCATTGGCGATGGCAGAACGATATTATGGAGCCGGTGTCCGAGAAGAAAGTTTTCTGGAATTAATTGTAGATACCGGAGTTGGAGGGGGACTGATTTTAAATGGGAAACCTTACAAGGGTATTCATGGATACTGCGGTGAAATCGGACATACTACGGTTAATTTGGATGGAGAGCGATGCAGCTGCGGGAATCATGGCTGTCTGGAACTCTATGCCGCGATACCAAATGTTTTACGGTCTGCCATGGAAAAAGATAATTCCTTAACAAGCTGGGAAAAAATTATGGATGCCTATGAAGAAGGAGCAGCAGACGCTGTCTGGGTGGTTGAGCGGGAATGCAGGTTACTGGCAGCATCTTTAACTACGATGATGAATCTCCTGGATGTGGGGGTCGTATTTGTATCCGGAGAATTATTATACAAAGGAGCTTTCATATTTCCCTATATGGAACAACTGATGAAGGATCAGATGCTTGGTCATAGAGAGAGGGCTATCAGGATCTGTCCATCGGGCTTACCAAAAGAATCGGCAATAATAGCTGGTACTAATCTGGTTCTGGAGCAGTATGCGGTATGTTTTGAAAATAACAAATAATAAATTAATATTTCAGAAACAAAAATCAAACATGATACAAATATTAAAAAGCTATTCTCTTATCATCAAATAAAACACAGACAAAATAAAAAGAATTGGAGAATAAGAGAATGGCGAAATCAAAATTAGTAAAAGCAAATCAAAAAATTGCTAAAGAAGTAGTCGGCGGCTACAAGAAAATTGAGACAGGAGTAGTTGACGGTTACAAGAGAATTGAGACAGGTGCAGTCGGCAGTTACAAGAAAATTGAAACAGCTGCAGTAGGTGGCTTCAACAAAATTGCCGATAAATTCGTGGATCTTTATCTTACGAAAGAAGGCGAATCAGTAGAAGAAGCCCGAACAAGGCTGACAGAAGAACAGAATAACAGAAAAGTATCCAGAAAGGCAGGTAACTAATAATGAAAAAAAGTACATTTGTATCTATGATATTAGGGACAATTGGAGGAATTTTATTTGCCTTGGGTATGTGCATGGCTTTGATTCAGGAGTGGAATGCATTCAGACCCGGTATTATCATGGGAGGAATTGGTATAGCAGTGCTTTTTATTATGGTATTTGTCTGGAGAAGGATGGAAAATAAGGCGCCCATCAGGCTGTCAGGCAAAACAATTGGGGCAACGCTGATTGGTATCTTGGGAGCGTTGCTGCTAGGTGTAGGCATGTGTCTTACCATGGTTTGGAGCCATATGGTGGCAGGTATTGTGATTGGGATCTTTGGAATTATTTTAATTCTTTGCCTGATACCTTTTGTGAAAGGATTAAGGGATGTGTAAACAAGATATAGGCTAAGCGGGTTCATGATAGAAACGGGATTAAAATTTTAAGGGTTCGGGCAGTTTTAGAAAACAAAATATGTAAGGATCAGTTGCTGGGGGATGGAAGTGTATCAGATTGTAGCTGTGCTAAAAGCAGATATTTCCACGTTCCCGTAGGCCAGAACGATTATCGTATCAGTGCAAATATAAAAATAATCCAAAGTCGTATTGTTCCGATAAAAGACACTATATTATTCCGAATAGCTTGCTATTATTCCGATAATTGGGTATAATAACAACTAAAGAAGGAAGTGATGAAGATGTCAATGACAACAAAACAAGCCGCAGAAAAGTGGAACATTTCAGACAGGCGGGTCAGAATTCTTTGTGCTGAAGGAAAAATACCTGGCGCTTACCAAGAAGGCCGTGGGTGGAAAATACCCCATGATGCTATAAAGCCGTCAGATGGCCGTTATAAGTCTGCTGATAGTTTGCTGGATATGATTGACAGCAAAAAGAAAGAATTAGATTCCAGACGTCCATTGACCGAAGGAGAAATTGAAAGACTTAATGAAGAATTTACGGTTGAGTATACCTATAATTCAAATGCAATCGAAGGCAATACATTGACACTACGTGAAACGGACATGGTTTTGAGGGGACTTACAATTGACAAGAAACCACTAAAGGACCATATGGAAGCAGTAGGCCATAAAGATGCATTTGAATTTGTTGGTGAACTGGTAAAAGATCAGATACCTCTTTCTGAACGGATTATCAAAGAAATACATTATCTTGTGTTGGCAGATAAAAGAGAAGACCGTGGTGTTTACCGCCGGGTGCCTGTGCGTATCATGGGAGCAAAACATGAACCCGTACAGCCATATCGCATTATGCCTTGTATGGAACAGCTCTTGCAAAAATACGAGAAAAGTACAGAGCATATCATCTCACGCCTGGCACTATTTCATATTGAGTTTGAGGGGATTCATCCGTTCATTGACGGAAATGGCAGAACTGGCCGTCTCCTTGTAAATTTAGAACTTATGAAAGCGGGGTATCCGCCAATTGACATAAAATTTACGGATCGGATAAGTTATTACAATGCATTCGATGCATACTATGGTTCAAATCATAGTCTTCTGGCGATGGAAAACCTGTTTGCCGGATATGTGAACGAGCGGTTAGATATGTATCTGAATATGTTGAAATAAGCTGAAACAAAGGAACTGGTCTCAGAGAGGAAAATGCAGAGAAAACAGGTAAAGGGCAACTGATAGACAACAAAATATCAAAGAAATGATGAGCAGGAAATGTGTGGAATGCATATTTCCTGCATTTTTAAGGTTGAGTTAAGGTTAAGAATAGCTGAGGATAAGAGAGCAGGTATATGCTATGTATATCACTTGAGAAGAAATAATATAGAGAATATGGAGGATATGAACATGAATAGTATGATATGGCTGATAACAGGATTGGTTTTATTGGTACCGGCAATGGTGGTGTTTTTTTATCATCTGGGGAAATGGATTTATAAGGATGCAAAGAGCAGAGGAATGCGCCCGGGGCTTTGGACAGTCATCGGTCTGTCAGGACAGAATATGGGAGGATTTCTTATTTATCTTTTAAGCCGAAAGAGTAAAAAAGAGATGGAGACAGAGGCGGAGCGAAAATGTGTAAGGATCAGCTGCGGGGCATTTATCATAATGAATCTGGGAATAATCTGCTGCATTGTTTATATCATAAATCTTTAATTACGCAGGACGATACCGGAGCGTGTTTGAAAATATAGTCGGAGGAAATACAATGAAAAGAGATTTGATATTGAAAATTGAACATATGACAAAAGGCTATCGGACCGAGGAAGTATTAAAAGATGTGAATTTGGAAGTGGAGTCAGGTCACATCGTGGGGCTGCTGGGGAGAAATGGGGCAGGAAAGACAACGCTTCTAAAAACGATCCTGGGACTGGGAGTTCATTATAAGGGTAAAATTTATTTCCGGGACCGGCTGTTAAATCCGGAGGACCTGGAACAGAAAAGCCGGATCGGATCGCTAGTTGACGTCACATTTTTTGACGACCTGACTGCCTGTGAAAATTTGAAAATACCCATGATGATTACAAAAGGATTAGGGAAACGAGATGCAGCCAGTCAGATAGACGAGATTCTGGAATTTGTGGATTTGGCAGATGCAAAGAAGAAGCGGGTAAAGACCTTTTCCTTTGGGATGAAACAACGGCTTGCCTTGGCACAGGCGCTTATTACGAAGCCGGAGCTGCTGATCTTAGACGAACCTTTCGTAGGTCTGGATCCCATAGGAATAGAGGAAACCACAGGCCGATTGAAACAATTGTGTGAACAGCAGAATACTTCAATTATCTTTTCCAGCCATCAATTGACGGAAGTGGAAGAACTTGCGGATGAAATTGCAGTTTTAAGCAGGGGGAAAATTACCTGCATGGATACATACGAAAATATCAGACAAAGAGGGAAGTCTTTGATTGAATTGATGAAATAGAGAGGGGGCAGGAAGATGAATTTGCTGCAAGTATATAGGATGGAGTTGTATAAGATGGGAAAAAGAAAATCAAGCCGGATGCTCTTGATTCCCTGTTTGTTAGTAATTTTGATTTCCCTTGGAATAGGAAGTGGGAATGTGACAGTTACACGGGCAGGGGCGTCTACCCAGACGCTGGTTTCATGCATGGATTATTTCATTTCGGTCTGGAATATATTATCTGGTTTTGGAATAATCGGCATTTTAGTTATATTAACCGCTTCGTTACAGTTTTCCGGCGAAATAGAGAGGGGGCAGATTAAGACAAGCCTGCTCAGAGTTGGAAAAAGAAGTCAGGTCATTCTGGCAAAATTATTTGTAATGACTACAGTGGTGATCATAATGTCTTTGGTTTTAACGGTAACGATAATAGGCTGTTATTATTGGATTATAATACCCGCGGATATGGGGACCGGAACATTTGCCATATCCATAGATGGATTGACGAATTATAGAGTATTTGCTGCAGTCCTCTGCTGGGCGGCAAATTATATTCTTTTAAGTGCAGCAGCATTTTTGGCGGGGACTTACTTTGGTCCCTTTGTAACATTTTTTATAGTCCTGATTCTTATGTATACGGAAAGCTATTTCGTGACCATGGGTTCCTTTAAATTATTACGATATCTGCCGGAAGGATTTGTGAACTATTTGATGACAGGCGGGTCAATTAAAATAACAGATGTGATTTTAATTGCAGCTTGTACTTTAGGAATAACAGGTGTTATGATATTTATAACAATGAATATTTTTAAAAGGCAGGATATTCGATAACATATGCTGCTGAATAAAGGAGATGCGGCAAGACATGAGGAAGAGAATATTACTGGCGGATGATGAACGGGAAATTATAGAATTATTGAGATTGTATCTTGAGAAAGATGGGTATGATGTATTGGCGGTGGGGGATGGACTGTCAGCACTTCAGATTCTTCGGAGGGAAAAAGTAGATTTAGCCATGGTTGATATTATGATGCCCAATCTAAATGGCTATGAATTAATCAAAGCGATCCGTAAGGAGAAGAATCTCCCAATTATAGTGATTTCGGCAAAAGGAGAGACGGCGGATAAAATCTTGGGATTGGGGCTTGGTGCAGATGACTATATTGTAAAACCATTTGATCCTTTAGAAGTGGTTGCAAGAGTGGATGCAAATATACGAAGGTTTTACTGTCTCAGTCAGAGTGATGGGGATGAGCCTTTAAAAGTGCATGATCTGGAATTGGACTTGCAGCAATGTACACTCAGCAGAGGGAAACAGACAGTTGAACTGACATCGATTGAGTTTAAGATACTGAAGCTTTTCATGGGCACACCGGGCAGAGTATTTACAAAAAAGCAGATCTATGAGGCGGCATGGGAGGAACAATATATCGTAGACGATAATAATATTATGGTGTATATCAGCAAAATCAGGGATAAAATCGGAGAAAGGAACGGAGAGTCTTATATCAGAACGATCAGAGGTCTGGGGTATAAGATGATTGCAGATTAAAATGAGGAGAAAAGAAAAGAGTCTGAGCATATATCTGATAAAACAGTATATCAAATTTTCCATCCTGATTATCGTACTGACCAGTATATTGGGATTAGTTACATCGTATATTCTTGTGAGCGATAAGGATGTGCTTCATATATTCAGTGCGGAAGAAGTAATCGGGCAGGACTATGAAAAGAGCGATATAACAGCGCTGGAAGATTTTGACGGATGGATTGAAATACTGAATGGGCAGAACCAGGTGATCTATACAAAGGGAAATGTATTAGAAAAAAAGGCATCCTATACCCAGGAAGAATTACTGGAGCAGAAAGGAATTGAATACCTGTTAAAGCAAAAGGTTACTAAAATCGCAGGGGTTTTAGAAATCAATAAAATAGATCCAAAAATAAAAGAACACCGGTACGTGTGCACAACGACCTATTTCAAAGGACTGGATGGGGAACGCTATCTTGGCATTGTAAAATTTCCGGCAGGAAAGCTAAAAGCCAGTTTTACTTTTTATAATCCCAAGGGAGATATGGCGGCATGGCTGAGAAATACCAGCATATTGCTGGGTGGCGGGTTTTTCGTGATATTTTTAATGTGCATCTGGTGGTATGCCAAATCAATCAAACGGCATGTAGGAGAACCGAATAAGAAGCTTGCAGCAGGACTTGCTGAGCTGACTGCAGGAAATTATGAACTGCGGCTTTCACTGCAGGCGGAGTATGAGTATTGTGCCATTGAAGAGTCTTTTCAGGTATTGGCGCAGGAACTGCGTGAGGCAAAGAGGCAGCGCCAGCAGTATGAAAAAGAAAAACAGCAGCTGTTTAGCAATATAGCCCATGATTTACGTACACCAATCACAACAATCAGGGGATATGCGAAAGCAATTGCGGAGGGGGTGGTGGAAGAGGAGGAGAAAAAACGGGAGTATATTGGTACAATCGTAAAAAAGACGGACCATTTAAATGAACTGGTGGAATTATTACTGATCTATACAAAGTTAGAGAACTCCCAATATCAGTTTGTGTATGAAGAAACAGATTTCACCGAATTTGTGCGTGAGGTAGTAATTGAGTATATGGATGATTTTGAAAGAGCAGAAATGGAGCTGGAGCTGGAGATTCCTGAGAGGGAAATCAGATTACTTATAGCAAAGACAGAGATCAGGAGGGTGATAGGAAATCTTTTGATCAATGCAATCAAACATAATCCGCCCAATACGAAAGTCCGCTTGAAACTTTATGAATATGATGATGAGAGTCATAATATGGAGCATGTTAAGGAGCATGTTAAGGATCATATCAAGGAGCAAAATGAGGAACAAAATGAGGGGCAAAATAAGGTGCATAATAAGTCGGTTATTTTTGAAGTTGCAGATAATGGAAATCCCATTCCGGAAGAGGTGAAACTCCATATGTTTGAACCGTTTGTAAGTGGAAATGAGTCCAGAACGTCAGGAAGCGGAAGTGGTCTGGGACTTAGTATCTGTAAAAAAATAATGGAAAAGCATCATGGAAGCCTTGTATATAAGGAGTCTGAAAATCTCTGGAAACGTTTTCAGATAAGCTTCAGTGGAAATCGGGAAGATTTGACGTGATAGTTCATTCTGTCACGTATCTTCCCGCTCATCTAAATGCTTCCGGAATACCGGGATACAGAATATTTTACAGAGTTTTATTTTTCAGGACCTTCCTTTTTGAAGAAGGATATTATGAAAGGGTATGGTTATATAAATGGACCTGTTAACTGAAAAAAATCACAGTCTTTATATGGATGGTCAAAATGTACCGGAAGGTCTACTTCACAGATTTTAACGAAGCCTGCTTTTTCATAAAATTTATGAGCACGTTCCGTGTTCTTAGGTGTATCCAGAAGAAGCGCTTGAAATGCGTGCTGTTTTGCAAAAGTAAGCAGTTCAGCATATAATTTCCGGCCTAAATGATAAGGCTCTCCCCGGTATGCCTGATTTACAAAGAACTTTTTTAATACGCCTGTGCCGTTACCGCAATTCATAAGCCCAATACTGCCGATTACATGTCCATGATCTGTGGCAACCCAAAAGCAGCCTCCATCTGAAAAATATTTTCCCTGGATACATAGCAGTTCAGGCTGGTCGTCTACGCTGACGGCGGGCCTTGTTCCATCATTCTGGCAACTGAGCACAAGTGCGATAACTTCATCTCTGTCAGCTTCTTCAAATAATCTAATTTCAATCATATTCATTCTCTCCTTGCTTTCTGTAAATGTTGTACTATTAATAGCTATTGCCATAATCTGGCGTTTCCGTTATAATAACATCATACAATGATTAAAACAAATTGAAATAATTAAAATAATGATTCAATAATTTTGAATAAATGTGGAGGTGGAAGATGGATCTTAAATATTTGCAAACCTTTCGGACAATTGTGGATGAGGGGAGTTTTACAAAAGCTGCTGACAAATTGAATTATACACAGTCAACCATTACCTTTCAGATCGGTCAGCTGGAGCAGGAACTTTCTGCTAAACTGTTTGAGAAAATCGGTAGGCGCATGGTTCTGACGAAAGCCGGAGAACAGCTGATTCCTTATGTGGACGATGTGATGATTTCTGTACATAAAATGCGGTACTTTGAAGGTGATCTGGCAAAATGCCAGGATAATTTACGGATTGGAGTGGGAGAATCACTGCTTTGCTATCTGCTGCCTCCTATACTAAAGGAGTTTCACAAGAAGGCACCCCATGCCAAGCTGTATCTCCGTTCCATGAACTGTTATGACATACGTGATGAATTGATGAATGGTACACTTGATTTAGGGCTGTTCTATGAAGAGGCTGGAGGATTAGGATCCAGTCTGGCTGCCTGCCCCCTTGGAAGCGATTCCCTGGCGCTCGTGGCTTCTCCGGAAATAAAGCAGGATTATCCGGATTTTATAACGTCTAACCAGAAAATTCCCCTCCCACTGATTATCAACGAGTCGAACTGCATCTTCCGGCAGATATTTGAACAGTATCTCCGGGATAAAGGGATACAGCTGGACCATACAATAGAATTATGGAGCATTCCCACCATAAAAAATCTGGTTAAAAACAATGCGGGCATATCTTTTCTCCCACGATTCACAGTTCTGGAAGAATTAGACCGCGGAGAATTAACGGAGATCCCCACAGATATCGGGAATGTGCGAATATCTGCTGTATGCGGACATCATAAAAATAAATGGATCAGCCCTGCTATGGAGCTGTTTATCCGGCTGGTAAAAGAATGTCCCCGGATAGAATATTAGCATATCACTATAGATTTTTGACATATGAACTGTAATATAAATCTGATATAATTATGAAAATTACCCTTGCTTAAGAGACAGATAAAGCAGGGGTTTTCGCTGTTTAAGCTGTCAGATGCAATTTTAAATCATGCTTTGGAATGGAAGTTTCATCCAGAAAACCAGATGCAAATCCTTTAATATAAGCATTTTTCAAATAAGCATCTGTGCATAGAGCGTGTTTTAAAATTCATTCCCGCCATCTGCACGCCCCACTTTGCGGTATATTTGCCCCGAATTCAGGTTACATAGTACGCTTGTCGCTCTTCATTCGGGACAAATCTCCCACAAACTGTGACGCACAGCCGTCAGAAAGCAATTTTAAAACACACTCTAGTCTAAATCAGTTTACCAGCATGATATTTTCCATGATAGAATATGACAATAGGAGGGTTTTTACATGGGAAAGATACTTGGGAAAATATCCTGGAAAAAGTTTATTAAGAATTTGTCTATCCGTCAGAAGATGCTGCTGGCGCTGACGCTCTGCGTTATTCTGCCGATTATTCTGCTGGGTATCATCACTACAACCAGAGTGTTGCGGCTCAGTGAGCAGAATCAATATGAAATACAGATCAACCAGCTGACAAAGTCCGGGAAAGATGTTGAAAAACTATATGATACGGTGATTCAGGAGATTTCAGCTCTGGCGGGTGACCGTTCCATTCAGGCGATTGCAGCGGGAAATGCATCTGTCATGGACTTCAAAAATGCTGCGAAAAGTATGCTGGAGGCAAGTGAAATGATAAACAGCTGCAGCAGTATTGCCCTGAGTAAAAACGGACAGGTGCTGTTCCAGAGAGGCCCGCGCTATATGGATGAGCGGGAAAACACGGAATACACCAGGCAGATCGAGGAGGAAAATGTCCCGTATCTGTGGGCAGCGGAACATCCTGTCACCTTTAAAAGAGGAATTAATGTGAGTACGTTAAGTCAGATTTCTTACTATATGACGATTATGAAGGGGCTTACCCTGGAGAATGAAGGCGTTATCAGCGTACATATTAATGCACCCGAATTTATTGGCCAGTTTACCCCTTATCAGGGAGAGAACATGATTGCAGATGTATTCATTTTCGATAAACAGGGAAGCGTGCTTGCAGAAAACAGCAATAATGAGGAACTGCGCAATCTTTGCTGGGAGGAATTTCAAAATCAGGGAGAGAGTGGGGATTCCGGATATTTCCCGGTAAAAACAGGCAATGAGGGTTATATTGTACTATATACCAAATGCGGTTCAGGCGGCTGGTATTTATTTCAGGTTGAGGAGAAAATCTCAATTTATAATACACAGATTACCTTTATAGTCTGCGCGGTGCTGTTGTGTGTGGTATTTGGATTTGTATACAGTATGATACAGAACAGGACAATTATTATGCCTTTGCATCACCTTTCAAAGCGTATTGATGTTGTAAAAAGCGGTGTTCTTGAAAAGAGAGATTATGAGACAGCGCATGATGAAATGGGAAATGTGGAGAAGGGATTCGAAGATATGGTTTCCCATATCAATGAACTGATCAATCAGGTTTATATTCAAACCATCAAGACCCAGGATGCTGAGAGAGAGATGCTGCTTGCCAAAATGAATCCGCATTTTCTCTATAATTCTCTGGATTCCATACACTGGCTGGCAATCCGGAATAAGGATTACGAGGTAAGTGAACAGCTGGAAGCCCTTGCAGATGTATACCGCCATATCCTGCGGTTTGGAGAAGGAATGATCTCCATACGGGATGACATGGAATTTATTGATAATTATCTGTTCCTGCTGGATTTTCAGATGGGAGACCGGGTAGCATTCATAAATGATATACCGGAAGAACTGCATTCTTACTTAATACCAAAGCTGATTACCCAGCCGCTGGTAGAAAATGCGGTCCAGCACGGACTGCGGGATGTGAATACAGGCGGAAAGGTAAAAATCAGGATGCGCAGGCAGCAGGAGGACCTGATCATTACAGTACTCGATAATGGAGTGGGCTGCGATGTGGAAAAAATCAGAAAGCTATTAAAAGATAAAGAGGGAAAGGAGGCATTTGCACTGCGCAATATCGATGAAAGAGTCCGGCTGCGTTATGGGGACGGATACGGGCTTAAGATGTACAGCAAAAAAGGCATAGGCTGTATGGTACAGGTCAAAGTGAAGCTGGAGGCAAAAGTGTGAAAGAATATCACTTTCACACTGCTGATTTAGGAATACCCCAAGCCAGCTTGTGGTATTCATGGGGTAAAGTGTGAACGAAAATTAAGAAAGAAAGGATGCCGCGGGTATTACTATGAGATTAATGGTTGTGGATGACAACAGACAGATACGGGAGGGAATCCATTACGGGATTGCGTGGAGTGAGTATGGGATTGATGAAGTGCGGGAATATGCCGATGGGGAGGAAGCCAGAGAGGCACTGAATACCTATCAGCCGGACATTATCATAGCGGATATTAAGATGCCGGGAATGGACGGTCTGCAGCTGTTAGAGCACGTGAGAGAGCTTAGAAAAAACTGCAGGTATATTTTATTAAGTGCGTATTCAGATTTTACCTATGCGCAAAAGGCAATACGTCTTGGTGCGGATGATTATATATTAAAGCCCATCAAGCCGGGAAAATTAGTTGAAATAGTGATGAAAAATGCCAGAGATCTGCTGGAGGCACAAAAGGAGAATAAGGCTTATTATGATGTTTACGAAAAGAGCTTTCTCCATTCCATGGTCAATGGCGGGGAAATTGAAAATGTGGAAAAATTCAGTCAGATGCTGGAACATAAATATCAACTGAAGCTGCCATCCAATTATGCTTTCCTGGCTTTGCTCTGGATGGAGCAGGCGGATGGCTCCATGCGGAAAAGGCCCTTAAAAGACCAGGCGGCGGAACAGATTAAGGAGAGGCTGGCAGAGCAGGGAATCGTATTTAACCTCCAGGAAGATCTGCTATTATTCTTTGGGAAAGGCGACCGGTCTCAGCTTCTGAATCTGGATTATCAGTATCGGGTAAAGAATATAATTGAGGGGCTGGGACGGGAATGGAAAGAGCAGAATCTGGCTATTACCACCGGGATTTCAGATGCAAGAGGACTGAATGAACTGCATATAGCCTATGCGCATGCAAAAGAAGCACTGGAACAGACTTATTACAGCCTGTCCGGCGCCTGCGTGATCTATACTCATACCGAAAAAAAAGAAAAGGAATTTCCCGAAGAGCAGCAGAGGGATTATATGGAGCGCATTGCAAAAAGTGTCCAAAAGTGTGACGTGGAGGAGCTTCATGCAAATATAGGGTCACTGCTTAAAATGGGGCTTAGGGAAAAGTATGACAAGGTCAGGATGACTGGCTTTATCAAAAAGCTCTATCTCTATCTGATCCGCCATGCAGGTCTGGAAAGTGATCCTGATTTTGAAAGGCGGACGCTGGAAAATGCCGCTCATTATGAAAACAATATCCGGGACTTCGAAGATTATCTGATACAGGGATTGCAAAGAGGGCGGGAGCTGACACAGTCACAACTTTATTCTGTAATGATTAAAAATATCTGTACTTATATGGATGAACATTACAGTGAGCCCATCAGCGTAGATTCGGTAGCCGATGTCTTCGGGCGGACACCGAATTACGTTTCTTCCAAGTTTAAAAAAGAAGTGGGAAAAAGCTTTACGGACTTCCTGATTGAATTGCGGGTTGGCAAAGCATTGAACATGCTGAAATATACAGATCTGCCTATTAGTGAAGTGGCTAAAAAAACGGGTTTCAGCAGTTATGCATATTTCTCCAGGACTTTTCGGAAAAGTACGGGGAGGAATGCAGGGTCATTTCGGAGTGGGGGAGATATACAAGCTCGTGTGCAGAAAAATGACATATTAGTGTAGAATATTAGCATAAATGGATAAGCCTGCGACTGCTATAATAAAGTTATCTTATTAAAGAGAACAAAACCAATACAGGAGGTAAAAGGGATGAAGAAGAAAATATTAGCAGTGGTACTTGCAGGTACACTGGCATTGTCTATGGCAGGATGCGCCGGCGGTTCTGACAAGGGAAGCGGGGACAAAACAGCAGAGACAAATGCAGCGGAAACGAAAACTGATGACAGCAAAGGTGATGAGTCACAGGGAACAGAAGCCGCTGGCACAGAAGAGAAAAAAGAAACCGCATCAGCTGAGGGAAAACAGGATCTTGTCATTATGATTACGAATCCCGGTGATGTAAATAATGCGGTAGAACAGAAACTGATTGATAAGCTGGGGGATAAATACAATATCATTACCAAGACCTGGGATTCTGCGTCCGTAGAACAGACGGTAAAGACAGCAGCAGCAGCAAATGAGCAGATCGACCTGGTACAGTACTGGCCGAATCAGATGAACAGCTTTACCGAAGTAGGACTTGCCACAGACCTGACCCAGTACATGGATGATGAGTGGAGATCTACGTTTAATGAAGGGACACTGGAGATCGGAACTTATGGTGATAAGTTATACAACGTGGCTTATAAAACGGTATATCCTGCAATGATCGTGGATCTGGAAGTAACCCGGGCTGCAGGCATTGAAGACAGTGAAATCAAAGATCAGATGACATGGGATGAATTTTGTGATTTGTCCAGAAGAATAGAGGAAAATTCTGATGGATACGGCGCAGGCATACCAGATACCTATGCATGCTGGCTTACAAGGAATGCAGTTATGCAGGTATGGGACACCAATGAGGAACTGGATAAATGGAATGCAGGAGAAGTTTCCTTTAAAGATGATCATATTAAAAATGCTTTTGAAATGGTGAAATCCGTATTTGATGAAGGGCTGTTCTACCCGGGAGAAGGAGCACTTGCAGTAACACAGGATCAGCTCTATGGGGCTATTTCTTCACACAAAGTTGGATTTATCTTTGAGCCTACCACTTCAGTGAAGACAACCATCGACAACTCCGGATTAAAAGATTATAAGATCTGTGACTATCCGGCAATGGGTAAAAATCCAACCAATCCGGTACTCGGCGGATGTGACGGATACTTTATCCCAACCAGTTCCAAAAATGTGGAAGGCGCTGTGGAGGCAATGAAATATCTGACCAGCGAAGAGATTATGACATTCCGTGCAGAAGGTGGACAGGTACCCTGTGCCAAGATTGCAGAGGGCGCAAATGTAGATGAAGCATTTATGGAATCCATATCCAGATGTTCAGAGCAGATCTATCCTACTGAAATTATCAACGTCGGGGCAGAACTGTCTGACTATATGCAGAATCAGATGCCAGCAAATTATATTTACAATGGAGAGGCATCTCTGGATGAACTGGAAGAGTTAAGAGTGGGAGCAGTTAATAAGTAATCGGTTTGAAATAACGATACCGGAGATTTATGCTTAAAGAGGGTGCTGCCTCAAAATAAATGCACGTTTGTTTTGGGGCAGTATTTTTTATACGCTTTTTTCCGAAAAATTCACTAAATGATGATATTTTATGACTTGTTCTGCGCTGGAGAGTGTTTGAAAATTGCTACTGCCGGCTGCGTATCACACTTTATGGAGGATTAGGGCAATTTAAAAGACACATAGCGGGCTATGTATCCTGAAGTTGGCGCTGATATACCGCAAAGCTCGTGCATATGGTGGGAATGAAATTTTCAAATACGATCAAAGTAAAGTCCGGATAAAGGGCGCTCTGAGAAAAGAGGAGGAATAGAAATTGGAAGGAAATTCTACAACAGTGAAAAAGGTTGGGAAAAAAGCCATGAGCAGTACCAGAAAGTTACAGCTTATCGGCGGTTTATTCAGTCTTCCCGCCTTAATAATCGTAACATTTGCCACAATTATTCCGGTTATCTGGAATGTGGTTTTGAGTTTTTGCAACTGGGATGGGGTGTCTGCAATGACCTTCAATGGAATAGGAAATTTTGTGAAGGTTTTTGCAGACAAATCCAGCATGAAGGCAATCGGGTATTCATTGGTTATTGCGCTGATTGCAACGGCAACGGCAATGATAATCGGCATCTGCCTTTCCTTATTAATCTATAAGGTAACAAAATTAGAGGGTGCTATATACCGTTTTGTATTCTACAGTCCGGTTATGCTTCCGCTGTCTGTGGTTGGTTTACTGTTTACTCTGGTGCTGGCTACGGATGAAGGCCTGTTAAATAATATTCTGGGGCTGATTGGGCTCGAATCCCTGCAAAATGCATGGCTGGCAAAGAAAGGACTGGTTCTTACTGTAATCGGTCTGGTACAGGGATGGCGCAGCAGCGGTACGGTAATGATGCTGGTATTTACGGGAATAATCGGACTGCCTGTGGATTTATTCGAATCATCCAAACTGGACGGTGCAACTTACCGGCAGGAAGTGCGGCATATTATTCTGCCCCTTGTGAAGCCTACCATTCAGCTGGCACTGTCCATGTGTGTAATGAGTGCTTTTAAAACTTATGATATTGTATTTGCAATGACCGGAGGAGGCCCCGGAGATATTTCCAAAACGGCGCCATTAAAAATTATTGAACAGGCATTTATGTTTAATAAATATGGTCTGGCAGCTTCCAACAGTGTCATCTATGCCATTATTGTAATTGTAATTTTAGCAATTCTGAGAAAAGGAGTGGGAGGGGATAAATATGAGTACTAATTCAGCAGCAATTGCCTGCAGGGCACAAAAAAAGAAATTCAATACTTTTGCCGTAGTCTGCCGTGTCATACTGATTTCCCTGGTACTGATCTGGATTTATCCGGTATTGTTTTCCCTGCAGACTTCTTTTAAGACTCTGGATGAGTTTTTTGCAAATATCTGGGCGCTGCCCCATACCCTTGGCGCCTACAATTTCGTGAAAGCATTTACCCAGGGACATATCGGGGAGTATTTTATTAACAGCATTATTATTGCGGCAGTCTCACTTGTAAGTATAGAGGTGATTTCCGTCATGGCTGCCTATTCCCTTGCAAGACTCCGCATTCCCCATACAGGTTTGATTATCATGCTGTGTTTTGCAATTCAGCTGCTGCCCACAGAGACCATCATAATTCCACTTTACATGATGATGTCCAAGCTGGGGATGCTGGGAGTAAAGTATCTTCCCATAATTCTTGCATATGTTGGCTGGTCCATTCCCGGAACCACTATTATTTTGAAAAACTTTTTTGACACTATACCGAAAGAATTGCTGGAAGCGGCGAGAATCGATGGCTCCGGAGAGATCCGAAACCTGTTTAAAATTGTTCTGCCTCTGATGAAAGGTGCCCTGGCAACCTGTATCGTAATGAACTTTACCTTTGTATGGGGAGAGCTGATGTGGGCTAAAACCGCTACCATTACAACGGTCAGCGGATTGCCGCTTACGGTAGGATTAATGAACTTTAAAGGTGAGTTCGGAACAAACTGGCCCCTTTTATGCGCAGCGATCTGCATGATTGTTATACCGCTGTATCTGGTATTTTTATTTTTGCAGAAATATTTTGTATCATCGTTAACCGCAGGAAGTGTGAAAGGTTGAAACAAAAATCGTTTCAACTACTAATTAAGGAATAGCACAAGCCAGCTTGCGCTATTCAGAGGTATAGGGATGATAAGAAGAAAGGTGGCATACTGTGAATATACATAGTTTGAAAATTAATCATATAACGCGTCCTATGGGCTATCTCTACAAGACATTGACGGCAACCTACCTTACAGAGAACAGCATGGGAAAGAGGCAGGAGAGCGCCCGGATTCTGGTGGCGCGGGATATTAATTTTACAGATCTTGTTTTTGATACCGGAAGATCCGCCCGGGTATCCGGTCTGGGTACAACGCTTTGCTTTTCCATGGAACCGCGGACCCGTTATTACTGGAAAGTACAGGTTTGGGATGAAAAGGGAAATACCGGAGAGAGTGCTGCGGAATGGTTTGAAACAGGGCTTATGGATGGGGGATTTACCGGGCAATTTATATCACCTGATCTGGAACCCTCCATACAGCCTGTATTTGTAAAAACGTTTGAACTGGATAAAAACCCGGAGTCAGCCAGGCTTTATCTGTGCTGTCTTGGCGTCTATGAAGTATATATAAACGGAAGCAGGGTAGGGGAGGAGGTCCTTGCACCTGGCATTACGGTTTATGAGCATTATGTACAGTATCAGACTTATGATGCAGGCAGTATGCTGCACCGGGGAGAAAACCTGATCGAGGTTATAGCCGGTGACGGCTGGTATAAAGGCTTGTACGGATATCGCCAGAATAATGATTACCGGAAGGGGAAAGCATTTGAACTGCTTGCAGATCTGTATGTGGACGGAGTGCTTGCCCTGTGTACGGATCTGAGCTGGCAGGTGAAAAAGAGTAAAATTATTTTCAGCGACATTTATGATGGGGAATACAGGGATGATACCCTGGAAGACTCCGCGAGATTTCCGGTAAAGGCAGGAAATCTGGATAAAGGCGTGGTGAAAGAGAGACTGGGACTGCCGGTAAAGGTGAAAGAGATTAGAAAACCTAAGGCTCTAATTACGACATCCAAAGGAGAAACCGTACTTGATATGGGACAAAACATGGTTGGCTGGGTTGCTTTTAACTGTCGGGAAAAGAGAGGAACGAAGATCAGCCTGGAGCATGGTGAGGTTCTTCAGGACGGTTGTTTCTACAATAAAAATTACCGTACTGCAAAAGCCAGGTATGATTATATCTCAGACGGACAGCAAAAGAAAGTGCATGCCCGCTTAACCTTTTTTGGATTCCAATACGTGAAGATTACAGGAATAGAAAATGTCCGTCTGGAAGATTTCCAGGGAGAGGTCCTGTATAGTGATCTGGATGAGACCGGCAGGATGGAGACCGGTAATAAGGATCTTAATAAACTGATATCCAATATTTTGTGGAGCCAGAAGGGGAACTTTTTGGATATTCCCACAGATTGTCCCCAGCGTGATGAAAAGATGGGATGGACGGGCGATGCTCAGATTTTTGCCGGAACCGCATGTCTGAATATGGACTGCTATGAGTTTTTCCGCAAATACTTAAACGACATTTCACTGGAGCAAAAAGACACCAGTGGGCTGGTACCTCAGATTGTACCTTCTGTTGGCAGGAACGAACGGACATCTGCAGCCTGGGGAGATGCAGCCGTGATTATCCCCTGGGTGTTGTACCAATACTATGGAGACGCCAGCATATTAGCGGAACAATATGAGAGCATGGAAGCCTGGATTGCTTATATAGACAGACAGAATGAAGAAAATGGCACAGATCCTGATCTGTGGCAGAATGGATTCCACTACGGCGACTGGCTGGCGCTGGACGGCGGGTGTTATCATATGCCTACAGGAGGGACAGACGTATTCTACATTTCCTCAGCATATTTTTATTACTCGGTGACCCTGCTGGCAAAGTCAGCCGAAGCTTTAGGTAAAACGGAAGACTGTGAAAAATACAACAGAAAGTCCCGGCGTATCCGAAATGCTATCCTGCAGGAGTATTTTACAGCAAACGGAAAGCTGAGTATTGATACCCAGGCAGCCTATACGGTGGCAATTGTCTTCGAACTGGTTAGAGAAAAAGCCCAGCTGGAGCTTATTAAAGAACAGTTTCTGCTGCGCATACGAAAGGATGGATACAGTCTCAAAACAGGATTTGTGGGCACGCCTTTTATTTTAGAAGCATTGTCCAGGTGTGGGCGCAGTGATCTTGCTTACCGGATCCTGCTTAGCAAAGAATATCCCGGCTGGCTTTATCCGGTGACTTTGGGTGCGACCACTATGTGGGAGCGGTGGGATGCGCTGAATCCGGATGGCAGTATGAGCGACAGCGGCATGAATTCCCTGAATCATTATGCCAACGGTTCCGTACAGGAATGGATGTATACCCGTATGGCAGGAATTAAGCCTCAAAGTAAAGGAGCCGGTTTTAAGCACGTATCCATAAAGCCTCAGATTCATCCGGGAGCCGGGTGGATGGAGACGGTACTTAAAACAGCCGCCGGCGTATATAAAATCCGCTGGGAAATCCAAAAAGACAACAAAATGTTATTAACCTGCAGCATTCCCTTCGATACCACAGCAGATATTACGCTGCCCTGCTGTCCTGGCAAAGTAATCTTAAATGGAGAAGAACAGCCATACCAGCCGGAAAGCAGAATACCTGCAGATGCAGGCGAGTGGGTATTTGAATATGAACTTTCTGAGAATTACCGCCCATGCTTTCATCTGGAAGACAGCGTGAAAGAGCTGGTGGGCAATCCGGTCATTAAAGAATATCTGTATAAAAAAGTACCTATGTTGGTTCATACAGATGGAGCGGAGATACAGAATATGACCCTTACTGAAATGTCAAAACTGCCATTCTTCCTTGGGATTGGAACAAGGCTGGGGCTGGATGAGGAGGTTTTGGAGGAAATTGAGGGGGTTGTTTGTGGGATTGGGAAGTGGTAAAAAGATGAATAAGAAAGAATTAAAATATTTATTATACGGGATTTGGATATTGCAATAAATAAAAATATTGTAGTTGCTGGAATGAAATATTGAAGTAATAAATTGTTAATAAAAAATTATAAGCATGTAAAAATCGTCACTCTGGTAGTGGCGATTTTTTGGCATATTGAATATAAGATATTGCTGCTTGTATTTGAATATTGGGGGAAATTATATGTTTAAGTAGAAACAAGGTTATTAGATGGTAAAAATTTACAATTACTTATATACAAGAAGTTATTATTTTAGTATAATTATAAATAATAAAATTTAGAGTTAAAACTTATAAAGAAAGGCAATTCAAATTATATAATTAGAAAGGAAATATTATATGGAAAATAAAGAAAAATATAATCAATTGCTATTGAGTATGAGTACTTTTTATGCTTTTAATAAGAACGTAAAAACTTCGGAAGATTTATCGACTTTATTAAAAAAGTACATTAGTATAAATTCAACAGATGAACAAGAAGAATATATGAAAATTATATGGGAATATTCAGATCCTGAAAAGGATCAGGAGGGTGAGAAAATCACTGGATTAAGTCAATTAGAAGTAATCCCTAAAAAGCTGATGTTAGATTTGGATAATGTGGGGGAACAATTAGATGAGATTATAATAATTTGTACAGGAGAAACAGAAAAAAACATTGCATTTACTGTAAAAGAAACAGAAAGGATAGAAAAGAATAGTACTTGTACCGCTAATGATAATAATAATTCTGAAAAGATAATAACTTCAAATATATCTTCTACAATATTTTTTGAAGAACGAATTAAGAATTGGTGTAAAATAAAAAATTATCATATTCCAGATTTCGAACCAGTAATAATAAAGGAAGAATCTAAAGTACCAGGTAATGAAATCCTTGAGATAGTAACTAAAATACGAGATAAAAAAAAGAATAGTAAGGATTATAGTCTATGGATAGATACACATGGTGGCTTGAGAAATATGCAATTTTTAATGAATGCCATAATTTATTTGTTAAAGGATGAAGAGATTGAGCCGAAAGAGATATATGGGATTGAGGCTAATAATAATACAAAAAAAGGTAAAATTATCGCGGAAAATGAAAAATATCAAATATTTACATTTATGGCGGGGATGAATGAGTTTTTTAATTTTGGGAGTGCAGTCAGACTAAAAGATTATTTTAACAAAATCAAACAAGATTATGACTACAGTGATTTATTACAATGCATCACTGGAATATCTGAAGCCATTCAACTGTGTAATATGACTGCTTTTGGTGAAGAAGTAGAGATATTAAAAGGTTTAATTAAGAAAAAGGAGATTAAGACAAGTAATTCTATTATAATAATCTTTATCGATAGAATATATAAGGAATATGAAGATTTAATTAAAAATAATTCCTGTGAAAATCAAATACGTTGGTGTATTAATAAAAATTTTATACAGCAGGCTTTAACTTTGGTTGAAGCTAAGATGCCGAGAGTGATTGTTGAAAGAGGTATTTTGACATATACAGATGGGTTAAGTATAAAATATTATGACAGTGATAAAATTATGAAACTTCCATTAAGTGCTTTTGAGAAAAAATGTAATATACCACATTGGAAAGATATTAATAACCATATAATAGATAAGATTTCCGATGGAGTTATTGATTCTAAAAATGATTTTGGCAACAAATTAAATAATTTTGTATACATAAAGTTGGTTAAAAATATAAGTATAAAATTATGCATAGAAACAACTGCCAGTACGAATAGTCTGAAAATAAATCTTGAGTATTTCCTGCTAATTTATAAATATTTGAAAGATCAACGCAATCATTCAAACCATGGAAATGGAGAAAACGATATAAAAACAATAATTAATTATATTAAAATTTTATTGAAGTCATACAATTCACTTGAAAATAAAGAAAATATAGCATATACAGATATCGAAATTAATTCTATACATAAAATATTAGAATTGCTTCAATAAAAAAGTTATTCAAAACGTAGATAAATAATTATAACATAATAATTCAAGGGAGGAACAGCTATGAAAAAACAATTAGCTATGTATGATATACGAGGAATACAGAACTATATATTTAAAACTAACAAACTAAAAGAAATTATAGGTGCCTCAATGCTGGTGGAGGACGTTATAATGGTCTCGCTGGGTGAAGTATTCCAGGAATACAAGAATGAATATCCAGATTTTATCTATTTTGAGAATTGGGAAGAACAGAAAGAGTTTAAAGACGTATATCATGCAAATGTTCTATTTGTTGGTGGTGGAAATGCATATGTTATCTATGCTGATAAACTAGTTGCACATAATATAAATCAAAGGCTCGCGCGTAAAATATTAGAGAAAACATATTCGCTGCAGCTTGCTACGGCCATGGTAGAAATTTCTGGGAATTATACGAATGACTATGAAAAAATACAGAAAAGAATGAGTGAAGTTAAATCGGCTATGCCTAAATCCACACTTTTAGGGGCATTACCAATTGTTCGCAAAGAAGTGTCAACGGGGTTTCCAATTACAAGGATATATAAAGCTACTCCAGATAAATTTGAAGAAGTAAGTGAAGAGACTTATTTAAAATTATCTAAAACCGAGGAAAAGAAAGACATATACGTTAGCCTTGATAAAATGACGGAAAGGTTTGAAGATAGCACAATAGCTATTGTACATATTGATGGCAATAACATGGGGCAGAGAATCCGCAAATTGATTAATGGGATATCTGAGTATGAAAAAGCAATACCCAGAATTCGTGAAATTTCTAAGAATATAAAGAATAGTTTTAAAGAAACCTATGAAGATATGGAGAACAAATCAAATGCAATTCAAGATAATATGAGCTGTATTCAAAAAATTATTCTTGGCGGTGATGATGTCACATTTGTATGCAAAGGCAAATATGCGCTAAGTCTGACAGAATGGTTTTTAAAGGATATCATGAGCAAAAAAATGTATGGAGAAAATAAGGAAGAAGATCTGATAAATTATGGTTTTACGGCATGTGCTGGAATCGCATATGTACATTCTCACTTTCCATTCTCCTTTGGCTATGAAATAGCAGAGCAATGTTGCAGCAGTGCAAAGAAAGCGGCAAAATTATCAGCCAGAGAAGGTATGGGTAATGTAGAAATAAACAATGGATCAGATCCCCTACAGATCATAGGCAGTTATGTGGATTTTCAAATATGCAAGGAAGTACAGGCTGTGAATCTGCAGGAGTTTCGGCGTAAAAATTATAATTTGCCTGATGAAACATTCCTTTTAAGACGTCCGTACTATATCCCATTTCGGGAGGATAATTCAGTATGGACAGCAGTAAATTTACAGAAGAGAAATAAAGAGTGTAATATTGAAGACTTTAAAAAAGACTATAACTATTTTAAAAATATAAAGGGGTTTTCAAGGAAATTAAGAGATGCTTATGCAGGCGGAAAACATGAAGTGAAGCAGATTTTGGAATATGGAAAAGCAAAAGGAAAAATAGCAATGGACGATGTGTTATCCACAGAAGAAGCATATATTGGGGACCAGGAGAATATAGCTGCATGGTATGACGCTGTTGAAATGATAGATCTATATGAGGAGGTGGGTATAAATGGCTAAAATCAGTATTACATTACTAAGTGACACTTGTATTTCAGATGGGGAACGATATAACAGCTATATAGATACCGACATCTGTTATGACAAATATGGCTTGCCATACATTCCGGCAAAGCGTATTAAGGGGTGTTTAAGAGAGAGCGCTATGGAAGTGAATGACATGGGCGGGAAGATAGATATCGATAGTTTATTTGGTAAAACGGACAGCATAACAGCCGGAGCTTCCTTTGGAAATGGAAAGCTGAAAGATGAGGCTGACTATATGGAAGATATTAATAAAATCATGAATACAGATGGCCCATCTATTGTCCATGAACAGAATGTATTAGATAATTTCACCTATATCCGGACACAAACCGCTATTAATACAAATGGGGCGGCAGAAGATAACTCACTTAGATCAATTAGAGTTCTAAAAAAAGGAATTGTATTTATTGCTAATGTTGAATCTTCCAAAGACATGGAAAAAGATCTGGAAAAATGCTGTAAAGTGTGGAGACATATGGGATATAACAGAACCAGAGGACTTGGTGAGATAAAAGTTTCTTTGATAGCGGACTCCCAAGCTTTCGACAAGCTAAAATATGAAGATTATAATAGAAATCCAGAGAAAATAGAACAGGAAGCAGTTTCAAATAAAAATGTTACAATGAAGTATTGGATTGAATTAAAGTCTCCTGTATTATTCAGGGGAAGTGGGAACGGACTCATACATAATCAGGATTATATAGAGGGCGGAAAGCTGTTAGGATATATTGCGGGGCAGCTTGGGAACATTGCATATAATCAATTCATGAAAAAGGGGGTTTTTCAGATAAGTAACGCCTATTTATCTCAAGATGACGAACGATATACACCTATTCCTGCATCATATTATCATGACAAAGATGATTTTCCTGACTTCATTATAAAAGATAGAATTCACGAGGACAGCCAGCGGGATTCGTCTCAAGTTCTGCCAATGGCAGGAGGTTATATGTATTCTTATGATGAAGGAATAAAGTATCTGGTTCCTGAGAGTGAAATCAAGTATCACCATTCCAGATCTGAAGATAAAGGCGTGGGGAGAACCAGGTTAAATGAGAAAGGCGCAGAGCTTTACCAATTATCTGCACTTTGCAAAGGTCAGAAGTTTTGCGGGTTTTTGAGGGGAAGTCACAGCCAGATTATGAAAGTAAAGCAATTAATGGAAAGAAAACCTTATTTCCGGATGGGAAACAATAGAACCGCGGAGTATGGAGAAGTGAAAATAACTTTTGATAAAAATATAGAAGGATCTTCCGTGTTCCATGAGTCCAATCAGTTTGTTTTAAAATGTAATGCACCCATGATTTTATATAATGATGATGGTATGTATACTACTAGTATCACAGAAATAAAATCGGCTGTTGCAAGAAAATTACAGCTTGATCCACAAAAGTTAAAGGTTGAGAAATCTTTTATAAATTATACAACAGTTGGTGGCTATAATGCAACATGGAAGATGGACAAGCCATGGATACAGGCAGTGGATAAAGGAAGTGTCTTTGAATTCAAAACAGATATACCGGTGGATATTGGTATTTTAAAGAACGGTTTTTTAGGCGAAAGAACAAGTCAGGGATTTGGAGAGTGCGAGGCATATGATATTCCTAAGGCTTATTGCCAGAAAGTGAAAAACGACTTGCAAAGTAAAAGCGACAGCCCCGATTTATTTGAACTGGATTTAAAACAGATGAAAACATCTCTTCTGCAAGATATTTTAACAAGACAAGTTAAAATTAAAATAGAAACAATAGCTATAAATTGTACAAAAAAGCATGAGAAAAGTTTGGAAAAGAAAAGTTCAAATGCTGTTCTTGCAAAGTTGCTTCTTATTATTAAAGAGCATGAACGCGAACAGGATATTGTGGAAGAAGTTAATGAATGGGGAGATGAGAATAAGAAAGCTATTGCAAATAGTTGGCTGAATAAGCCGGTCGAATGGATTAACATAGAAAAACTATATTCTAAGATAAATATGTCAGAAGACGATGCCTACCATTGTTATATCAAAGCGTTTATGCTGCAGCTGAAGAATTTAAATGAATCGAAAAAAATAGCAGGGGAGTAGAATTATGAAAAATACCATTACAGACAGAATATATCTGTCAATGCAAATACAATTGGAGTCTCCTCTTTGCGTTGCAAGTGGAGAGACACTGTTAACTGATCATGATATTATACGTGATTTTGATGGTAAGCCCTTTATTCCTGGAACAACGATAGCAGGTGCAATGAGAAGCTATCTGGAAGGAGGAGACAGTAGGATTCTATTTGGATATAGCGAAAATGAGCAATCCAGGATGAGCAGTATTTATATATCAGATGTTCAGTTAAAGAATATCGAGGGAAATGATGTTTCTACACAAACCAGAGATGGAGTGTCTTTGAAAAATAAAATAGCAGTTACAAATAAAAAGTATGAAATGGAAGTGGTAGACACCGGTGCGGTGGGAATGCTTTATTTAGAGTTTATTATCCGGGAAAAAAATTCATTAACTATAGATGAGTTGAAAGAGCAAATTAAAAAAATAATATTTGGTTTGGTAAGTGGAGAAATTCGATTTGGGCATCGTAAAAACCGTGGATACGGAACAATCAAAGTGCTAAATGTCTGGTCCCATCATTTTGTGGTTGGAAAACATTCTGTAGAAGACTGGATTGAATTTAATCCCAAAAATGTAAATGATTATAGGAAATCCTATGGAATAAAAGAAATTAACCGTATCTTAGATGAGAATATAAAACGAAAATATATAGAATTGAACGTTCCGTTTAAACTTACAGGAGGAATTAGCATACGGCAATATCAAGCGAAAAAAGGTCATCCTGATTATAAACATATTACAAGTAATCAGATGCCGGTTATTCCAGGAACAAGCTGGTGTGGAGCAATCAGAAACGGTGCGGAGCGCATCTTAAAGGAACTTGGATTTAGAGAGATACAAGTAGAGCTGGAAAATTTGTTTGGAAATATAAATGAAGGGGCAGCCGAGGCGAAGGAATCGAAACTTATCGTTAGTGAAAGTTGTTGTCATGATAGTAGACAAATAAAAATAACTAGAAATAAGATAGATCGGTTTACGAATGCTTCCGTTCAAGGAGCGTTGTATACAGAAGAGATGTACGTGGGTGGTAATCTGTATTTGAATATGAAAGTGCAGGATATGGAAGACTACAAATGGGTGGTTGGATTGCTTTTGTTAATCATACAGGATATACAAAATGGTTATATTCCGATAGGTGGAGAAACTGCCATAGGTCATGGAATAATGGATAAAGCAGATGAAGAAATTTATATATCTAAAGGAACGGCAGATGAGTATATGCGATCTTTAGAACAAAAATGTGCACAAAAATGTGTTTAAAAATTCATTACAATTAGGAAGGAGAAAAAATATTGTTAGATCACTTTAAAAAATTAGGGTTAGAAAGAATTGATAACGCGCCTTTAAAGGGTCATATTTTAGCATATAGTAAAAAAGGAATTCTATTTAGTGAATATGATGATGCAGTAAATGATAACATGGAATCTCTGGAGTGGGAAGACGGAGAGTTACTAGAACTACATATTTTTAGTGATAAAATAGAGTATAGAGCTGTGTTTTCAGAAGAAAGACAAAAATATATAGAAGCAGTAATACAAGATCAGAAGGACGATGTAAAAGTTGAAAATATGTTCCTGAAAAATAGCAGCAAAGAACTAAAAGTGGTTAATTACATTACATACGATGAGAATGATATGATTGTAATTAACAATTACAGATTAGCAGGCGTGATTTCAGACCATTCGGAGAGGAGAAAGTGAGATATGGAAAATTTTATAAATCCTTATCATTTTATACCGTTGCCCGAGAAAAAGATAGAGGCATATTCGGAGGAAGAAGAATTAATTTCGGGAGTGATTAATTATAAAATAATGACAAAGTCACCATTATTTATACCGGATACAGAAAATGACCAGGCGTTTGAGAAATGTATAAAAAAGGATAAAATGAGTGCAACAGAGAAACATATCTCTTACGATTTTTATTCATATCGAGACATAGAAACTGAAAATCCGGCAGAAACATGCCAAAGGCCTGTGATACCCGGGAGTGAACTTAGAGGTGTGCTTAGAAGTGTTTATGAAACATTAACTGGTTCATGCTTTAATAATGCTATGGAAGATCAGATAATTAGTAAGCGGACACCGGAAGTATTTAAAGCGGGATTGCTGCACAAGAACGATGATGGAAATTTTCAACTTTATGCGGCAGAAGATTATATCTATTATCCATATGCAGATTATAAGCAAAAAGAATATGAAAATATAGGGTACAAAGAAGGAGAAAAAGTTTCAATAGAATGTCATAGAAGAAATGGGGGCAAAGGTAAAGTAGATAAAATTGTAGAGAAAAAGGATATTCGTTATGGAAAAACGTATGTGGAAGGATATGTTATAAAAGGAGAGCCAGGACCTGAGATAGGACTTCCAAGAAAAGTGAAGCATAATATGCATATCTTTGTACCAACTCATAAGATTTTAGATTTGGATAAAAACAATCTAAAAAGGCTGCATAGCGCAATCGAAATATATCAGAATCAACCAAATGCAAAAGATTCCTATAAAGAATATTATGATAATTTGAAGTCATTTGAAAAAGGAGATAATGGGTGTTATTTTCCTGGCTACTATTCAATAGTGAAAAATAAATTATTATATTTATCTTGCGCATCTATTACAAGAGAAGTATATTATAACACTATTAATCATATTCTGGAAAAAAAAGAAATTAATAAATGCAATTCCCTAAATAAATTATGTCCGGCGTGTTCTTTGTTTGGAATGACGGGAGATAGCAATGACTGCTCTATTGCCTCAAAAATTCGGATAACAGATGCACAAAGTAAAATTTTAGAAAATAATGAAATTTATTATGAAAAAATAGTTACCATTCCTGAAATGGGACAGCCGAAACCTTCTAATACAGAATTTTATTTACAAAAACCCGGGTTAAAGAATGAAAATATAGATTTTTGGACTTATGATTATTATCTCCAGAATAGGAAACGAAAAAAAGAACTAAAACTCTACGATGATAATAATATTGCATCTACACTAAAAATAAATGGCCGTAAGTTTTATTGGCATCAAGACTTAGACTGTAATAAGTTCAAGGACAAAGATCATAAACACATAAAACCATCTTGCAGGAATCGTACGATACGACCTGTTAAAAAGGGCGTAGAGTTTATAGGAAAGGTCTATTTTGATCAGATATCCAATAAACAATTGAGGCAATTAATATGGATTTTAAACTGTGGCAGCAAAAATGAAAAGCCCGATGGTGGGAGCGGATATAAAATAGGAATGGGTAAACCTCTGGGATTTGGAAGCATTGAGTGTAAAGTCACAGATGTAAAAATCAGAACTTTAGTTTTTAATAATAAACAAATAGAATATACTCAAAATTCCTTGTTTCAAAATAAGAAAGATGATATAGATGATAAAATCGGTACATATAAAGAGGTTGGTTTTATAGAGGATGATAAAATTAAGAATGCATTTTTTCTAATGACTTCATTTAATGCAGTAGAGAATATGCTAGTGTCCTACCCATTTGTAGAGGGCCAGATAGGTGAAATAAATGGAGAGTTTGAGGGTTATAAATGGTTTGTTCAAAACCATGCTTCCAAAATGAAAAATAGTAGAACGCAAAGTGAAATTAAAAATAGCTTACCCCCAATGAATAGCTATGTTAAACAAGACTTAGTTTTACCTGTAAGTATAAAGAAAAATGTGAAGAAATAAATCAGGAGATTACATTTCTTAGATTGGCAATACAAAAGGATAAGACAATCATATTTTGTTAGGGAAGTCGGTAGTGTCCAGCTTCCCTAACAAAAATATGATTGACAGCAAACCGATATTTTGCTATTATTTTATTAAGATAATGGTCTCATGCAAAAATTTATCTATTTTTATTATAAACATATATTTCCTTAAGTATTATTTTCTAATTTGAGATTCAATTCTAAGCTTATATCAAAGCAAAATTCAATGATTATATCATATTAAAAAGAAAAACCATTATCTGATTATAAGAGAGCATTTTTATTGTGCTCTGCTTTTGAAGTAGGTAAATTTCTGCATAGAATAATATAGAAAGAGAGGTTGTATGCAGGAAGAAAGGCAAAAGCAGAACACTGCAAATCAGATTGAAGATTCCGCAATGAAAACTATGGTACGTTTTTTTGCAGATGAGATGCTCCCATATCTGGGAATTCAGGGAAAAGTGAAGATGGTTGCGCCAACAGAAGAGATTCATATGGAAATCAAGAGAGTGTATGAGGATATGAATTTAATTATGGAGGATGGAACCTTGAAACATTTTGAGTTTCAGTCAACAAATGGAGGGGTCACGGATTTAAAGAGATTTCGGGTCTATGAAGCAATTACAAGTCAGCAGAATAAAGTACCCGTTATCACCTATGTTTTATTTTCCGGGAAAATTAAAAATCCCCAGTATCAATTTACGGAAGGCATCAATACATACCGCGTAATTCCAATTGTTATGAAGAATAAGAATGCAGACCGAATAATTAAAAGATTACGAAAAAAGCAAAAGAAGAGCAGACCCATAACCAGGGAAGAACTGGTCACCCTGGTCTTGACTCCTCTGATGCAAGGGAAAATACCAATAAAAGACCGGATTAAAAATGCTTTTCAGATAATTGGAGAAGAAAATTGCATGAAGGTTGAAGAAACGCAAAAAATCCAGGCAGTAATATATGCATTGGCAGAAAAATTCTTAAAAAATGAAGAGATGGATGAAATAAAGGGGGTAATTAATATGACAAGGTTAGGACAGATGCTGGTCAATGATGGAATAACCCAGGGAATGTCTCAGGGTAAGGCAGAAGCTATTGTGGAAATTTTAGACATTAAGGGAGTCCTGTCAGAAGATTTAAGACAGCGGATTATCCTGGAAAAGGATGTGGATGTTCTCACTAAATGGATCAGAGTTGCAATGGATTCTAATACTGCTGAAGATTTTGAACGGCAGATGCAGTAATTTATTTTACGTAATATTAAGAAGTATATTAGAATTTATTGCCCAGCAGTACAAAGCTTTCGTTAAGCGTATTCAAAGCAGTTAAAGAGCTGATCTACCATGTTTTTAAAAAAATATAACTACATTTCTGCAAATAGAATATCCCGGGTAGCAATTTATCATACTCCCGGGATATGATTAAATATAATTATTTTAAATAAACGATATCCCTGTATGTCCATCATTACGTTAAACAATATCATAATATCTAATCATTTATAATAAACCGCGCCCCATCCGTGATCGCCACACCTATATCTTTCTGGATCAGTGACACATCCGATGATTTATCCTTTACAAATAGCAGGGTATCGTCGTCTTCTATTTCAAAAATGTACTGGTATTTTTCGTCATCCGTTTTTAAAATTAGCTGCTGATCTTCAATGGTATAAGTACCATTTGCTAAATAGGAACTTAAGACGTCGTAAGTAAAGCCGAAAGTTCCGTCATCGAAAACGGAAAGGCATGGTGTGAACCCATCAGCATCTTCTTTCGTTTCCATGTAATAGTTTTTAGATCTAATACTGACATTGACTGTCTCTGGTGTGGATGGTTCTGTAGTTTCATTAGCAGACATTGTGTTTTCTGCCTTTTTTGTCTGCTTTTCAGTGTTTTCGGTTTCTTCTGGATGCGTGATTGGCTTATCTGCATTTTCGTTTTGCTTGTCTGTACTCTCTATCTGGCTTTCAGTATTTGCAGTTTGTTTATCGGGGGAACTGCAGGCTGTAAGGAGGAGCAACACGGAGAAGAGAAATGTAATTGAGGCTATTTTTTTCATAGGTATCTCCTTTCAAAAGAGCTTGTTGGCACGTACTTATTTTCTGAATATGTCAATCGCATGGCTGGTAATGCCCAGCAGATCTTCGCGCTCGCAGGTAGCTAAGTGATATTTTAAATACAGTTCAAATGATGCATCATCCATTGCATCCACTGATTCCCGCATTAATAAGGCACAGCCGTCTGTTGCTGCGTAGTGCAGCCGGGATACGGGAAATACAGACATCAAATCGTCGATGTTTTCTTTGCGGACAAGTTCAAATAAATCCTTTGGCTGAGATTTTGCAGCAAATGTATCGGGATCCAGCAAGCCCTTTTCTATATATCCGGCAACACTGATATTACCGCGTTTGAACCCTTCGTCCAGAAGACACCCATCGGATATAACATATGCGGCAAAAATTACACCGCCCTGTTTTGTTACGCGAATAGCTTCCCGAAGAGCTTGCTGCTTATCTTCTTTGCTATATAAATGATACAGCGGACCCAGCAGCAGCGTGATATTATATTGATTATCTGAGAATGCAGACAAGTCCATAGCATTACCCTGCGTAATGGTTATTTTTTCATCCGGAAGGGTATTTTGCCGAAAAATCTCAATGTTACGATCCACCAGTTCTACGGCGTCTACGTCATATCCCAGACGAGCTAGAGCATGAGAATACCGGCCGGTAGCAGCACCAATTTCAAGAACCCGGTCACCCGGATTGATGTATTTTTTAATGTAATGCATAGTCGTGAGGAATTCAACAGATCCATGCTTTAATGCAAGGCGGCTGTCTTCGTCATAATTATTGTAAAAGTCGTTTAGGTATTGATTTGTTATCATAATGTACCCTCCTTTTGATTTTAGTACTATAATGCACAATTGAGGTTAAAATATTTGGGTTTAGCTGATTAAGGACGCTTTGTGGAATATAGGTAGTGTCCGGAAAGATTGGAGTAGGAAAATTGCATGGACTCCGTCAGCTTAACGCAGAACTGGTATTTTCTACTTTTTCCGAAGTCCTTTTTGGCGGCACGCGGGCATTCACCAAGAAATCCTGATGCATTTCGCAGCTCACTGCCCGCTTCTCTTTCCGAACACTACCTACATCTACAAAGCGTCCTTACTCAGCGAATCCCCATTTTATTCGTAAAAGTAATCCACTAAAAACTCTTCATTGTAATGTTATAGCGTGTTATATTCGTTCCAAACTTGCGATACACAGCCAGCGTTCAAACAGGTAAATTCCAGTCTGGTTTCTCTTGTTTTATAAAAGCTGACAATATATTTACCAGCATTTTTTCAGCACTGTTTTGATCTAATACTAACTTTTTTGTGGTTGTTAAGACGGCTATTCCATGAGTATAGAGGAATAAATCCAAATATATTATCTTCGCCCGTTCCAGCTCTATTCCAATGGCATCCGAAAAGACACGGGCCTTATCTTCATTTCCAATTTCATTATAAAAATCTTTAGCTTCTGTCATTTCTAAATCCATATCGTTTATAAATAACAACTTAAATAAATGTGTTTCTTCCTGAGCAAATGCGATATAGGAAAGTGGGAGAATTAAATAGGGACTCACATTTGCGCAATTGCGGTAATGAGCAACGTACTGTTCATAGTAGTCATATGCATAGGTGAGAAATTCAGACTTTAGCTCATCCATGTTTTCATAACAAGTAAAAATAGGACGAGTAGAACACTGGAGTTTACCTGCAATACTCCGGGCATTTACAGTTTCAAAACCCGTATCTCTTGTAATGTCCAAAACAGTTTTTAAAATCATATCTATCGTTATTTTTGCTTTTGGTGGCATATAAATAAGTTCACTTTCCTTCTGAAATAATAGGTAACATATGTTGCATAACTATTGTTGCATAATAAATAGATTTTGTCAAGAGGGTTTTGAACACTATTTTGTACCCTATTTTTGGATTTACGGATCTGATCAATTTTTAATCTAACATCAACTTTGTTATTGACTATTCTTTCATTCATGGTTGGGCAGGAGGATATGAAGATGATGAAATCTGAAATATCTGGACGAAGAACTGTGGGCGTGTATACAGTTGAAAAACATTATTCAAAATACATAAGAAAACTTTAAAATCATAAGAGATACCTAAATAAGAAAAATCTGTTATTTTATAATAATAATGTTGCGTTATTGATTAAAACGTGGTATGGTTAATGAGTAAAATTCTTTCGTCCTGCAATTCTTGCAGAGATAATTCCACATTAAATAAAATAACAATTGAAAAGTGTTGTATGAAAAACTATCCGGCATAATTTTAAATCATGCTGTCCAATACGTTACAGTCTGCGGCTCTTTTCAGAAAAAGGAGGAGCTAATGCACATTGAAACACAGCAAAATAACAACATGTTACCAGAGGATACCAGGAATTACAGCAATTACAGGAGTTATAGCGATAAAAGTGAAACATTTCTTATGCGCCCAACCGTAGATTTTTGCTTTAAGGAGCTAATGGCAGATCCCGTTGTGAGAAAAGGATTCATAGCAGCGATTCTTGGAAAAAGAGCAGAGGAGGTCGAGGATACTACCCTTTTGCCAACGATTCTGAGAAAGGGGACAAAAGAAGAAAAGCTTGGGATCCTGGATGTGAGAGTATTATTATCAGATGGTGAGCAAATTGATATGGAAATGCAGGTGGGACCGTATGAGTTCTGGGAAGAACGGACCCTGTTTTATATGAGTAAAATGTATATTGACCAAATAAATGCAGGAGACTCCTACGGAGACCTTGGAAAATGCATACATATCGGCATTTTGGATTTTATAATCTATCAGGATACAAAAGATTTTTATTCCATTTTCCACATCTGGGAGGATGGGAGGAAGGCACTTTACAGCGATAAGTTTGAATTTCATGTTCTTGAGTTACCCAAACTTGAAAGATTTGAGCTGCAAGACAGTGAATTACTGTATTGGGCTAAATTTTTCGGAGGAAAAAGCAAGGAGGATTTTGAAAGTATGGCAGAGAAAAATGAATATATAAGCACGGCATATGAACGATTAAAGAATATAAGTGCTGATGACCGGAAAAGGTTTGAATATGAGGCAAGGGAAAAAGCAATACGGGATCATAATCACTTGATGTTTACAGCGAGAAAGCGCGGTATTGAGGAGGGGATAGAACAAGGGATAGAACAGGGTCTCGAACGGGGGCTAAAAGCTAGTATCCATATCTGTAGAAAATTAGGAATCTCCCAAGAGGATACAAAAAAATTACTGGTGTTAAATTTTAACTTATCCCTGGCTGAAGCAGACGAAGAAGTATTAAAACATTGGTTTGAGATAGAAAAGAATTAAAGTCACAGCAACTTGATTGCCCAGAGGTTTAAAAGGTACTTTTTGTATGAATTACTATGATAATTCTGATCAAAAGGTGCCTTTTTGTAGTTACGATGTAAAAATAGAGACATTATTTTGGCTTTGTTTCGGTAGTTGGGGGCGCCTTATGCAGGATGGATTATTGCCATGTTATCTGCTTAGTTGTGAAAAAAATAAAAAACACTATAAATTTATATATAAATATTGTAGAATATAGTCGAAATATGTCGAGATAAAAATACTCATATAGTCAAAGTGCGGAATATTACCATAATATTCCACTGTATTTATAGCAAAATATCTGGTGATGTGAAAAGTTTTAAAGTAAAATTGTATGAGAAGGTAACAGAGAAGTGTATGAAATGTGGAGGTGAAAGGTATGCTCAAGGTAATGATTGCGGATGATGAAGAGAAAGTGTGCCGATTGATTTACAAATTAATCGACTGGGAATCATTGGATATGGAGGTGATTTCAATAGCTTATAATGGAATTGAGGCGCTGGAACAAATAAAATTTTTTAATCCGGATATTGTTATTACAGATATCCGAATGCCTGGATGTGATGGTTTAGAATTGATACAGAAATCAAAAGAGCTTAATGAATTTGTAGAGTTTATCATTATCAGTGGTTATCGTCATTTTGATTATGCACAAAGTGCGATTAAGTATGGGGTCAATGATTATCTGCTAAAACCCATCAAAAAGGAGGAACTGATACAGACTCTGAATAAAATGCGTGAAAAATATCGTAAGAAGAATGAATACAGTTCCAGGGAGGAGAAGATCAAGCTTTTGCTGGAACAGAGCAAACAAAAGATTCGTTCCAGTATTTTTATGGATTTATTGATGCAACAGTCAGAAAATGAAGGAGAATTAGAATTAGGAGCTATAAACCGCGAATACCAGTTTCAATTCCAAAAGGGCTGCTTTCAGGTTGTTATAATTAAAATAGACCATAATGGCGATTTAAGTAAAGCAAGTATCGAGTATCTTGGGGATAAGGCGGCCAGTGCTGCTTTAAACAAGCTTAAAGAGCTATGCTGGGATATAGAATGTTATTTTATAGCCGGTGCTGAATATTGTCTGCTGAATTACGAGGAGGAAAACAAAAAGATTATCCGAAAACAAATCAAGGCTTTGCTGGATGAGATTGCACTTCAGGAGGCTTTGTTTGAACAGGTGAAGTTTACCATAGGGATAGGTACTGCGGTGGAAGATATACATAAACTACATTGGTCATCCAGATTTGCTGAAATGGCATTGGAACAGCGGTTAATAGCAGGTACGGGTAAAATTATAGAGGAGATTACTATTAAAAATCAAAATATAGCAGAAAGCCCAATATTTTTTGAGTTCAATAAGTCTTTGACAGAGGCATTTGAGCGGATGGATTCCATTAAGGCTAAAGCATCTGTCTGTATGCTAAAAGATCATTTATTCAGACAAACCGATCTGACAGGCCATGATTTAATACAGGCTGCAGAAGAGGTATGCAATATTTTTATATCCTGTATGCGGAATAACCAAATCGTTTTGAAAGAGGCTTATTCCAGTATAAATCAATTTCGTCAGCAGGCAGCAGATTGCAGCAGTGGGGAAAAACTATTTTCTTTTCTGGCTCAGACAATAGAAGAAGGATTGCGGATAATATCCGAGGATAAAAAGCAGGAGAATAGCAGACCTATAAGAACTGCAAAGCTATATATACAAAATCATTATATGAATCCGATTACAATTGAAGAGGTCAGCAATGCAGCTGGCTTTAGTGCTACTTACTTTAGTTCGCTTTTCAAAAAAGAAACCGGCAGTACTTTTCTGGAATACCTTTCTAAGATCAGGATGGCAGCAGCTAAAGATATTTTAAAGAAAACAAATTTAAATATTGCAGTTATTTGTGAACAGGTGGGGTATAGTGACGTGAAATATTTTACAAAAAGCTTTAAAAGGCATACTGGATTAAAACCTAATGAATACAGGAAATTATATTCCTAGTACTACAGCGAACGCTTTATATGTGTACTATTAAATGCATTATATTGGGGTTTTGCTGAGTAAGGATGCTTTGTGGAATGTAGGTAGTGTACGGAAAGATTGGAGTAGGAAAATTGCATGGACTCCGTCAGCTTAACGCAGAACTGGTATTTTCTAACCTTTCCGAAGTCCTTTTTGGCGGCACGCGGGTATTCACCGAGAAATCCTGATGCATTTCTCGGTTCAGTACCCGCTTAGTATCCGAT